>Ga0209979_1001302_pt1 | contig 27928 bp, 28 predicted proteins | sample AnhtaG_FD_183114 | JGI IMG/M metagenome (GOLD analysis project Ga0209979, IMG submission 183114) | Deep subsurface microbial communities from Anholt, Denmark to uncover new lineages of life (NeLLi) - Anholt_01485 metaG (SPAdes) (version 2) | ecosystem: Environmental > Aquatic > Marine > Oceanic...
GGAAATGAGCTTTGTTGACGAGGAGGATATCCTCAACCTGATGGAGGAGCTCTTTACCTCTATGGTAGAGGCAATTAAACCTGATTTGCGACTGATAAAACCTTTCCCTCGTCTTAGCTATGCTGAGGCGATGGAGCGTTATGGCACGGATAAGCCTGATTTACGCTTCGGTCTGGAGATAAGAGACCTGTCAGACATCGCCGTTCAATCTGACTTCTCTATTTTCCGCTCGGCTATCGCTAACGGAGGCAAAGTAAAGGGCATATGTGCCCCCGGCTGTGCTACCTATACACGGAGGCAGCTTGATGAACTAAATAAGATGGCGCAGGGTCTTGGCGCTGAAGGCTTAGTAACTATCTCGCTGGGCACCTCGGCTGGCAGCTTGAACGACTTAACTATTGAAATGGTAAGGTCAGTGGCAGCTAAATTTTTAACCCTGGACCAGATTAAACAAATGGCAGAGCGTTTAGGGGCAAATATGGGAGACCTTCTGCTTATCATTGCCGGTGAACCTGAGGTAGTCAATTTGGTATTAGCTGAGCTGCGTCAGGAAATGGGACATCGGCTTAAGCTGGCAGCTCCTGAGCTCATGACCTTTGCTTTTATCGTTGATTTTCCACTGCTAAAGCGGAATGAAGAGACAGGGCGATGGGAGTCAGAGCATCACCCCTTTACCGCGCCTAGGGATGAGGATATGTCCCTGCTGGATACTTCTCCCGAGAAGGTGCGGGGCAGGCATTATGATATTGTATGCAATGGGGTTGAACTGGCTAGTGGCAGCATCAGGATTCACACCGCAGAGCTTCAGAAGAAGGTATTTAGATTACTGGGCTATAGCGATGAAGAAATTAAGGAACGCTTCGGACATCTGCTGGAGGCTTTTGAGTATGGTGCCCCCCCTCATGGCGGCATCGCGCCTGGTATTGACCGTATTGTTATGCTGCTGGCTGGAGAGGAAAATATCAGGGAGGTGATTGCTTTCCCCAAGAACCAGAGTGCGGTTGATTTAACCTTTAATGCCCCTTCGCCAGTTAGTGAGGAGCAGCTGGCTGAATTACACCTGCGTCTGCGGGAGGAGTAGCCCAATCGGCACCGGAGAGAATAGTGAAAGTAACCAATGAAAAGACAGAAGGCTGCCAGGCATTTCTAACCGTTGAGATGGAGCCTGGCGAGGTAGAGGAGTCCTTAGAGAGGTCTTATTACCGCTTGGCTAAGAAAACAAATATCCCAGGCTTCCGTAGAGGAAAGGCGCCACGGACTATACTAGAACGCTACATAGGCAAAGAAAGACTCCTTGAGGATGCGCTGAATAGCCTGCTGCCTGAAGCTTATGAGAAAGCCATCAAAGAGCAAAAAATTGAGGCTTTCGCTCAGCCCCATATTGAGATAGCTCAAACTGACCCGGTAATATTTAAGGTAGCCGTGCCATTAACTCCCATGATTAAGCTTGGTGACTACCACCATATGCAAGTTGCGCCCGAACCTGTAGAATTAACCGAGGATGATGTTAGCGCTGCCATAGAGCAACTGCGGCATCAACACGCTATCTGGGAGCCCACAGAGCGCCCGGTAGCCTTTAATGACCTGGTAGTTTTAGATGTTGATAGCGATATTGAAGATAAGCCTTTTATAAACCAGAAAGGAGTGCAATATCAAGTCCTCCGTGATTTACCTTTGCCGGCGCCTGGATTTGCCGAGCAGTTGGTGGGGATGAAAAGGGACGAGGAGAAAGAGTTCAAGCTCCAGTTCCCCTCAGATTATCCCAGAGGCGAACTGGCTGGAAAAGAGCCTTCGTTTAAAGTGAGGGTTACCGAAATAAAGCAGGAGAGACTCCCCGAGCTAAATGATGAATTTGCTAAAGAGATTAGCCCTGACTTCAAAAGCTTAGATTCACTCCGAGAAAAAGTTTCCACTAACCTGAGGCTCAGAGCTGAGGAAAAAGCCAGGATGGATTTTGAGGAACGGGTAATAGAAGCCGTAGTTGACATTACTGAGCTAGAGTTCCCACCAATTTTGGTAGAGATGGAAACCGACCAGCTCATTAACCAGCAATTAAGGCGCTGGCAAATGGGTGGCAAAGGTCTAGAGGAATATCTTAGTAGTATTAATAAAACAGAGGAAGAGCTGCGGCAGGAGCTACATCCGTTAGCGACAAAGAGGGTTACTCGGTCCCTCACATTAGGAAAGATTGCCGAAGAGGAAAAATTTGAGGTTAGTGACGCTGAGATAAGTGCTGAGATTGAGAATATGACAAAAAGTGCTACTGAGAATAAAGATGAACTAAACAAATTTCTAAACACGCCGCAAGCCCGCAAGTCAATCGAGCAAGTATTAATTACACGAAAAACTATTCAACGACTGGTAGAAATAGCCAAGGGTTCAAATATGAATATTAAGAAAACACAGAAGGAGGAACAAAAATGAACGCTCAGCCGATGAATGTTATTCCTATGGTGATTGAGAGTGGAGCCAGAGGGGAGCGAGCCTTTGATATATACTCTCTCCTGCTAAGAGAGCGCATCGTCATGCTAGGCATGCCTATTAATGACCAGGTGGCTAATGTTATCATTGCTCAGCTGCTCTACCTGGAACGGGAGGACCCGGACAAGGATATAAGCCTCTACATTCACTGCCCGGGTGGTATCATTAGTGCTGGACTGGCTATTTATGACACTATTCAGCTTATACGCCCTGATGTGTCTACTATCTGTGTTGGGCTGGCAGCCAGTATGGGGACACTGCTCCTTTGCTCGGGTGCCAAGGGTAAGCGCTATGCCCTACCTAATTCTACAATTCACCTGCACCAGGCGTTCGGCGGTGCCCAGGGACAAGCAGCCGATGTAGAAATTGCTGCCCGTGAGATTATGCGGATGCAGGAGCTAATTCGAGGCATTATTGCTAAACATACCGGACAGACACTGGAAAAAATAGTTCATGATACTGACCGGGACTTCTACCTTAATCCTCAGCAGGCAGTAGAGTATGGGATTGTGGATGAAATCCTCAGTAAACCAGCAAAAGAGATAGCCAAAGCTGATAAATAGCTACAATTGCTGGTTATAAAGCTCGTGGTGGCGTTGAGCCAGTTCAGTAAAGGTGGGTAAGCCCTCTCTTGCCCCTAGCTTGGTCAGAGAGAAGCGAGCCACGATATCACCTAGACAGCCGCACTGGTTAAGTCCCTTCCCTTTAAGCAAGCCATAGAGAAATCCGGCGGCAAAAGCATCGCCAGCACCGGTGGCATCCACTTCAGATACTATATCTTGGCTACTGGGTTCAATCGCATATTCATTTTCAGCGTCTCTAATGTAGCAAACAGCGGTAACTGTTCTACGACTCAATTCTAGCCTCATTCCTTTGCCTAAGGTAACCACAACCATACGGCAGCCTTGCTTAAGGCAGTTTTCGGCTCCGGCGATAACATCCTTCCCGGTTAGGTGTCGTATCTCACGCTGGTTAACAAAGAGAAGGTGAGTCCTGTTTAATATCGGGCTAAGAACCGCCAACTCCTTAATAGCGTGTAGCACCCCGGGAGCAAAACTAAGCTTAACCGATGAAGCTAACCTATCTATCAATTCAAACAATACTTTGAACTGTCTGTCATCGGCAAAGGAGGAGAGGTGGAGCCACTTTGCTTGGTTTATATAGGTTAAATCCAAGTCGTCCATAGTCAGCAGGCTGTTGGCACCAGGTATGACATAAAGAGAACGCCTACCCAGTCTATCACTAAGGCACAACACTGAGCCTGTCCTTACCGGCTTTACCCTGATTTGACTAGTATCTACGCCAACTTTCTGAAAATCTTGGAGCAGTATTTTACCTTCAGCATCACCACCAACAACGCCAGTATAGCCGGTGTTCACCCCAAGCCTGGCCAGACCATAGATGGTATTGGCGGCTGAGCCACCGGGGAATGATTTTGCCTCATTTACCACCGCTTCCCCGTCATCAAGGATGCGCTCTACCCTGTATAGATGGTCTATATTTAGCGCTCCCAGCCCAACTACTTCAATATTACTCATTTGAACCCTATCCCCTTTATCCCCTTCCCCTTGATAAGGGGAAGATAATTTCTTTAGAGGGGCGTAGCCCCTCTAAACTCCCCAGATTACTACTTTAGGCAAGAAGAAAAAGGGGCTTTGCTCCTTTAATCTTACCTTAATAAATGTATGGCTATGTGATAATGGTCAACCTAGCTTGCCAGCTTCTTGCCTAACCAGGCGGCGTATTCTCTGGTGAACCTTGATGACCTCATCTATATCTTTGCTTCCAGATAGCCAATGGAAGTAACCCCCATCCCCCGTGCCTCCAATTTCCTCTTTCTCCTTTACTATTTTCTCTACTCCTTTGCGGCCACCCTTTTGCCACGCCTCTGACACTTCCATTAGGTCGCTAATGGATGTAGAGGCCAGGCTCATAGTTGCGTAGGGTAAGGCATATTCATTCGCATTGAAAGCAATGGCTAATCCTCCCGCTTCCTCCACTGCCTGAAGCATCTTGAAATCGGTGATACTATCACCAATCACCACCCACTTGGATAAAGGCTGCTCATAAGTATCAGCGAATTTATTTAGAGCAGCTACCTTACGCCGTCCACCTACCGGCTTCACTTCTTTTATTGCCGTACCTAGATTAGTGGTAGGGAGTCTTTCCCAAAAGAAGTAATCTAATCTCTGCTTAATCCTGTCATCATCGTCAACCGGGCTCATTGTCAGGATATCTTGTTCAGCCTGTCGCAATAGGGCAGAGTCCTCTTTGCCTAAAGTGGCACGAAATCTATCCAGAGGGAATGATGTGCAAGCGACATTATGAGCATAAACACCCAGTTTTTGGGTAATATGAATAGCATATTGTTCATAGCTGGTGCTAATACAAAATACCTTCCAGCTCTTAGACTGAAGCCAGGAGACAAGTTCAGCAGCGCCACCAGTCAGGCGTGCTTTAGTGGCTAGAGCTGCGATGTCGTTCTCCGAAATATCGTGGAGCACGAGGAAAGGGACGATAAGCGCCAGGGTATCCCCCGGCTCATAGTCTTCTCTTTCTTCCAGCGCCAGCAGGTCATCATAACGACTGATAACCTCAAAAATCTTGTCTCCATTGGGAAACAGCTTCATCAACTCATAGGCGTTATCCTGAGGTGATAGCGGTCCTTCAAGGTCAAAACAAATAAAGTTCGCCATTTTTTATCTACCTCGCTTCTTTTAGCAGTTTGTTTATCTCGTCGGTCAGGTTATATCCTTTAATCGGTCTCCCATCAGTATCAACAATTTTTTTGCCTGCTGTTATCTCAATTTTACCCTGGCTGAAAGCCTTGAGAGTGGATACTATCAGTGGAAATTCTCTAGCCAGCCCATGCTGTCGGATGAGCTTAAATAAGGGATTATTTTCACCCTCCCTCCTTTTGACCTCACTAAGGGGATGCCTTTCTATCTCGTCCCAATATCTATCAAATGGCTTACCCCTAATAAGAAAGGTGCAATAGGTTACCGGCGGTCCTTTGTCTAGCTCTGGAGTTACCAGGTGCATCATTACCCCTGTTTCCTGAGCCTTATTATCAATCAGTTGCCAGATTACTTCCTGCCAGGTTCCAGTAGGTCCGTCTGGCGCCGCCGGGTGGAGGTTAATCATATTATATCTCTGGCACATCTCTCTCCCGACGATAAACATATAACCAGCCAGCACACACACGTCAGGATGGAAGTCCTGTAACCGATTCATCACCTCTCTATCATAATCAAGCCTCCATGATGGCAAGGTTCCTGCCTGTCCAGTGATAGGGACACCTCTGCTGGCTTTAAACCTTTGATAAGAAAAACAGATAAGAGGGATATGATAGTCCTCAACCAGTTTGAAGAACAGATCACTCTCTTCTGATTCACCAGGTTCACGGTTACTGAAGACAAAGGCTATTTCAGCCTCAATCTCACCCTGTTTAATACTGCTGTTTACTACCTGTAAGAGGTCTCTAGCTGCCTTATCTCTGCCTGTAGAAAACCAGCCAAGTTGATACATTGTTATTGCCTTTTAAGACTACCTTTTAGCTTTTCCCAAGCGGTAACAAAATGAATTAAGGGGCTTGTCCTGCGCCCAACGACCTTGCCTGTTCTCAGTGCCTGAAGAAAGTCGTCTCTACCATTGAACTCAGGCATCTCCATATAGGCATTGCCTATTTCACCTATGGTGTGGGCATCACTACCCGCACTTTTAGCAATACCATATTTATCGGCAAAGGTTTGAGCTTTAGTTGAGCTTTGAAGAAGAGGAGCTCTTGAGTTAAACGCCTCAATGATGTCAATTTGGTCTACTATTTCCTCTATTATTCCGCTATCTAGAGCAGATGGCCTGAATGTATCAAAGGGGTGTGGTATACACACCAGGCCCCCTTGAGTCCTGATTTGTGATATCGTCTGTTCAACAGAAAGACCACTGGGTATAGTCTCTTTAAGAAACATACCTATAATTTCGCCATGTGGAGTCAGAATTTCCTCAGCTACAATTACCTTAAAAGGGGCCAAGCCCTGCATCTTTAGCGCCCCTTCAGCAGTGCCGTGGTCAGCTATGGCAATACAGCTTATCCCAATCTCAAGGCAGCGATTGATTATCTTCTCTAAGGGCGTATTGCAATCACTTGAATATTCAGTATGGATATGAAGGTCGGCTTTCAGCAATTCAGTTTATCTCAACTAACCCTTTCTAGGTAGCTACCGGTACGAGTATCGACCTTGATAATATCCTCGTTATTAATAAACAAAGGAACCTGGATAGTAATACCAGTCTCCAGTTTGGCTGGTTTATTGCCGGCAGTGGCTGTATCCCCCTTAAAACTAGGGCCGGTATCAATGACCTTAAGCTCAACAGTAATAGGTAATTCTACACCTACCAGCTCACCCTTGTAACTTGATATCCCTAAGGACATGCCCTCCTTCAAGTAGTTAACCGTATCGCCCAGTTGCTCGGCACTAAGGGCTGTCTGCTCGTAATTCTCTTCGTCCATAAAGTAATACAGGTTCCCATCATTGTAAAGGTATTGCATGCTGCGATAGTCAAGACGCGCCCGGGTAAACTTCTCATTAGACTGAAAGGTTCGTTCAATGGTGTGCCCAGCCTGCATATCACGAAGCTTTACCCGAGCCAGAGCGGTTCGCTTCATCTTGATATGCTGGTTGTCAATAACCTGATATAGCTTACCTTCCAGTTCAATAATAATTCCCTTTCGCAACTCGCTACCACTTATCATGTCAGATTTTCCTCGCTCTTGAAATTACTCTAATTTTACCACTTTCCATTACTACTGTGTCTTCAATCCTGACTCCTCCCCAACCGGTAAGATAAATACCGGGCTCAATAGTAAATACCATGTCATTAACCAGCTGTTCCAGTGAATTCGGGCCAAGGCGTGGCCGCTCATGTATGGCTAGCCCTACACCATGACCTAGGCCGTGACCAAAGGCTTCACCATAGCCTGCCTGTTTAATAACTTTCCTGGCTAAGTTATCAGCCTCCTCGCCCGTCATCCCCTCCTTAATTGTAGCTATTGCCGCTAGCTGAGCTCTAAGAACAGTATCATATACCTTGTTGAAGGTATCATTATGAGAGCCGAGACAGATAGTACGGCTCAGGTCACTGCGGTAACCCTCAATTCTAGCTCCAATATCAATTACTATCGGTTCCCCATAGTGGATAGCATACTGAGAGGGCTTGGCGTGGGGTAGTGCCGAATTAGGACCAGAGGCAACAATAAAATCAAAGGCTATAGCCTGACCGCTCTTCTCGCGCATGAATTTCTCTATCTCCCAGGCTACTTCCTTCTCACTCATACCAGTGTGGATTATACCTTCAATGTATTCAAAAGCACTGTCAGTTATTGCTGAAGCTTCAGTGATAAGCTCAATTTCCTCAGGCTCTTTTATAACCCGAAGTGATTCTACCAGTCCATCTACAGGAGTAAGCTTGAGCTGGGATTTGGCTTTATTCAGGACATCGGTTAGCTGCTGATACAGGGCAAAGGTAATATGTCCGGCTTCAAAGCCTAATCTCCTCAAGTTGAACTCAGCTACTAGCCTGGGAAACCAGTCAGCTATATTGTTAGTTATCTGAAAAATCTCATAGTCAGGGGCTTGTCTCCTGACTTGCTCTATATAGCGGAAGTCGGTAGCTAAAATTGTATTTTGCGACGTAATCAAGAGGAAGCCATCTGAACCGTCAAAGCCAGAGAGATAGTATCTGTTCTCCGGTTGAGAGATGAAGAAAGCATCAACCTTCTTGTCGGCTAATTTTTGACGCAAATTGTCTATTCTACTCTTCAGGCTCATTATCCTTTTCCTGTTCCTGGGCCATCGGGTGAGCCGATAGGTACACCTTTTTCGCCTGACTCTTACTTACATGGGTATAAATCTGGGTGGAGGACAGGCTGGCATGTCCCAGCAGCTCCTGGACTACCCTTAAATCAGCCCCTCCATCAAGAAGATGGGTGGCAAAGGTATGACGCAACATATGGGGGTAAACCCTTTTCCCGATACCAGCTATATTAGTATATTTCTCTAAAATTCTTTGTACTCTCCGTTCTATGAGACGCTTTCCGTAACGATTAAGAAACAGGGCACTGCTCCTTTTCTCACCTAACAGCTCAGGTCTGCCCTGGTTAAGGTAGGCAGTCAGAGCCCTGGCTGCCGGTTTGCCCATTAGAACCATCCGCTCTTTAGACCCCTTCCCCCAGACACGGATTTCATTGGTATCAAGATTAACCTGCTCCAGATTTATGCTTACCAGCTCGCTTACCCTGATCCCAGAGGCATAAAGTAGTTCCATCAAAGCCCGGTCACGCAGTCCCTGTGGCGTAGATAAATCAGGAGTTTCCAGCAGTCGGTTTATCTCTTCTATGGTAAGGAACGATGGTAAACGTTTATCCAGCTTGGGTGAAGAGGTAGTGGCTGCCGGGCTGGTAGATATTATTTCTTCCCGTAATAAGTAACGGTAGAAGGAACGGATAGCCGATAGCTTACGGGCAATGCTTGCCTTGACAAAGCCCTTTTCCATAAGATGGGACAGGTAATCACGCAGAGTGTGTCTATCCACCTCTTTCAGTGAATCAATCCCGTTGGCTTTAAGGAACTGAAAGAAGTCCAGCAAATCAGTAGTATAATTGCGCACCGTATAAGGTGAAGCATTCCGCTCCGCCTCAAGATAATTTATGTATTTGTTGAAAACTTGTTGCACAACTTAACTTTACTAGGTTTCTTATATCTATCTTTAGCAAGTATCCAGCCCTACTTCGCGTAGTGCTTCGGAAATTAGTGCTCTCAAGCGTTCGTCCGGAAGCCCTGATGGCTCTATATAGCTAGGTCGAGTGGAGAAAGGTTTCCTGAAAGCCTTGACTAGTTTCCTAAACTCGGGACGAGTCAACGGGCGTCCAATTTCCGCTATTGCTTCTATCACCAATTTGAGTATTCGCGGGTCTCGGAGTATCCCTGGAGACTCGAAGATCGATATCCAGTCGCTCCAGCGCTGAATCCTGCTTATGACTTCCCAAGGATATTTACCTATCTCATAGCAATAATTGTAATGATCCCGGCGGTGCCCTTCCCTCTCAGGTCGTGTGTCTCGCTTGCCTCGCCGTTGCGGAGACGGCATCAACTCCTTAGGACAATACTGTCTTATCGCTAGCCATATGTATCCATGTAGCAGATCGTCGGGTGCCACGAGGCTCGGATCGCCTACAAACTGAAGCCGACGACCAAGATCATGCCATTTCTGGAGTTCTGGTCCTGGGAGGGAATTTCCCTTCTTCATGCCTTCGTAGATCCTCGGCAAGAGCTTGCTAAGATACTCGTCTAATCGCTCGGCTTGCTCCCGCTCTGACCTGCTCAGTGTCCCTTTTGGCAGGAATACCTCGACGTTTTCAGGACCAGCTCCGAAATCTATTGTTTCGCGAACAATGACAGCCATCTACTATCCTAGCTCTTTAAAGAAGTTGTGCCTAACCTCGCCTAACTTACCAATAATCTCGAGATAGCATTCACTGGGTGTCCCCTCTACCCTAGCCCGGTCAAGGGGGCGATAGTCAGGTTCGGCATTCTCTGGCACTGGCCGATCCAGCACTAGTTCCAACGCCCCCTCAAGGAATAGCTCAAAAAGGTGCCGACGAAGAGAGCCCACTTCCTCGTGGTAACGGTAAGCTAGATGCTCTCCATTGTAGTACAGTGTAGCTCGATCATCACTGGTTTGCAACATTCTCCATTGACGTTTCTCAAAGGGAGGTGAGAACCCTCGTACCATCTGCACATCAAAAGGGGCTCGAAATGGTGGATCTTTCTCCACGTAGATGTAACGGTTCAGCTCGTCTAGCCTCTCACCGTTGGCTTCATTGATAAGGACAGCGCGTAGTGTATAAACATCAGGAGAAGGAAACATTTGCCTCAGAAACTGAATCTCTAGCGGACCGAATGTTATCGGCTGACCAGGGTTCAGAACTATACCCCTCTGGTTAACTAAGCGGACAACTTGACGGGTACCCTGAAAAACATGTGCTCCTATCCTGCAAGTATAGGCGACTTGCTTATTATTGAAGGCTTCGACGAAGAAGCCTGTTATTCGCTCATTCCACCGCACCAATGGGGCTCTCCGCACATCTGGAAACAATATGTCATGAAAGGTCAATCCTATCACCTTTGTGGGTGGTGGAGGTGGTGGCGGTGTCTGCCGACGTCGAGTACCACCGTGCCCAGCCATTAGGTAAAAGTCCGGCGTTAGTATGGAAAGCTGACGCAGTGCCCATTGCTCTGCTTCAGTTCTTATTTGCTCCCTGCGCTGGCGCCAATCAATGCCAATGCCCAGTTTTTCTCGTCCGAATTGTTGCAGTTGGTCTTCAACATAGTTCTTAATGGCACGGGGGATGACACGCCGCCACTGTAAGTCATAATGGTTCGGCACTTGGTTTTGTGTCTTACGTAGTTCCCGGTCTAGTTCGTGGTCGAACTCGACATACCCAAACACTGCGTCCCTGACTGCAGGTTCTGCCCACAACATAGGGAGCGAGCAGATCTTCATACCGTTGTGAATAACTGCGACACCACGTAAGTCTTCGCGCACTCGTCCATCTATTCGTCGACCTACTTGCATACGTTTGACCCTGTAGTGAACACCTCCGACCATAATTTCATCGTTCTCCCTTAGCCAGGCCTTCACGTCATCCGTGTCTTTGTCGGGAATCGGAAACGGGAAGGGCAGTTGCGCCTGAGTCTCTTTGCCTGGGGTCTTTACAACAACCTGTGCCAACCCTTTCCCAACAAGGCGGAGCCAGGTCTCTTCAATCGCCGCTGTGAAATCCCCCGTGCGAATCTCCTCTATCACTGTGTCCACGGGATCCACAATAATAATCCGAGTTCCCACCTCTTGTAGGGGTTTAAATTGTGTGAGATTTCCCAGTATTCTCTCTGCTTCTGCACCCTCCCAGTGCTTCATTGGGCAATCTATATGGGTGGCTTTAGTGATACCAAGCCTATAGACCTTATCATTACGTAGACTCTCATACAGCATAGTATATTGCTTGGACGCAGCAAGGAACACGAACTTGCCTTGCCCACGGGCTCCGATTGCATCGGGATCCTGCTTGGTGAAAGCGAAGGATTCAAATCGAGCCCAACGTTCCTCTTCAGGTAGTTCGTTAAGGTACTCCTCCGGTCGTGTGATGACTTTGCCAGTGAGCCCGGTAGTATTAGAGTCTGTCATTGCAAGAAAACGCCCCTGCTCGTTTTCACAGAGTTCAAAGGTGAAAATGAGAGGCTTATCTCCTACTACAACATCCCAACCATTCTGGATTGCATCTTTCTGCACGCCATGGGCTCTGCCTTTCGGATAGGTGTCAGCAATGGTCTCACAAATCTGGATGTAGTCCGCAGGTCTCCCACGCGCATCAGCCCAATCTAACTTATCTATTTCCATGCTAACCTCCTCGACTTTCCTTTGATTTTCCTCCTCCCTATTTTCATAGTTTAAATTTTTCTTGTTTATGAGAGTTGAATTTTGCTCTGACTTCTCTAAGCTGTCTATTTATGGCTGAGAAGATTTTGTCTATATCTTCTTCTGAATAGCTATATATCTGCCTATTAGAGCAATTACCCAGTATTCTAATTTTATTGAGGATGGCATTGGTTCTTGCTGTAGCCACTCTTTTAAATCGCTCTTCTGGTGTCTCATTATCATTTACTCTGCCCATTTAAAAACCCCTCTATAATATTTTCTACTATAATAATAGCACAATATTTGAAAAATGCCAAGTCTTTTTCCTAATTATTTGTAAAATGTGGCTACTATTATAACATATAACGCAGTATATTGCAAAAATAAAGTTGTAAAAATGAACGAGAATATTGATTATGGTTTTTGGGGATATTGCGTAATAGTATTGGAATGTCTATGCTTGTTTAGCACCCACAGTCGTCTTTGTTTCTGATTTTGGTAACTTCCCTCTATACTCGCACTTGGTGCACTTCGCCTGTTTTCCCCGGTACAGGGTGAGGAGTCCGCCGCACTTGGGGCAGGGCTGGGGGAGGGGTTTGCGGTTGGTGGCGAATGTGCAATTTGGGTAGTTGCTGCAGCCATAGAAGGTGCGCTTCTTTTTGCTTATCTTCTCTATTAGCTCGCTGCCACACTCAGGACACTTAACGCCAATCCTGACCAGGAAGGGTTTAGTATATTTGCATTCAGGGTAGCCGCTACAGGCCAGAAACTTCCCGTAACGCCCAATTTTGACTACTATAGGTTTACCGCACTGTGGGCAAACTTCCTCAGTTAGCTCATCGGCTAACTTTACTTTTTCCATAAGTTGAGAGGCATTCTTAAGGCTTTCCTCAAAGGGCGTATAAAAATCCTGAACCACATGCACCCAGTCCCTATTTTCATGAGCTACTTCATCTAGCTTGTCTTCCATTTGAGCAGTGAACTGAATATTGATGATGTTAGCAAAATGCTGAACCAGCAGGTCATTAACCACAAAGCCCAGTTCTGTAGGCTGGAAACTTCCTTTAGCTTTGGTAACATATCCTCGCTCCTGAATTGTAGACAGGATAGGAGCATAGGTGCTGGGACGCCCGATACCCCATTGCTCCAGCATTTTAACCAATGTAGCTTCAGTAAAATGGGGTGGGGGTTGGGTAAAATGCTGCTCAGGGAAGAGCCCCAGAAGGGTAAGTTCATCACCCTTTTCCAATTGAGGAAGCAGGGAACTTTTTCCTTCTCCTCTCTCAACTTCGTCTTTCCCCTCAGTGTAAAGAATTATAAATCCAGGGAAGGTATTCACCGAGCAGGAAGTTCTGAGAAGATAGTCAGTCCTGGAAGCCGAGCACCTGGCTTTAATATCAACGGTAGTATTATCAAACAAAGCCGCCGACATCTGGCTAGCCACCATTCGTTTCCAGATAAGCTCATAAAGCCTAAACTGAGCCGCAGTAAGGTAGGATTTAATCAAAGATGGCTCCCGCCGAATCTTAGTGGGACGAATCGCTTCGTGGGCTTCTTGTGCCCCTTTCACCCTTCCAATGAAGAACCGAGCATGAGGCGGAATAAATTGAGAACCATACTTATTGCTAATAACTTCCCTGGCTTCAACTATGGCTGAGCGAGCTACCCGGGTAGAGTCAGTTCGCATATAAGTAATAAGCCCTACCCTTCCCTCATCGCCTATGGGGAGACCTTCGTAGAGTTGTTGGGCAGTAGCCATAGTCTGCTTGGCACTAAAGTGAAGCTTGCGCCAGGCCTCCTGTTGTAGGGTGCTGGTTATAAATGGCGGGGCTGGCTGACGAGTTACCTTTTTCGTCTTTACCTTAGTAACATTGTAGCCAGCTTGCTTGAGTTCATCACTAATCTCAGCGGCTTCTTCCCGGTTATGAATATCCAGCTTGGTGCCATCAATAAAGCCAATCAGCATAGCCCGGAAGGGTATCACCTCGGTGGTAGGTATTTCCTTGGTTAATTCAGCCTCAATAGTCCAATATTCTACCGGGATAAATTTCTGAATCTCCCGCTCGCGGTCAACAATTATCTTTAGTGCCACCGACTGAACCCTGCCTGCGGAAAGACCTCTCCTTACCTTTCGCCAAAGCAACGGGCTAATCTTATAGCCTACCAATCTATCCAGGACACGCCGTGCTTGCTGGGCATTAACTAATTGCGTGTCTATAGAGCGGGGATGCTTAAAGGCCTGCTCAATGGCTTCCTTGGTTATTTCATGAAAGACAACCCGACGGTAAGGCGTCTTGTCCGATTTTGTCACCTCAGCCAGATGCCAGGAGATGGCTTCTCCCTCTCGGTCGGGGTCAGTGGCTAGATATACGGCGGATGCAGTTTCGGCTGCCTGCTTAAGCTCCCGCACCAGTTTACTTTTCGCTCTGGGCACCACATATTCAGGCGCAAAGCTATTCTCTATATCCACGCCTAATCGGCTTTTGGGCAGGTCTCTCACATGACCCATAGAGGCTTTAAGACTATAGCCTTTACCTAAAATCTTACTCAGCGTTCTAGCCTTAGCTGGCGACTCAACTATAACCAAATTCTTTTTCACAGCACCTAATCCACTTGTACCCGGTATTCCTCTCTTGCTTCCCGAGCCAGAACATAGTTCATAGCGCCCACCTGCTTCACCAGGCCTTTAAGCTCCATCATAGCCAGAGTGCTACTGACCGTGGGCATTGGCAGGCCACTGCTGCGGCAAACCTCATCAATATGGGTAGGTTCAGCACATAGTTGCTTTAGTAATAGGGACTCGGTGTCAGAGGCCGGGATAACCTCCTTCAATCCCATCTGGTGAGCTACCGCCGTCAGGTTCAATTCCTCTAAAATATCAGAATAGTTGTGAACTAGTTTAGCGCCTTCCTGGATAAGGTGGTTAGTCCCGCTACTGGCTGGCGACAGGATACTACCCGGGATAGCAAACACCTCTCTATTTTGCTCCAGGGCTAGATGAGCCGTAATTAAAGCCCCGCTGGTCTCCCCGGCTTCGACGACTAGAACCCCCAAGCTCATTCCACTCATGATACGATTACGGCGGGGGAAATTATCAGCCCTGGGTTTAGTCCCTAAAGGATATTCACTAATCAGAGCTCCTTGCTGCATAATACGACGAGCCAGATTAGCATTCTCACCGGGATAGACAATATCAAGCCCACAGGCGAATATAGCAATGCTCCTGCCGCCTGCTTCTAGGGCGCTATGGTGAGCTACCGAATCAATCCCTCTAGCCAAACCACTTACAATAGTGATTCTATTCTGAGCCAGGTCAGCTACTATTTCCTCTGTTACCTGCCTCCCGTAAACAGTGGCTCGGCGAGTCCCCACCACTGCCAGACACCACTCGTCCTCAGGGAGTAGCGAGCCTCTGACATAGATTAGCGGCGGATAATCATATATTTCCTTGAGTCGGGACGGATAATCCTTGTCATGCCAGGTAAGCACCTTCACCCCATAGCTGTCCAGTTTTTCCATCTCTGCTTCCAGGGAAATCTTGGGTCGCCAGGAGGTAATAGCCCGTATTGAGCCGCTATCCAGACCCGCCTGCTTCAGTTCGGCTGATGTAGCCCGCCAGGCATTTTCCAGACTGGTAAAGTAGTTCTCGAGCTGGGTTAATCTGACGCGTCCAATTCCAGATATAAGATTAAAGCCCACCCAGTATTTAATGTCTTCCTTACTCACTTCCAAAGCAATGCCATTCTAGCATAGCGGCAAACTGCTGACAATTTAGTTTGACAAGTATGGGTATTGGGGATAGTATCGTATCATCAAAAGGGGGTGGCGGAGAGGGTGGGATTCGAACCCACGGTAGCCAAAGGCTACACGCGCTCTCCAGGCGCGCCTGTTAGACCACTCCAGCACCTCTCCACTAATAATTAACCTAGTGGCGGAGAGGGTGGGATTCGAACCCACGCTCCGCTTATAGCGGAGACCGCTTTTCGAGAGCGGCACCATAAACCACTCGGACACCTCTCCTAGCTACAAATTCTACTCTAAAACCTCTCTGCTTGGCAAATTTGATAACCATTTGATAACCGTTTTCTAACCAACCTCAGTTACCCGAGTATCGGGTACCCCGTCTTGTAAGCCTTCCTCAAACTGGTGTGCTGCTGCCTCTTGCAGACCGGGAAGGACATGAGAATAGATATCTAGGGTTATCGCCACTGAGCTGTGCCCGAGGCGCTCAGAGACAATCTTTGGGTGAACCCCCTGTCTTAGCATTAATGTGGCGTGAGCGTGCCGCAGGTCATGGAACCGCATCTTCAATCCCAATGACCTTGCTAGCTTTTCAAAAGCCCTTGAGACAGTGTTGGGACGAAGTGGGCTGCCGTCTGGGTTCGAGAAAACTAGGTCTTCGGGTAATAGGGGCTTCCCTAATAGCATCCGGTCAAGTTCCTGATTCTGCTTCTGCCCCCTTAGCAGGATTGCCAGCGAGGGCGACAGGGCTATCATACGGCTACTTCCTTTGGTCTTGGGCTTCCCGACCACATACATTCCGTTTTGGGTCTGATGCAGTGTCTGAACGATTGATAGCGTGGCTAGTTCCAAATCCACATCGCACCACCGCAAGCCAAGTAGCTCGCTGCGACGCAATCCCGTATAGACTGCCGTGAAGATGCAAGCATGGTAGGGCATTTCTTTTGCCGCCTGCAATAACTCTCGCACCCCGTCTGAGTCTATGATAGTTATTCCCTTGTACTCTGGAATCGGCGGATCAACAGCCTCTGCCACATTCCTGATGAGAAGGCCATACTTGACGGCATGTTTTAAGGCTTCGTAAAGCCCCATATGGTGATAGCGAACCGTCCTGGCCGAAAGCCCGCCCTTCCCGTCTTTTCGACCTGACTTGAGGGCCTGACTATAGTAGCTCTGGATGCGCTGAGGCTGTAGTGCCGTCAGCTCGAGCATGCCAAAGGCAGGAATAAGATGGGCTCTTATGATCCCTGCATACCGGTCCTGCGTCTTAGGAGTCACAGCAATAACCAAAATTTCTCCTCTGTTCTGACAATCACGTAAGGGCATTAGCAATTACAAATGCGTCATAAATATATAGGCGTGCGGAATGTAGTCACTACAATTGTGAGGGAGATTGCGTTAGTATCAATAAGGTAACAAAATAAGCAAGTGTTACCTCGCTTGAACAAAATGGACTTCTGTGCAGTGAAGGCAGTTCCTCTCCTCTCGATACCAATGGCGATATTGACAAGTTCACTACCAGAAAAGGAAATAGACACCTTAAAAATACCTCCTTTTTTGGATTCACCAAGGTAAATGTTGACCTTTGATGTCCGCTACTCCGCCTCCCCCGCTTTCTTAAGTTCCTGGTAAGCTCTGACTATCTCCTCAACGGAAGCTTCATCCTCTAAAGTGGTTACATCGCCAATCGGTAAATTGCTAGCTACCGCCCTCAGCACTCGTCGCATTATCTTGCCACTCCTCGTCTTGGGGAGCTTGGAAACGAAATATATCTCATCAGGGGTGGCTATTGGTCCTACCATGCGCCGCATGTGGTCAGTCAGCTCCTTCTTCAGGCTCACCGAGGGAGTGCCCCCCTCTTTAAGTATGACAAAAACTACGATGCTCTCGCCCTTTATCGGGTCAGCTTTGCTCACTACTGCTACCTCAGCCACCTGGGGATGGGAGACTGCAGCATCCTCTAGCTCAGCCGTAGCAATCCTGTGTCCGGCAATCTTGAACACCTCATCAGCCCTGCCCAAAAGCCAAAAGTATCCATCCCTGTCTTTTACTGCGTAGTCGCCTGTGTAGAACATGCCTGGAAATCTTGACATCTTTCAAAGACGAGTATAACATTCCGCTATCAAGTTATCTGGGGGTGGTTTAATGGCAAATACCAAATATATCTGTCCCCAATGCGGGCATGAAGCCGAAGAGCCTGGTCTATGCCCAAGCTGCCAGGCGCCGTTGGTAGCTAGCTGTCCAACATGTGGCAACCCAATAGTGGGTGAGCACATTCACCCGGAAAACTAAGCCACCAAGCATTCTGTATTGGAGATAAAAGAATGGCTGATAAGAAAGTGGTTATCTATTCGACTCCCACCTGTCCTTATTGCAAAAGGGCAAAGGATTATCTTTCCCGAAAAGGGATTCCCTTTGTTGACCGCAACGTGGCTGTGGATAGGGATGCCGCTAAGGAGATGATACAGAAGTCAGGACAGATGGGCGTGCCTGTTATCACCATTGATAATGAAATTATGGTGGGTTTTAACCAAGCCCTGCTGGACAAACTGCTCTCACCATAGTCTCGGCAGAGTTATTTTACGTTAGGAGGTAGCCATGTATGATTTGATGATAATCGGTGGCGGTCCGGCTGGGCTTGCTGCCAGTGTCTATGCGGCACGTAAGCAGCTTAATACATTACTGATTAGCATTGATATTGGTGGGCAGGTAAACAAAACCCTTGGTGTTGAGAATTATATGGGCTACCAGTTTATTGAGGGGCCAGAGCTTATAGACAAGTTCCAAACTCAAGTGAGCCAGTTTCCCATAGACCAGAAAATTGGCTATAAAGTATCTCGGCTGGAGAAGCTTGATGACGGCTTTGAGGCTATATCTGAAGCCGGCGACAGGTATCAAGCCAAAGCAGTAATCTATGCTGCCGGAAAGAGCCCACGGAAACTAAATGTGCCTGGTGAGGCAGAGTTAACCGGTAGAGGGGTAACCTATTGTGCCATCTGTGATGGCCCTGTTTTCTCGGGGCAAAGGGTGGCAGTGGTGGGCGGAGGCAACTCAGCCCTTGAGGCAGCACTGGATATGGTGAAAATTGCTGAGCATGTAGACCTGGTGTCACTGACCCCGTTAACCGGGGATGCTATTCTTATTGATAAGCTGTCAGCGGCTAAAAACCTGAGCATTTTTACTGAATACCAAACAGAGAAGATTGAAGGGCAAGGCTTTGTCAGCGGAATGCTGATAAGAGACTTGAAGAGTAGTGAGGGTAAACGGCTTGAGCTTACCGGAGTTTTTATCGAAATTGGTCTAACGCCTAACTCCGAAGCAGTCAGCGGGCTCGTTGAACTCAATAAGTGGGGAGAGGTGCCTATTAGCTGCTCTTGTGAAACAGGAATACCTGGCCTTTATGCTGCCGGAGACGTAACCGATGTACCGGAGAAGCAGATAGTTGTTGCTGCTGGCGAAGGTGCCAAAGCCACACTCCAGGCACACCGCTACCTGCAAAGGCTAGCAACATAACCTGTTACCGGAGTCTTACTCTGCTATCATGCCTTAGAGGCTAGTCTTACTTCTTTTCCCCGGCTAGGTATTTCTCCGGGTCTTGGTCAAAGGCTTTCTTGCAACCAGCAGCGCAGAAGTAGTATTTCTTCCCCTTGTACTCAGAGGTAGCTGCTGCCTTGCTCTCTTCCACCTCCATCTTGCAAACTGGGTCAATCGCCATTGTGACACCTCCTGTTGTTAATTAATTACCGAACTTGGCTGGCCTAAACCTTTTCCGCAGTGAGTTGAATACCACGGTGAGTGAACTAGCTGCCATAGCGGCTGCTGCCAAGATTGGATTTAGAAAACCGTAGTTTCCCAAAATAAAGTGAAGCCCTGAGGGAACACCGGTATTCCCGAAGGCAAGGTACAACACTCCTGCCGCCACCGGGATAAGAGCGGTATTGTAGGCAAAAGCCCAGAAGAGGTTCTGCTTAATAGTTCTCATGGTGCGTTTGCTCAGGGATATGGCGGTTGTAATTCCTGTCAAATCACCTCTAATCAGCGTAATATCTCCAGTTTCCATAGCTACATCGGTGCCGGTGCCAATGGCAATGCCCACATCAGCCTGGGCCAGAGCTGGGGCATCGTTTATCCCGTCTCCCACCATTGCTACCACTTTCCCCTCCTGTTGTAGCCTCTTGACCTCCTGAGCTTTATGTTCCGGCAGCACCTCAGCCAGGACACGGTCAATGCCTACCTCTTGGGCAATAGCCTCAGCGGTACGCCGGTTGTCTCCGGTGAGCATCATCACCTCAATACCCATATTATGTAGCCCATCCACTGCCGCTTTGGCATTTGGCTTAAGGGTATCAGCCAGAGCGATGATGCCCGCTATGTGGTTATCTATACCCAAAAACATCACTGTCTTGCCTTTTGCCCTGAGCTGCTCGGCTTCTCCCCCCAGTCCATTAAGGGAAAGGCTTTTTTCACTCATTAATCTAAGATTGCCCAGGATAAGCTTTTTCCCTTCCACTGAAGCCTCGATACCTTGCCCCGGAATAGCGTTAAAATCTTTGGCAGAAGCTATTTTCAGTTTCTTCTCTGAAGCTGCCTTAACTATAGCCTCACCGAGCGGATGCTCCGAACCATGTTCTGCTGAGGCTGCCAGTCGGAGAATCTCGTCCTGGGAAGAAGAGGGCAGAGCGATAATATCGGTTACCCTGGGTTCACCCTGGGTTAGAGTGCCTGTTTTATCCAGCAGCACAGCCCTTATTTTGTGAGACCTCTCCAGTGTCTCAGCACTCCTGATAAGAACACCATGCTCGGCTCCTTTACCTGTGCCCACGATAATAGCTGTTGGCGTCGCCAGCCCCATAGCGCATGGGCAAGCGATGATAAGCACTGCCACAAAGTTTAGCAGGGCATAGGTAAGGGCTGGGGATGGTCCGGCAAAGTACCATATTATGAAGGTAATGGTGGCAATGCCAATTACTATCGGTACAAAGTAGCTGGCAATGACATCAGCTAGGCGCTGAATAGGCGCTTTGCTCCCCTGGGCTTCGTCTACCAGTCGGATAATTTGAGCCAGAGTTGTATCCTTACCTACCCTGGTCGCCTCGAACTTGAAGCTGCCTGTCTTATTAATGGAGGCACCGATAACCTCATCACCTGCCTTTTTCTCTAGGGGAATGCTCTCCCCGGTAATCATGGATTCATCAATGCTGGAATAGCCCTCACGAATAATGCCATCCACGGGCACTCGCTCTCCCGGTCGTACCAGAATGAGGTCGCCAACCAGAACATCTTCGACGGAAATTTCCCTTTCCTCACCGTCACGGATAACCAAGGCAGTCTTTGGATTTAGGCCGATGAGCTTCTTTATCGCTTCTGAAGTCTGTCCTCTAGCTCGTGTTTCCAAGAAACGACCAAGCAGTATCAGGGTAATAATCATCGCTGAGGTGTCAAAATAGAGGCCAAGCTCTACCTCGGCAGCAGCAAAGAGACTGGGAAAGAGAACAGCTATCATGCTGTAAAAGTAGGCGGCTGAGGTACCCACGGCAACCAGCGTATTCATATCAGCGGTTTTGTGCCTTAACGCACCCCAAGCACCTCGGTAGAATCGCCACCCTGCCCAGAACTGCACCGGCGTGGCCAGTGCCCAGAGTAGATATGGTTTCCCGGCGAATGAGGGAGCCCACATTAGAGCCATAATCGATGAGGCGAGAATGGCGGCGAAGATAAACCTGTTCCTTACGCCTCGGAGTTCTCTCTGGGCAGTGGCAGTGACATCTTCTAACGTCTCTGCTTCTGACCCGAGTTCATAGCCGGCGTCTTTCACTGCCCGCTTGAGGTCAGCTATACCCGTTCCCTCAGTGTACTCCACGGTAGCCTTTTCTGAGGCTAGATTAACATTGGCGGAAATTACCCCGGGCACACTAGAGAGAGCCTCCTCAACCCGGGCAACACAGGAGGCGCAGGTCATCCCGCCTACAGGGAAGACGGATTTCTTGGTGGCTACCTTATAGCCTATTTGAGAGATAGTATTCTTAATTTTGGCGAGGTCTACCTTGGAGGGGTCATATTCTATAGAAGCCTTTTCCGAGGCAAAGCTTACGTTTGCCTGCTCTACCCCGGGTGTCTCAGCTAGACCCTTCTCAATAGTAGCCGCACAAGTAGTGCAGGTCATCCCGGTTATGTGGATATGAGCCTTCTCGGATTTCTTACTATTAAGAGTAGACTTTTCAGCCATTACGTTCCCCCGGAACCGTACATGGGCCTGAATTTTTACCGACTTCTATTCCACAAATTCAACCGCTACTTCTTTTACATCCCAGAGGGGCTCTATCTTCTCCATTATCTCTTCCTTTATGGCAGAGGCGAACTGGTGATCCAGAGGCAAGTCAATTACCACGTGGACAGTTCCGTTCTTTACTTTAATATCTCGTACTAGGTTGGTACGCACCAAATCTAATCCAGCCATAGGATTCATGACTTTCTTGAGGCGCCTGCGCACCACCTCTACCGTAGTCGGAATTTTTTCTTTAACCAGACCGTGGCGCTCTTCATAGTTTTCAATCGCCGAACGCAGACCTTCTACAGCCAGTATCGAGCAGTGGACTTTAATTTTGGGAAGCCCGCCCAGAGCTTCGGAAGCTTCCTTCCAGGTAATCCTCTTGGCTTCATCCAATGTTTTTCCTTTTGCCAGTTCGGTAATGATAGAACCAGTAGCAATGTTGGAAGCGCAGCCATAAGATTCGAATTTGATGTCTGTGAGTTTATTCGTATTGGGGTCAACACTTATATAGACCGAAACCATGTCACCGCAGGCCGGACTGCCTTCTATCGCCTTACCGTCGGCATTCTCAATCTTGCCCACATTGCGGGGGTGGCGAAAGTGTTCCAGTACCGTTTCACTATATGGAAATTTCATCTCCTGCCCTCCTATTTTTCGTTCTCCTTGCCCAGCGGGCTGATGTTTCTCAGCTCCCGTACCACCTCAGCCAGTGTCTGAACCACGGCGTTGGCGTCTTCCATGGTATTGTAGCGCCCGAAGGTAAAACGTATCGACCCGTGTGCTCTTTCGTGGTCACCACCTATCCCAAAGATAACGTGACTACCCTCCAGAGAGCGGCTGAAACAGGCAGAGCCGGTGCTCACGGCGAAACCATGCATGTCAAGGTGCAGAGTGATAGATTCACCCTCTATGAAATGGAACGAAATATTGGCGTTCTGCGGGAGCCTCTTCCAGCGATGGCCATTGAGGGTAGTATCCGGTATCTCAGCAAGTATACGGTCAATAATACGGTCACGCATTGCTTGTAACTGCTCAGTTTCCTGGACGGTAACCAGTTCTACCGCTTTGGCGAATCCCACTGCGCCGGGTATGTTTTCGAGCCCCGCCCGAAGGCCAAACTCCTGAAATCCTCCATCTATCCACTTGGCTATTCTTGTCCCTTGACGGATGTACAGCCCCCCTATGCCTTTTGGCCCGTGGATAGTATGACCAGACACCGTGATTAAATCCGCAGGTATCCTCTTCACGTTGAGGGGAACCCGCGCAAAGGTATGAGTGGCGTCAGTGTGAAACAATACTCCCTTCTCGTGGCAGACGCGACCGATATTTTCAATATCCTGAATGGTGCCTATCTCCTGGTTGGCATGCTGGACGGAGACCAGAATAGTCTCACTGGTTATAGAATCGCTAAGCTTATCCAGGTTCACAAAGCCATCGCCGTCCACATCCAGATAGGTCACTTTAAAACCCTGCTTCTCGAGGGCTCTGGCACTGTTAAGTACAGGGAAATCCTCGATTTTGGAGACAATTAGGTGTTTTCCTTTCCTGTTGCCGAGAGCCAGCGCCACTCCCTTCAGGGCAATGTTTGAGGATTCGGTGCTTCCTGAGGTGAAAATAAACTCTTCCGGCGCTGCTCCCAGAGCCAAAGCAACGGCTTCTCGAGCACCGTCCAGAGCCTCTCGAGCTTCTATGCCCTGAGAATAGGCGAACTCCGAGGTGGCCACAGCGTACTTATCGAAGAAGTACGGCTTCATTGCCTCCAGTACCCGTTCGTCCAGGCGGGTAGCCGCTGCGTTGTCCAGATATACCTGTCGCCTGTCTGACATATCTCCCTCCGCTTATATAAAGAGGGTTACACTTGATTCTCTAGCCTCGGTGATATAAGTGCCTACCCCGCAGTATTCTGATATCAAATCCTCCTGGAGGTCTTCTTTCCTTATCCCCATTATCTCCATAGTCATATCGCAGGCAAGGATTTTACCTCCCAGCTCCTTAAAGTCCTCAAGGAGTTTCTCCAGAGAAGCCACGCCGACTTTTTTCATCTTCCGTTTCACCATCCACTTACCCAGCCCCAGCATATTCATCTTGGAGAGAGGTCCTTTTTCTAGACCACCTTTCTTGAGACGCTGGAGTCCCCAGAAGGTAAAGTAAAGTGATACCTCCATTCCAGTTGCCAGAGCTCCGTTGGCTATGATAAGAGCGCTGTAAACCTTATCCATATCACCGCTGTGAACTATTATGGTAGCCTTATCCGCCATAATTACCTCCTCCCTCTACCGGCGTATTTTTATCTTCCAGACTCCATCTTTTTCCTGAACATCAATAAGTTCTAGCCCCAGAGCCTTGACCGCCATTGGTATTTCTTTTTTAGAGGCTGGATGCGTGCCGATAACTTCGACTATATCGCCTTTCTTTGCTTTCCTCAACGCCTTGCGGGTTTCAACTAACGGGACCGGGCAGGTCTCACCCTTGCAGTCCACCTTTATCTCAGCCATCTCTTATTACCTCTGCGCCTATACAATTATACTATCCGGATTAATTAATTACATTTTACGTAACCTTTTCTCTTGAATAATTATACGTCGGGAGATAGCCATCTGTATATGACTTATGTCATACTTCAGTAATGAAGTTAAAAATATATCATCTGGGCAGGGAAGGGAGCTAAACCTGCGGAGTGAACAAATCACTCTTGTGTACTGCCATCTGCACACGGCAGCAATTGGTCATCGCCTCTTGATACCCTCAATCGCCCTTCATCTTAAACAAATCCTCCGTCTCTGGAGAGGGAAGAGGATGCAATTGCTTCCTCTGATATAACAAAAGCCCCTTTTGTTACTTTGTCACATCATAGCGACCCACATGTGATGAGGACACTCCTGAGCTGACACCAAGCTGACAGCGCTGTGAATTCCTGAAGTCTTCACACCCTCTATACTTTGTGTTTCCTTCGCTTCCATCTGATTACGGCGCCTCTTGCAAAACACAGACTCTTAGAGATGTCTGCTTCCCTCAACCGGCGCCTAACAGTAGCCTGATTACAACCCAGAGTTTGTGCAATCTCTTTAATTAGCAAGCCATCAGTGCGGTAGAGATTAAGAACCCTGTCGGCTGTTATATCAGCACGGCAGTGGTACTTCCCCCGCCAGTTGAGCTTCATGCTCCTTGAAAAACACTCACCTGGACCAATCCCCGCTTCTCTTAATCGCTTAGTAACAGTGCTCGGACAGCAGCCTAAGATTGGGGCTATTTCTTTTACCAATAAATCACGGTGATAAAGCTCAAGCACTTTGTCTGCAGTTACATCACTCCGATAATGAGGGGGCCTTCTCTTCCTTGTTAACCCAGCGCTCTTCGCAATCTGGTGAACTCTCTGCTTTGAGCAGTGGACAATGCTCCCTATCTTCTCATAGCTCGCATCAGGATAGTCCAAAAGAAGGCTTGATACCTGCTGTCTTATTCGCATCTATCTCCCAAAGTCGTCACATTCACCTCAGCAAGGCGAGGAGATATTCTAGCGCACAAGGCTTTTGGCTATGGCCTTGACTACAGTGAGGAGGGAGACCACAGCCCACTGCATAGTAACAGGCTCTTCAGATAAAACCTTAGCTACATAGGGGTCCAATCGCCTATAAAGACTAGGCTCCTCGCCAGTTTCACTGGAAGACTGGGGGGACAAGTAGCCAGCCGTGACCATCAACAGGCTCTCATCAAGGCCCAAAGGCTTAGCGATTTTACGCAGTATATGGCCTGAGGGGAAACGCTCTCCCCGCTCTACACGAGCAAGGTGTGATTGCGATACGCCTGACTTGGCTGCCAGCCCACGGAGTGTCAGCGGTATCACCAGCCTCCGCTGCTTGAGTGTTTTACCGATTTCGTTCCTGCCTAGAGTCATCTTTCCGTCCCCTCCGATCTATTTGTGCGGTCAGTGTTTCCGGAAAATTCTTCTGCACGCACTCAGGGCAAATTCCATAAGAGGCTATTGACTGACCAAGGCCGCGTTCTCTACGCATCTCCTTGCCACACTAGGCACACATAACTACGATTTCTCCTCTTGATAGCTCCTCATCGTAGAAACGCTCGTATAGTTGCCTTCCCTCCCTCCATCCCACGAGCCAAGCCATGGCTAATCCAAAGAAGGCAATTGGCGCCACAATCTCAATTCCAATGCCCTGAAACGATAAGATAATGACAATAATCACAACGGCGAACAGGAATATGGCAACATCAAGGTTCCACCTCGCAGCGTTGGCTCTGTCTCTTGCCCGCCTCGCAGCCGCTCGTTCCAGCTCTGAGCTAACCTGCTTGGCAACTTCAGCTTTATCCGATGTTCTACCCCCTTAATTTCCCACGGAGCTTCAGCCACTCAAGGTATATTTGGCATTGCTCACAGCAGCCCTCCTGACAAAGAGTCGGCTTGAAGGGACACATCAGCCCCTTGTTATTCCCCGATATCCTGATTATTCTTTGCTGCTTGAGCATATTTCTGTTCATATCTTCCCAAATTTCCTCAACAGCTAGGCAGCTCTTCTTCTAAGAAAGAAGAAAGTGAGCAATCCCACTACTACTACTCCAGCTATAATCCCACCAATCAGAGGCCAGTTAACCCCCGGTGGTTTTATCGGTAATACCACAGTAAAACTACCACTCAATCCATTAACGGCTACAGTGTAGCTACCAGCTTCCTCCTTGGTTACACTAAAACTAACCTCCTGGCTGTCACCAGCGGCAACAGTTACCGTCTCCTCGGCCTCTTTGACCCCATCTATCTTTAGGACTACGGTGTAGCTTCCTGACTCACCACCAGTATTAGCTACAAACACAGTGATGGCTACCGTCTCACCGGGCTCAACCTCTGGACTAACAGAAAGAAAGGATACCGAGAAGGCAGCCGGTTCTGGTGGAACCACCACCGGTGCGACAGTAAAACTACCACTCAATCCGTCCACAGTTACAGTGTAGCTATCAGCTTCCTCCCTGGTTACACTAAAGCTAACGGTCTGGCTGCTGCCAGCAGCAACAGTTACCCTCTTCTCGGCTTCTTTAACCCCGTCTATCTTCAGGACTACGGTATAGCTTCCCGACTCACCACCAGTATTAGCTACCAGAACACTAGTATTTACCTCCTCGCTAGGAGCGACCTCGCTTGGCGAAATCCCCAGTGAGCTGACGATAAAGACGGCTGGTGCTGGCGGAACTACGACCGGTATCGCAATGATGGCAAAGGTGGTGAAGTGTGCTATCGAAGCGGTGATAATGTTGTTTTCAGTATCAACTTCGCATGGAACCCATACCCATTCCTCGTTTACCTCATCATAGTAAGAAATAACCAAATCCACATCCTCGGGCAGAGTCTCGGGGTCATAGCTCCAGGTTAGGGTTATCGCTGGGTCAAAGGTAGCCCCATCAGGACCAAAGTCATAGGCCCCGATAAGGTAGGCATCCGCAGGCGGTTCAGGCGGACTTGGCTCAACTGCTGCTGTCAGGGTTTCCAGCGGCTCACCCTCTTCATCCAGGGCAATAGTGCCCTCCTCTATAGTGATGGTTACATTTTCATCCTCAGAGGTAGCTACTATTGTTTCCTGTATTTCGCCATCGCTATTAGTCTCGAAGCTTGCCTCAATGCCAAAGAGCTCCGTCTCTATCGTGGGAGGCGGAGGAGGCGGAGGAGGTGGAGGAGGTGGTGGGTACAGCCACGGGCTGAAAGTAACATTGTCACTTACGGCATTGCCCAGACCACCAGGGTTTAGGGTAGCGTGTTGCGGACCGGTGGCATCGCCCCACCAGTTGAGGGTGGCATCAAGAGTAGCAATATCGATGTTATCCACTCCGTAGTCGGTGTTGCCCACGATGTCGTTATTGTTGACCACCACCCCATCAGCCGAAGAACGAACCAAAATGCCTGTATCGTTCCCCTGTAGCGTGTTGCTGGTGATGCTGATATTGGTCAATGTCTGGAGA
>Ga0209979_1001303_pt1 | contig 27893 bp, 22 predicted proteins | sample AnhtaG_FD_183114 | JGI IMG/M metagenome (GOLD analysis project Ga0209979, IMG submission 183114) | Deep subsurface microbial communities from Anholt, Denmark to uncover new lineages of life (NeLLi) - Anholt_01485 metaG (SPAdes) (version 2) | ecosystem: Environmental > Aquatic > Marine > Oceanic...
TCAACCCCAAATTTCCTTTTCAATCTATCCACAATTATCTCTAAATGGAGTTCACCCTGGCCATAGATAATAGTCTGCTTTATATCCGCATCCACCTCCATAAGGAAAGTCGGATCCTCCTCGTGCAATTTAGAAAAACCATTGGCAATCTTCTCCTCATCTCCTTTGGCTTTAGCCCTGATAGCTAAACGGATCACCGGATCAGGAAATCCAATTGCTGGAAGCACAATCGGATCCTTTTTGTCACAAAGGGTATCTCCAGTATGAGTATTTTTTAATTTGACCACCGCACCTAAATCTCCAGCTATAACAAATCCGGTCTCTCTTCTTTCCCTGCCGTTCATAGCATAGATCTGGCCAATTCGTTCTGCGGTATTGGTAACTGAGTTGAAAACATCCTCCCCGGTTTTCAGTTTACCTGAAAACACCTTAAAAAAGGAGAGCTCACCCACATGCGGCTCAGAGATAATCCTAAAGATTAAAGCAGCCAGGGGACTATTCACCGAAATCTTTAAAACTTTTTCTTTATCTGAACCATATTCTTTACATTTTAACTCCCCGAAATCAGCCGGAGAAGGAAAGAAATCTACCACATGCTCTAAAAGTAGCTTAACCCCCCAGCCATTTGTAGCAGAGCCACAAAAGATTGGAAAAATCTTATGCTCTATGATCCCCTGCCGGAGCCCGATTTTAAACTCCTCTTCTGTCAAAGTCCCTTTTTCAAAATATTTCTCCAAAAGACTATCCTCAGCTTCAGCCACAGCCTCCACTAATTTTTCCTTATCTTTTTTTGCCTTCTCCTCTAACTCCTGAGGAATTTTATCTTCTTTAGCCTCTAATCCTTCAAACAGATAAGCTTTCATCCTTACCAGATCAACAATCCCTTTGAAGTTTATTCCTTCACCTATAGGTATCTGTAAAGGAATAGCCTGGTGGCCAAATCTCTTTTGCGCCTCTGTAACCACCTTATCAAATTCTGCATGCTCTTTATCCAATTTGTTAATGAAGAAAGCTCTGGAGATTCCATATTTCTCCGCGATTGACCAGACCTGCTCAGTTCCAACCTCAACCCCGGACAAGGCTGAAATTAAAATCAGTGCGGTTTCAGTTACTCTTAATCCAGATACCACCTCTCCTATGAAATCTGCATACCCGGGCATATCAACCAGGTTAATCTTGCTGTTCTTCCATTCTAAATGAAGCAAGGAGGCCGAAATTGAGATCTTGCGGGAGATCTCATCCTCATTATAATCTGAGAGCGTGTTACCCTCATCCACACTGCCCAGCCGGTTAGTCACCCCGGCAGTATAAAGCATCGCCTCCACCAAGGAGGTCTTACCTGCACCCCCATGCGCCACCACCCCCAAATTCCTTAGCTGTTCGGTTTTAAATTCCTTCAAAATATCCTCCTTATGTTCAGATAAATGAATTACTTTTGAAAATCTAAAATAGCAAATAAAACTTATTTGTCAACTGTCTTCTTCTCAAAAAATTATTACTTGTAGGGGCAGACCTCTATGTCTACCCTTAAAATTTTGGCGACCCTGAAAGGGTCGCGCTACGAGTTGCAGGGGCAATTTCCATTTGGATCCATCTGGACATAAATTACCCCTACCAAAAACCTCAGTTTTTTTATAGTAATCCCACCTTGTCCACAAGGTGGGATATTATATAGCCAGATTATTTTTAAATCGGAGTGCGAAAAGTCCTATAGACACTTCAGGTGAATTACCCACGTTGAGGGCAACGTGGGTATACCGAATTACTTGACAGCCTCAATGCGGTTACTCAAACACAAAGGGCGGCTCAATCCCTAAAAGCCTTAAATAGACAAAAAGCTGTCCGCGGTGATGCTCTTCGTGCTCATCCGAATTTGGATCCATATAACTGGTCCCGATTAATTTACCCTCCTTTTAAACTTATGGTTGTCTAAAAAATCTGCGGTGTAAATCCTTCACAATCCATTTACTCGTATCTATAAATGCTTTATCCTTGAAATTTTCTTCAGCCATATAATTTTTGAAAACCTCCCATCCTTTTTCCCTCTCCCCCTTCTTGATATAATTCAAAAATATAGAAATAACTTTACCTATATAATAACCTGAACCCCGTTCCCTAACACCCATTTCCTCTATCTCTTTCTCAATCTTTTTTATCTTTTCTTCATAATAAAAAGGAAATTCAATTGATGCTTCTTTATATCTATCCTTTTTCCAGGTATAGATTAGGTCAACGCTGGGTGAACAGGCATGGCAGAGCTCCATATAGAATTCCCATTCAGCATCTAAAACTAAAAGTTCTGCTATACCATCCCTGTCCAGATCCATTATCCCATAAATGATCTGGGTTTCTGGAAGGTTTGAGAGAAGCTCAAAAGCCTTATGCTTCCTTACTTGAAAGACCCTCAAATATTCACAGGTCCAGCAGTTCCCTCCAGTTCCTCCACTAACGATAAATTCTTTCAGATTATCTTGATTAATATCTTCCGCTCTAACGTAATCACCAATTAGTTCATTTCCCAATTCAAAAATCCATTCAGTCGAGTTAAAAATCTCTACTAATTTATCTCCCCTTAACTCAAAGACTACCAGACTATCCTGACGATCCAGTCCAATTTTAGACTCCCAGTGGATAATAGCTACCACATGCTGATTTTTACCATCCAGGCTTTCAAAGATAGTATCTTTAACACTATAATCTTCTTTTAAATTTGTAACTATTTCCTTCTGAAAAACTGCTCTGCTATCTATTTCTTTTTTATTAACCCACGAATAGACTACTAAAATTAAAACCACAGCTCCAATCAAAATTAACCCTAAGATAAAAACCTGTTTTCTCTGCATATAGATAAATTAGTTTTTGCAAAAATAAGAAAGCCTTTATATATTGTCAATCAAATTTTTGAGAATAGGTTAATTCTATATCAAGTATTGGTTTTGATTAAGCTTGTAACTCTTTTTGTTTCAGGGAAATACCTCCTCAGTGGAGGGTAACGTTGTCTCTCCTGAGAAAACGAACACAAAAGATGCAGGTAATGACTATCTCATCAGAACGTCCTCATCCTAGAAACGGAGACTACGTCTGGCGCCCTACGGGCGGGCTGGCTCGTAGCCACCGTAGGACAGGAGTGAGGACGCTACGGTGCTTTTTTAGTTATTCCATTTCCTTGAGGAGTTGTTTTATCTCATAATCCTGAAAGTTATCTAATATCTTTTTATTAAATTGAATTTGCCCTTTTTCCAGATTTAACCTGTAAGAACCGATACGGTTATTCTCGATAAAAGTTTTCCCAGAATTGGAAAGCTCTTTCTTTAGCCGATAAATATATTTACCCTGGTTCTCTCCTTCCTCTAAATCCAATTTATGTATCCAGCCATCCTCTTTTTTGAAAGCTGACCAGGCTAACTTGAATAAGTATTTGAAACTTTTATGGGTGAGCAGAAATCTTCTACCACTTATAATGACCGTATACTTCCCCCCGATCAAACTTCCATCTAAGACCAGTCCGCCTGTGGCGGATTCTCTTTTCCAGAAATTAGATGTAGGGGCGTATTGCAATACGCCCCTACTTATATACCCAGGTTTTTGCATCTTTATCTCTTCTTTCAGCCTATAAGCTACTTTTTCAGGAATTATCTTTTTTAACTCATCTAATCCCATTTCCTTAATCTGGTTTTTAGAAGTAACCCCTTTCAGGGATAGTTTCCAGAGATAGTCCCGTCCCAGACCTGAGACCTTTAATTTAGCTATTTCAACCATCTCCTGATTTATTCCAAACTGAACCTGCGATGCCAAATCTTTTAAAAACTTTTCCAATCTTCTGGATCCAACTTCGGATTTCTTTCCTGAATCTAAAATCCGGGCAATAGCAGAAGCTGAGTCTAAAAGCCAGGCAAGTTCCTGAGCACTCTGAGAGATAAAACCGCTCCTCAAACCGTATTCATTTTCTAAATCAAAGACCGGAGCAGGGGTCAGCCAGTCACAGAAAAAAAGGGAGAGTTTAAGTCGGGAGAGCTGTTTTAAAGTCATTTGAACTGGGTCATTTAAGAGAGCTTTTAATTCTTGATCTAAGATTGATCCATAGCTAAGTTTATCTTTGAGTTTTCTCTGATAAACTTTGCTATCTAGTTCATAAAAAGAAAGAGGTATATGAATTCTATCCCCATCTTTAGTATTCAAAAGCTCATAAAACCAGTCCAATGGATCTCCGATTGGATCCATTCTGGACAAGTTCGGATTAATCGGCTCAAAATCCGATTTTGGATCCGTAGGAGAAACTCCTTTTTCCAATTTTCTTTTGATGGCCAATCCGGTATCTAATTTTATACCTTGGAGTGCAATAGTTCTTCCTAAAGATGTGACATAAAGCGTATCCTTTTCATCTGAATAGAATACTTTATCCTCGATTAATTTCTCAATCTTTTCCTTTAAAGAATCTTTTTTCTGTTCTATGGATCTCCGATTGGATCCATTTTGGACAAATTCGGATAGCATCCGCCAAAGGTGGACAGCCGAAAAAGTAGTAGTTAAAAGCTTCTCTAAGCCCGAATAATCCTTAGCTAAGCCTGAAAATACCAAATCAAGGATAATATCCTCTAAATCTATTTTATCCAGAACCGGAACTAACTTTTCTTCTTTACCTTCTATATATCTATCCCAGAGCGAATCGAAATGAAATTGATTACCTGCTAAAAGAATCGACCTGCCAAAATCTTTTTCCAGGCCGAACCTTCCAGCTCTGCCGGACATATTCTCATATTCATTCCAGCTTAAGGGCACAAGTACTCCTTTATCTGTAAATTCTCCGCTTTCATACTTCAAAGTTTCAATAAAAACCGTCCTGGCTGGAAGATTTATTCCCATAGACAGTGTGCTGGTAGCAAATATCACCTTAGTCTCTTTTTCAAGATAAGAACCTTCAACCACTCCCCTCTCTTCATAGGATAAATCCGCATTATGGAAAGCAATCCCTTTTTGGAGACAAAAGATAAGCTTTTGTTTTAGACTGGAATCTTCTAACTCCTCCAGCTTCTCCAAAGCTCTAAATGTGCGAATGCATCTTGAGAAAGACTCCCCATTGAATTTTTCAGCAAAAAGAAGAGCCATCTTTATAGTTTCATTTCTGCTTTTCAAAAAGACCAAGACCTGTTCTCCCTTATTTATTAGGTTCTGGATATTAGGAAAAAGAACTTCCTCCATCTTTTCACTTTCAATATCTGTGAATTCCTCCTCCCCTTCTTCCTGAGAGTTATACTCCCTGTAAACGAACCTTCCTTTATACAGAACCCCCTGCAAAAGCTCAACTGGTCTTTTCTTCTCTAAAAAAAACTTGCATCCTAACCAGGAAGCTAATCTTTCCACCTCTCCTAAGACCGCAGAAAGGCCAATTATCTGCGGCTTATAGCCGGAATTAAGAACCTTGGCTAGAGCTAACTCCAAAACCTGACCCCGAGAACAATCTCCGATCATCTGCAACTCATCAATGATCAAGAGGTCTATGTTTCTCAGTAGGTCTAAGTTTTTGAGGAGAAGTTGATTGAATTTCTCATAGATCAAGATGCCTAAATCGAAATCACCTTTTTCTAAATCCGAATCAAATTCCCTTCTATCCTTGGTAGAGATAACTATTTTAATCCCCAAACTCGAATATTTAACCCTAAAGTCTGTAAACTTCTCCTCAGCTATAGCTTTAAGTGGGACCAGATAAACTGCCTTTTTTCCTCTAAAAATAGAGCTTACCGCTGCCATCTCTCCACAAAACGTTTTTCCGGAAGAAGTAGGAGCAGAGATTATAATACTCTCCCCATCTAAAAGATTAAACCGGGTTACAGCTAAGGACTGCAAAGGTAAAAGCTTTTTCCCTTGATTTTCTTCCCAGGTTTTAATTACTCTCTCCGGGATTCCATATTTTAAAAGTTTCTTTACTTCCATTTACCCCTCCATTATTTTACATCTTCCTTCTTTCATCTTCCATTCTCCTTTATTTACATATTATCGACACAAATCTAATATACTGCACATCTGTGCAGTTGTCAAGGAAAAAATTAAAAATTTTCCTAAATTTTATACAGAGGTCTCTGAAAAAGCGGAGGAGAGTGGTCGGGCATGGGTGCCCGACCTACGAAAAATCAACACCTTTTGCTCCCGTAGCTTCCGTAGGCATCCACCAGAGGCGGACCAGCCCTGCAAATTTGAGTTTTGCAGAAACCTCTTTTCACTTGAGAGATACATAAATTCATTATATCGAACACAGCAGGAAAAGCCAATTTGACTAATCTATTTAAGTGAGGCAGGATGTAGAGGTTTATGATTTTATTTTCAATTCTTTTACTTTTAAGCTTAGGTTTAAGTGAAGGAGCTAATACTTTGAACGATAAACGCTTGGACGGAACAACAAAGCATTCTAATCCACATGGGAAATGAAACCCCTAATTTCAAGATCGTTCGTTGCCTCAGGAGAGGCAACGCTACTGGATTACAATTTTTCTCCTCATTTATCAACCGTAGCGTCCTCACTCCTGTGAGGACGTTTTCATTCAAGTAAAAGTCTTTCCAGCTGGTCCACAAGTTCGCTGAAAAGCTCAATCGTTTTATCGACCGGTTCTGAAGTATTCATATCTACCCCCGCTTTTTTAAGGATCTTGATGGGGTAATCAGAAGTCCCGGTCTTGAGAAAATCATGATACAGGGTCAGGGCTTCCTTATTACCTTCATAAATCTCCCTGGAGAGAAATGTGGCCGCTGAAAAAGAGGTGGCATACTGATACACGTAGAAGTTCCTGTAGAAATGGGATATTCTAAGTGCGCCCAGATCATTTATCGAATCTATATAAAGCTCTGGACCCCAGTACTTCTCAAAAAGACCTCTATAGATTTTTCTGATTGCCTCAGCTGATAAAGCTTCCCCTGCTTCCATTTTATCATGCACTACTTTTTCGAATTCTGCTAAAAGGGTCTGGAAGTAGAAAGTCCCGATAAACTGTTGAATGTAATGTTCCAGAAGATATAGCTTCTGTGCTCTATCCTTAACATTATCCAAAAGATATTGCATTAGAAGTGCCTCATCTGTGGTAGAGGCTACCTCTGCAGTGAAAATGGTGTGACCTCCGTAAATATAAGGTTCGTTTTTATTAGTATAGTATCCATGCATACAATGACCCATCTCATGGCAGACCGTAAACATATTTTCTAAGGTATTATTATAGTTAAGCAAGATATAAGGATGGGTAGAATAGGTTCCCCAGGAATAAGCACCACTTCTTTTTCCTTCGGTTTCATACACATCTATCCATCTGGAATCAAACCCTATTCTCAAATCCTTGACATACCCCTCTCCTAAGGGGACTAATGAGGCTACAATTATATCCACGGCTGAATCATAGGGTATCTCCATCTTTGCCTCAGGCACTAAAGGAACATAAAGATCAAAGGTAAAGAGGGTATCATATTGGAGAACTTTTTTCCGCAAAGAAATATATTTATGCAGGGGTTCCAAATTGTTATTTACCGCTTCTATCAAGTTTTCATAGACCGAGACTGGAATATTGTTATTATCCAGGGAAGCTTCCAGGCTGGAATTATATTTACGGGCTTGTGCATAGAAGATGTCCCTGTTAAGCTGGGTAATTAAAGTCGCTCCTAAGGTGTTCAGATATTTAAGATAGGTTGAATTATAAGCCTGATTAGCATCCCTTCTTACCCGTCTATCAGTCGATTCGGTGAACTTGTAATACCTCTGTTTAGTTAACTTCACCTCTTCGCCGTTTTCATCTATTATAGAGGGATATTTTATATCTGCATTATCTAGCAAGTTGAAAATCTTCCGAGGACCATGGGCTAAATTTCCAGATAAAGCTAAAATCCTTTCTTCCTCCGGAGACAGGATATGAGTTTTACTGCGTATAAGGTCATCAATATAGAACTTATAGATAGCCAATCCTTTTTCTGACTTAATGAAATTTTGAAGCTTTTCCTCAGGGATTTCTAAAATCTCAGGCCGGATAAAAGATGTAGCTTCATTTAACTTAGTATATAGGGCAGAAATCCGATCTGCCATCTGCTGAGAGGCTGAAACCCTTGTATCTTCATCGAATTTAAGATTAGCATAGACATAAAGATCCTCTAATATGTTATTGAGGCTGTCATTCAGGACTAAACAATCCAAAAGTTTTTTACCCGATTCAGAGAGTTGCCCTTTAAATGTGGAAAACTGGGTAATAAGTTCCTCCAATTCAGAGAAATCCTTTTCCCAATCCTCAGTTGTTGGATAAATATCCTCAAGCCTCCATTTGTATTCCTCCGCAATATCTGAGCGCTGAGGTATAGCTTTGGTATTAGATTGGGCAAAAACATTTATCCAATTAAGCAATAAAAAGAGTAAAACCACCCCTAAGATCAAAAATCTCCGGTTCTTTCTCATCACTTCTCCCTTATTTAAATGGTTTAATTCAAAATTGAATTAGCCAAACTTTTTCTAAAAGTCTCTTTACTCTGAACTATCTACCATTTACCAACCACTGGCTCTAAAATGCCGAAGGGGGGATTTGAACCCCCACGTCTTGTGGACACTGCGCCCTGAACACAGCGTGTCTGCCAATTCCACCACTTCGGCTTCTATCTAATATAATCTTCCAATAAAATTTGAGCAAGAAAAATTTACTCCAATAGCTCTAAGACCAAAAAAGCCCAATAAACCAGTTAGTTCAGAATTTGTCATTCTGAGGGAGAGAAACGACCGAAGAATCTGTAGATTCTTCGTCCCGCCTCTGGCGGGACTCAGAATGACATTCGGTCATTCATTAGGACAGGGACAAGCCCTGTCGCTATTAACTGCTCTTTGTTGGTATCCTCACCAACGAAGAAAAGATCGTTAGTAGGGCAAGGCTTTAGCCTTGCATTTTATTGGCATTAGCAAATCTCAAGACACAGAATACGTGCTGATGCGCTCCTGTGGCTGTTATCGCAACTAATAGAATAAATTGAGACGCTAAGCTTTAAATCTCTCCGTAACTTCTATTTCCTCATCCAAAGAGAAGACCTTAAACTCATCTGTAAGTAGGCTCTCGTCCTTTTCTGTGTTGATTTCAATTTTCAGCATCTTGCAGAGTTTTTTTATCCTGCTCTCTTTACCTTGGGTTAAAATCTTATAGACCTCTGGATGAACAAAAAGCTTGAGCCTTTTGTCCACGGAGCGAACTTTTGCTCTCTTAAACCATCTTTCTATTTTAGATGCCAAAGTCTCTTTGGATAAAACCCTGCCGATTCCGTCACAGATGGGACAGGGTTCACTAAAGGTATAAAGCAAGCTGGGCCTGATCCTCTCCCTGGTCATCTCGATAAGTCCAAAATCTGATATGTGAAGGATACTATGTTTGGAGCGGTCATTTTTAAATGAGGCTCTGAACTCCTCAAAAACTTTCCTTCGATCTTCAGGCGAGTCCATATCGATAAAATCCACAATAATGAGCCCTCCAATATCCCTGAGCCTTATCTGACGGGCTATTTCCCTGGCGGCTACTAAATTTGTCCTCAAAACAGTTGTCTGATGGTCCGATCTTCCCACAAACCTTCCGGTATTAACATCTATAGTTACCATAGCCTCAGTCTGATCGATCACTATGTATGAACCTTTCTTTAACCAGACCTTCCGGTCTAACATTTTTTCAATCTGACTCTCAATATTGTAGAAATCGAAGATCGGAATATCCTTATCGTAAAGCATTACTTTCTGTCTTAAATTCGGTGCTATCACCCGCAGATAGGAGCGTATTTTTTTATACTCCCTCTTAGAATCTATCATCACCTGATTAACTTCTGGGGAAAGCTGATCCCGGATCACGCTGGCAATCATTCCCATATCCTTTTGCACTAAGCAGGGCGCTCTTTTTTTCTCCGCCTCCTTTCTTATTTTTTTCCACAGATTCAAAAGAAGCCGGATATCATTTTTAAACTCCTTATGGTTTTTCCTTTCGGCTGCAGTTCGGATAATCGCTCCAAACCCTTCCGGCTTTAGCTCTGAAACCACTTTCTTTAGCCTTTTTTTCTCCTCCCGATCAGTTATCTTTCTGGAAACCCCTATATGTTCTTCTCCGGGGACTAATACTAAATACCTTCCAGCTAAAGAGAGTTGAGAGGTCACCTTCGGGCCTTTAGTTCCCATCGGCTCCTTCATTATCTGAACCAGGATTTCCTGTCCTTTTTTCAGTAACTCTTCAATTTTTTGCTTGCTTTTCTTCCTTTTTCTCTGGGCTAACTCCTCCTCTTCTAAAAAATCCGCTTCATATAACTCGGTAATATCTGAGATATGCAAGAAAGCGCTTCTTTCCAGACCTAAATCTAAGAAGGCCGCTTGCATCCCGGGAAGAACTGCCTTGACTATCCCCTTGCAAATATCCCCCACCATTCTTTCCCTTTCCGGCCTTTCAACCCACAACTCCATCAATTTGGAATTCTCTAAAATGGCGATGCGGGTTTCAAACTCCGAAAGGCTAATTATGATATCTTTCTGCCTCAAGGTCAAATCCGACAATTCAAGCTCTCCCGTTCAAGATTATCTTTAGTGTTTTTTCTATCTTCTCTATATCCACTCTGGTATTTATACAGGGACCAAAAGGACGCTGATTTAAAATTCCATAAACTGGAACAGGGTAGACGTCCTGAATCCCGCTGGTCAAATCTCTTTCACAGGCAACCGCCACAATCACCGTCGGTCTTTTCTCCACCACCACCTTACGAGCTAAGGTTCCGCCAGTAGCTATGGAAAGGGGAGCAAAATATTTATCCCCTAACTCGATTATCTGACAGATCTGGCACTTGCCACACCTTCGGCAGTTACGGTAATCTGTAGTCACCTTCTGCGGACAATCATACCTCTGTATACAGTGAGAGAGCAGAATCAAAATTCGCTCCGGGTTAATCCTCTTTTTCGTAGCTTTGAATAGAGAATTATTAACCGCCACAAATGATTGTCTGATCTGGTCTTTAGACCATCCAAGAAATCTTCCTAAGAAAAGATTTATGGGGAAAAGGACTTTCATAGTAATCTGTTTTTCTCCATGAGGAAAAAGAAAATCCTTTTCAGTTAGCGCTGAGAAAATTATCAAAAAAAGACCTCCGCTAATTATAGCCAGACCTAATCCTAAGAAAAGTTTTATCCCAAAAGAAAGATAAGGATGAAAACTATTTAAGCGGGGAGAAATTAAATATAAGAAACCTAATACTAAAAGCACCAGTGCCAAAAGGCTTAAAATCGAAAGCAATAAAAAAATACCTTTGCCCTTATTCTCGCCACTCGCTTTTTGCATTTTTCCTTATCCTAACTTCTCGCTAATTTCTATTCTATATCCTCTCAAAAATTCTTCAGCCGCAAGTTTTTTCTTCCCCTCTAATTGAAGCTCTTTCAGCCTTAAAACACCACTTTGGGTTTGAACTAAGATCCCATTCTTCTGGTCTGCTTTGATGATCTTTCCAAATTCAGCTGAAGAAACTTCTTTTGACTCCGCCTCAGCTTTATAGACTTTCAGAAGCTTACCTCTGAAGAAAGTAAATGCCCCTGGATGGGGAGAAAGTCCTCTTATCAGATTATTTATCTTTTCAGCAGACTTTGACCAGTCAATCTTACATATCTCCTCAGTTATCTTTGGAGCCAAGCTTGCCTCTAAATCACTCTGAGGATATGTCTTCACCTCTCCCTTTTCGATTAAGTCTATGGTCTCTAATAAAAGTTTTGCTCCAATCCGGGAGAGTTTTAAAGAAAGTTCTCCCAAAGTCTCTTCCGGAGATATTTCAGCCCTCCTCTGCAAGATGAGCTCCCCGGTATCAACCTTCTTCTGGATAAAAAAAGTTGACACCCCGGTTATTTTTTCTCCATTTATTATAGCCCAGTTTATTGGAGCGGCTCCTCTGTATTTCGGCAGAAGAGAGGCATGCAGATTAATCGTGCCTGAAGGAGGTAAACTAAAGATTTTCTCCGGCAGAATTCGAAATGCTACAACCGTTATCAAATCCGGCTTTAACTCATTAAGTGCTTGATAAAATTCTTCAGATTTCAAATCCGCAGGAGTTAGAACTTTCAGGTTGTGTTCTTCAGCAAATTCTTTCACCGCTGAAGGCGAAAGCTTCAGCCCCCTGCCTTCGGGCTTATCCGGCTGAGTAACCACTCCTCCAATCTGGTGCTGGCTTTTCAAAAGCAATTCCAGACTGGGCAGGGCGAACTCAGGAGTCCCCATAAATACAATCCGCATATACTTCCTTAATTCCTATAAAAAACTATCTTTTTATCTCTCCTCAGAGATCTTCCTCAATTTTTTCCCTAACAACTTCCTCTTGATAGTGCTGAGATGGTCAATGAATAAAACTCCATTCAGATGATCGATCTCATGTAACAGAGCCCTGCTTAAAAGCCTTTCACCTTCAATCTCTATCTCATTTCCTTCTAAATTCAAGCCTCTGACTTTAACCTTAAACGCCCTGGTCACATCCTCATATATCCCTGGAGCTGAAAGGCAACCCTCCTCAATCACCTGTTTTCCTGAGGACTCCACCAATTCCGGATTGATCATAATTAGAGCTTCTTCTTCTCCATCTATATGAGTTCTATCTATCACAAAAATCCTTTTAGAAACTCCAACCTGATTAGCTGCCAGCCCAACCCCTCCAATAGATTTCAGGGTTTCCACCATATCCGAGGCTAACTTTTTGATCTCCTCATCAATTACCGTTATCTCCTCAGCTCTTCTTCTCAATACCGGGTCCCCGTACTTGCTCAACTTTAAGATAGCCATATCTTCTTACTTCTTACTTTTCTCTTTCCGACTTTAGACTTTGGACTATAGCCTGTCTTGTTTTTTTATCTACTATCTACTACCTATTTCCCCCCTCTCTCCGCCTTTCCAGCCACAGAGCTTTTAAGAAATTCTATCTTCACATCCTCGGCTATTTTTAACACCACGATATTCTCCTTCTCGTTAAACCCCACTATTGAGCCGAACATCCCTGAGTTGGTGATAACCCTATCCCCTTTCTTAAGGCTCTCCACCATAAGTCTGTGTTCCTTCTGTCTTTTCTGCTGGGGTCGGATTAAAAGTAAATAGAAGATTACAATAATCAAAATCCAGGGAAGCCAGAGCATTATCCCGCCACCGCCCTGTTGCCCGCCCTGAGTTCCCATAGCATAAGCAGTTTCAAACATCTTTCCTCCTTTTAAAAGAGTTTAAAATTTCTTACGTGTTCAAATCTTCTTTCTTTGTATTAAGTTTAAATTTGCTCGACAAATCGAGCAACTACAAATTCTCATCTTGTAGTTCCCCAATTTACTGGGTTTCTTTTAATCCTCTAGCGTTATACTCCTCTAAGAAATTTTTCTTCCATTCTGCAAAAACTCCTCGCACGATTGCCTCTCTGATCTCTTTCATTAAGTTAAGATAAAAATATAGAGAGTGGATAGTTGCCAATCTCAGCCCGGCTATTTCTCCACTTTGAAAAAGATGTCTGATATAAGCTCGGGAATAATTCTTGCAGGCTAAACAGCCACAGTTCTCATCTATGGGGGAGAAATCCTCAGCATAACGAGCCGCTTTGATAATCATCTTCCCTTTTCGAGTAAATATTGTTCCGTTACGAGCGTTTCTAGTTGGAAGAACGCAATCGAACATATCCACTCCTCGACAAACTCCTTCCACAATATCCTCAGGAGTGCCCACCCCCATTAAGTATCTGGGCTTATCTTCTGGTAGAAAACTCAAAGTTAACTCAACTAACTCAAACCTCATCTCACTAGGTTCACCCACTGAAAGCCCACCTAAGGCAAGCCCTGAAAAATCTAAATCGACCATAAAATTAGCACAGAATTCCCTTAGATTAGGGTAAATCCCACCCTGAATAATCCCGAAAAGAGTCTGCTTTTCTTTATCCTCACCTTTTTCATGCTCGAATTTAGACCTTTTTGCCCAGTCCATAGTAAAGTCAGTGGCCCTTTTGGTAAAAGGATAGGAAGAGGGATAAGGAATACACTCGTCTAAGGGCATAATTATATCTGCACCCAAGGAATGCTCTATCTCTATTACCTTTTCCGGGGTGAACTGATGTATAGACCCATCCAAATAAGATTTGAAACTAACCCCTTCCTCATTCACCTTAGCTAAGGGGTTCAAACTGAAAACCTGATACCCTCCGCTATCTGTCAGGATAGGCTTTTTCCAGCTCATGAAGTTGTGTAACCCACCTGCTCTCTCAATCAATTTATGACCGGGCCTTAGATAAAGATGATAGGTATTACCTAAGATCATCTCAGCTCCTAAATCCTCCATCTCTTTTGAACACAGGGTTTTGATGGAAGCATAAGTTCCCACCGGGATAAAGACCGGGGTGTTTATCTGACCGTGAGAAGTATTCAACAGCCCAGCCCGGGCAGAAGATTTTTCATCCTTTTTTATAATCTCAAACTCGAAGATATTCAAATCTTACCCTTTTCTTTTCTACTAAGCCCATATCCTCCTAATCTTTTGGAAAGACCTCCCCAATATTCCTGAGCTTTGGTGCAGTAAACCAGAGGTTTAAACTTATTCATATCTGGCCTATCATATTTATCTAAATATTCCTCATCCACATGTGTGGCTACTATGTCTGCTACAAAAAGGTCATGTGAGCCCAACTCTAATATATGCCTGACCTGGCATTCCAAATTAATCGGGCATTCCTTGATCAAAGGAGCTTTGACCACTGACCCACCCATAGGCGTGAGATTGGTTTTCTCAAATTTATCCACCTCTCTGCCTGAATAAGTCCCGCAGAAATCGGTCTCTTTCAAGAGCTCCTCCGGGGTGAGGTTCACCACAAACTCCTCAGATTTCTGGATGATACTGTGAGAGTACCTGGATTTGCGAATGGCTAAGGTGAGCATAGGTGGCTCTGAACAGGCGATCCCTATCCAGGAAGCAGTAATGATATTTGGCTTATTATTCCCCCATTTACAGCTTACCATCACCGCTGGTAGAGGAATAAGCAGAGTCTGAGGTTTCAATTTCTTTTTAGCCATAACTATCTCCTTATTAAATTTTGCTATTCGCTTATTACTTTTTTAAACCTTTAAACCCTTGTTCCGCCAAAGGCGGGATTGAACTTTTTCCGTGCTTGCCATCCGCCTGAGGCGGACTGAGCTGGCAAGTTTACTCCTCCTTTTGTGCCCTACCAGATTTAATAGACTTCTTCAAGAGAATAGATAAAGCCTCCTTTAGGGTTTTAACTCCCAAAATCTCGATCTTAAAATCACCTTTTAAATTCCGCAAATTACCTTCCGGTATCACACATCGTTTAAAACCTAACTTCTCCCCCTCTTTAATTCTTTTCTCTATCTGACTTATACTTCTCACCTCTCCACCTAAACCCACCTCACCCATAATAAGGGTATCTTTTCTTAGCGGAATATCCTTGTAATTGGAGACCACCGCTGTAACTATTCCTAAATCTATAGCCGGTTCATCGATCCAGACTCCTCCAGCTACATTTATAAATACATCTGTTGAAGAAACCCTCAAATTCTCCCTTTTCTCTAAGATGGCTAAAAGCAAGGAAAGCCTTTTATAATCGACACCTGAACAGACCCTTTGAGGCATTCCGTAAACAGAAGGCGACACCAAAGCCTGCAATTCAACCAAAAGGGACCTGGTTCCTTCTAAGGAGCAGACTACCACCGAGCCGGATATATCCTCCCCCAACTCAGACAGAAAAAGCTCTGAAGGATTATACACCTCCATAAGACCTTTTTCCTCCATCTGAAAAACCCCGATCTCATTGGAAGAGCCAAACCGGTTTTTAGCTGATCTCAAGATCCTGTAGGGATAGCTTTTCTCCCCTTCGAAATAAAGCACCGTATCAACCATATGCTCCAAAACCCTGGGACCAGCCAAAGAACCATCCTTGGTGACATGTCCTACCAGAAAAACTGCCACTCCTTTCCCTTTGGCAAAAGATATCAGTTTAGAGGCACATTCCCTTATCTGAGAGATAGACCCTGGAGCACTTTCTAAATCTGGAGAATAAGTTGTCTGAATTGAATCGATAACTGCCATAAAAGGAGGATTTTCCTCAAGAGTTTCCAAGATCGAATCTAAATTCGTCTCAGTCAAGATCTCAATTTTATCTGTATCTATCTCCATCCTTAAAGCTCGTAGTTTAACCTGTTTTAAAGACTCCTCGCCAGTTATATACAAGACCCGGCCTAAACTCTCTGTTACTTTTTGACTTGCCTGGAGCAATAGAGTAGATTTTCCAATCCCCGGATCGCCTCCAACCAGTACAACAGAATCTTTTACAATTCCGCCACCCAGAACTCTATCTAACTCCCCTATTCCAGTCTTTATCCTATCCTCTTCCCCAAACTTTACCTGACTCAAAGGGAGTGGGGTAGTTTTTATTTCTTTTCTCTCAAATCTTTTTTCCTTTTTCCTGGATACCTTCTCCTCCACCAAGCTATTCCAGGAACCACAATCCGGACATTTACCCATCCATTTGGGGAAACTACTCCCGCAGGATTGACAGATGAAAATGGTTTTTAGTTTATCTGACCTAGACATAGTTTTTTCCATCGGGTCAGGAGACCCGACGCTACGGGATTTCTTTTACATCTTTCTTCTTCCATCTTCCTTTCTCTTTATTCCAGCGTCGGTATCGGTCCTTCGGATGAGCCTTCGATAAACTGTCTAACCACCGCATCAGTGGTATTTTTCGTCTCCTGCGGAGTGCCCACAAATATGATCTTCCCCTCATACAGCATAGCGATACGGTCTGCTATCTTATAGGCTGAGACAATATCGTGTGTTACCGCTATAGAGATAATAGATAGAGTATTCCTCAAGTTGATTATCATCTCATTGATCACATCTGCCATAATCGGATCCAGGCCGGTAGTAGGTTCATCATACAGAACAAACTCTGGATCCATAGCAATTGCCCGAGCTAATCCCACCCTTTTTTTCATCCCTCCAGAAAGCTCTGCTGGTTTTAAATCTTCTACGCCGGACATACCAACTAATCTCAGTTTACCTTTTACAATCTCTTTTATCTTTTCTTTTCCCTGACGGGTATGTTCCGTCAGTCCTAAGCCCACATTCTCCTCTACGGTCATCGAATCAAAAAGGGCTGAGCCCTGAAAAAGCATCCCGAACCTTTTTCGCAGATTATACAGCTTTTCATTACTATATGAAGTTATCTCCTCCCCATCTACAAAAATCTCACCTTTATCCGGTCTCATAAGACCGATGATATGTTTCAAAAGGACACTTTTACCGCATCCGCTCCTGCCAAGAATAACTATAGTTTCCCCTTTATTTATGGTCAGGTCTACCCCTCTCAAAACCTGATTACTGCCGAAGCTTTTATAAAGCTCTTTTATCTCAATCATTGTTAGCTATTAGCTTTTAGCTCTTTACTACTTGTTACCTGCTTTTTCAACCCTTTGATCCCTTGAACCTTCTTCCGTCGGGTCAGGAGACCCAACCACCAAGTTAAATCTTCCTTCTTACTTCTCACTTCTCACTCTCTATTTCCTCTTTTCCAATCTTCAACCTACCACCTAAAACCTATCATCTTTTTTAAATCCCGAAAAGGAGCGAAGCTAAGATATAATCGCAGATTAAAATCGACACGCTGGCTAAGACCACTGCTCGGGTAGTTGACCTTCCCACCCCTTCGGCACCACCTTCGGTCTTAAACCCCTGATAACAGCCGACCAGAGAGATTATCCCCCCGAAGACAAAAGCTTTAAATAGTCCTGCCCACAGATCCCGCATCTGGAAGAAAAGCTTCAATCCATTTAAAAAGGTATAGCTGGATACATTCAAAAATACAACCGAGACTAAAAGGCCACCCAGAATGGCAATAAAATCTGCGAAGATGGTTAAGACCGGAAGCATTATTATGCCGGAGACAAATCTGGGTACTACTAAATATTTAACCGGGTCCAAAGCCAGGGTCTCTAAAGCATCGATCTGCTCTGTAACCTTCATTGTGCCAAGCTCTGCCGCTATAGATGCTCCCACCCTTCCGGCAACAACTAAAGCTGTTAAGACCGGTCCCAATTCCATTATAACCGATTTTCCCACCGCGGTGCCCAGATACCTCATAGGCACATAATCAGAGAACATATAAGCCGCCTGAACACTGGCCACCCCTCCGGTGAAGATCGAGGTAACCAGGATCAGGGGCAAAGAATTAACTCCCATAAAAAGCATCTGCTCCACAATCAGATGAAATTTTTTAAAGGAGCCCGGCAGACCCAAAAGGATATTCTTAATCAAAATCGAGACCCCACCAATACCTTCAAAAAAGAGGGTGGTCTTTCTCCCAACTACTCTGAAAGGATTTTTCTTCCTGAACAATTTTCCCTTTCCTATGGATCTCCGATTGGATCCATTCTGGACAAATTCGGATAAAACTTATTTTAAAAAGGAGTTTCCCGGTGAAGCTCTAAGTTTTCAAATCGGGCATAGTCTTTTATAAAACTCAAAAAAACGCTTCCGGTCGGTCCATTCCGGTGTTTGCTTACTATAATCTCCGCTATACCTTCACTATTTTCTTTCTTCCCGTAGATATCGATAGTATTTATCCCATATATTTCAGGACGGTAGACAAACATCACTAAATCCGCATCCTGCTCTATAGCTCCGGATTCTCTTAAATCTGCTAAATGCGGTCTTCTTTCCCCTCCTCTTCTCTCTACCTCTCTGGAAAGCTGGGACAGGGCTAAGACCGGCACGTTTAAATCCTTAGCCAGCCCCTTTAGAGCTCTGGAGATAATGGAGATCTCCTGCTGACGATTCTCCGTACCCCTTGGACCTTGCATCAGCTGAAGATAATCCACAATTATAAGCCCGATATCCTCTCTGGCTTTCAGCCTTCTTGCTTTAGCCCTCATCTCTAAGATTCCGATGCTGGGACTATCATCTAAGAAGATTTTAGCCTCAGATAGAGGACCAGCCGCAATCGAAAGGTTAGCCCATTCGTGGTCAGAAAGCCTTCCGGTTCTCATGCGATGAGCAGATATCCGAGCCCGACTGCACAGCATTCGATTGGCTAACTGACTCTTAGCCATCTCCAAGCTGAAAAGAGCCACCGGTAATTTTTCTTCAATCGCCATATACTCAGCTATGGTTAAGCTGAGTGAGGTCTTTCCCATAGAAGGTCTGCCAGCCACCACCACTAAATCTGCTGGCTGTAACCCGGCAGTTAAACTATCCAGGTCCTTAAATCCGGTGGCAAGTCCGGTGATATGTCCTTCCCTGATCTTGTCTATCGATTCAAAGGTATGGGGCAAGATCTCTCCTAAATGCACAAAGCCTGGTTTAACCCTTTTCTCCGAGATATCGAAGACCTTCTGTTCCGCCGCATCTAAAAGACCATCCACCTCCTCGGTTAAATCATAACATCTGGAGATTATCTCTGTAGTTGCCTGGATCAGTTTTCTTAAAGTCGCTTTCTCTAAGACTATTTTGGAGTGATATTCTATATTGGCTGAGGTAGCTACACTGTCAGTCAAATCTAAAAGAACATCTCTACCTCCCACCTCTTCTAACTGATTTCTTTTAGAGAGTTCCTCAGCTAAAGTGATCAGGTCAACCGGCTCATTCCGATCATATAAAGAGACCATCGCCGAGAAGATCTTGGAGTGAGCAGGTTTATAAAAACAGCTCTGATCAATAATCTCCAATGCACCCCCAATAGCTTCCCGGTCTAAAAGCATTGCCCCTAAGACCGCCTGTTCCACCTCTATAGCCTGCGGCGGCACCCTTTCCGTTCCGATCATCTTCTCATTCATAATCTTCCTTAAATGTAGTCGCTCGATTTATCGAGCTCAATGAATTGAGCGACTACAATCTCGTTCATATCTACCTACTGTCTACTATCTACTGTCTACTTTTTTATCTTATCGTATTCACTTCTTAATAACTGCACATCCTCCCAGGTACCTTTTTTGAACTTAGGATATCTTAAAAGAGCGGCTGGATGGTAGGTCACCAATAATTTTATCCCCTGATAATCGTGGAATTTTCCTCTCAGGCGATTCAAAGGGAGATCAGTTTTCAAAAGAGCTTGAGCGGCGATTCTTCCCAAGACACAGATAAGCTTCGGCTGAATCAGCTTTATCTGTTCCATAAGATGAGGTTCACATTTTTCGATCTCCTCTGGCAAGGGGTCTCTATTCTCAGGAGGGCGACACTTTAAGATATTGGCAATATAGACCTCTTCCCTCTGAAAGTTTATCGCAGACAGAATCCTGGTCAAAAGCTGACCGGCTCTACCCACAAACGGCTCCCCCTGCAGGTCTTCATCTCTGCCTGGAGCTTCCCCGATAAAGATAACCTCGGCTTTACTATTTCCAGTGCCAAATACCAAATTGGTTCTATTCTTATAAAGATGGCATTTTTTACAAGCCTTTATTTTATGATAAAATCCTTCCAAAGGGTCCTTAGGTAAATTCTTCTTAAATTCAAATCTGCGGTTTGAAGATAGCTGAATTTCATCCAGTCCTAAATCCATCTGCTGTTTTAAATATTTCCTGGCTAAGGCAAAAGCCTCCATCATCTGTATATATCTATCTTCCATTCCAGTATGGATCCACTCGGGCTTATCTTTTCAAAAGCTTAGAAACCCGGTCAACTATCTTTTCAGAAAGCTCCCTTTTAGACATCAAAGGTAATTTCTCTATCCTGCCTCTTTTGTCTATTATAGTAGCTATATTAGTATCAACTTCAAACCCTGCACCTTTGAGATTGGGATTATTTACTACCATAAGATCCAGATTTTTCTGTTTCAATTTCAATTTAGCATTCTTGATCTCATCCGCAGTTTCCAGGGCAAAGCCAACCAAAACCTTCTTACCCTTAATCCTGCCCATCTCTTCGAGGATATCAGGGGTGGGCTTGAGTTTTAGATTCAGTTCTGCACTTTCTTTTTTCAACTTTACAGAGAAAACCTTCTGCGGAGCAAAATCGGAAACTGCGGCTGCCATAATCAGGACATCAGATTTCCCGAAATTCTTCTTAACTGCTTTATACATTTCCTGAGCAGTCCTGACCTTGATCAGATTTATGCCGGAAGGAGGGATTAAATTAGATGGACCGCTGACTAAAGTCACCTTTGCCCCTCTTTTAAAAGCCTCCTCTGCTATGGCATAACCCATCTTGCCTGTAGAAGGGTTGGACAAAAATCTTACCGCATCTATAGGCTCTTCGGTTCTGGAGGCAGTAACCAAGGTTGACTTTCCAGTTAGATCCTTTTTTTCGCTTAATAATTTTATCACATCATCAGCTATCTTTTCTGGCTCAGCCATTCTCCCTTTTCCCACTGTTCCACAGGCTAAATCCCCAACCCCGGGCTCGATGAACCTGTATCCCAACTTTTTAAGCTTTTCAATATTCTCCTCACAGATCGGATTCTCATACATATTCACATTCATCGCCGGGGCTAAAAGAACTGGTGCCTTGGTGGAGCTTATAACTGTGGTCAGGATATCATCTGCAATCCCGGTTGAGATTTTACCGATCAGATTATAGGTGGCTGGGGCAACCAACACCAGATCAGCCCAGTGGGCTAAATCTATATGCCTGGTTCCAGCCATCCGGTGCTGAGGAAAAAGCTCAGTAACCACCTCATTTTCCGATAAAGTCTCCATAGTCAGAGGAGTAATGAACTTCGTCCCTGCCAGGGTCATAATCACCTGAACTTGTGCCCCTAACTTTTTCAACCGTCTGCAGACCTCAGCAGATTTATAAGCTGAAATCCCACCTGATATTCCTAAAATTATTCTTTTACCTTTTAACATCTTTGTGCCTTTTTATCCCTTGAACCTTTGAACCTTATTTACACCCCTTCTTGTGCCATCCAGAAAAAGTCAGTTGAAAGCTTCTTAAGACTATCCTCCGAGAAGAAAAGCAGATTAGCTAAATTCTTGATCGTCTCTACCTCTATTTTTTCCTTTCCTAAGGCCAAAGATTTCTGAATTAAAATCTCTATCTCTTCCCGATCTAAAAGCCCTAATTCCTCTATCTGATATAAAAATCCGTAACTTTCCGCGGTAAAATAATCTTCTTTGAAACCTTTTAGCCAGCTGTAGAGATTACTTTTTTCCTTTTCAGGTTTAGAGAATCTCGGCAACCTGTTCAAGAACCAGAGGTAAGCCTTTTTGATTTCCTGCTCAGAAAATCCTAATTCCCTTAAGTCCTTAAAGACTGCTATAAGATTTCCTACTTTACCCTGGTTGCTCTTGATATATTGAGCCAAATAAATGATTACATCTAATGCCTTGTTCTCCAGATTTTCCATTAAAATCTCACCTCAAAGACAATTTATCAAAATCGAAATTTAAAATCAAGTATTTATTAAAATAAATCAACTACTCCGAAAAGGAGGCTATCAATTTACGTCAAAAGTAAATAAATGTTATTCTGAGCGTAAGCGAAGAATCCTTAGATTCTTCGTTCGTCCCGCCTTGGCGGGACTCCCTCAGAATGACATATGATAGTAACCCAACAACTTTCCTGTATAACTCATTCTCAAACTAAGTGAATATTCGCCTAACAGTCGGGTTCCCTGACCTGACGGAAAATCATTAATGCCGGAAATGCCTTATCCCGGTGAAGACCATAGCTATATTATGCTCGTTGGCTGCTTTTATAACTTCCGGGTCACCTTTGGAACCTCCTGGTTGAATAATAGCCTTCACCCCGGCTTTAGCCGCCTCATCCACCCCATCCCTCATCGGGAAGAAAGCATCTGATGCTAAGACTGAACCTTTAGCTCTTTCTTTTGCTTTCATGGCTGAGATTATAACTGAATCTACCCGGCTCATCTGTCCAGCACCCACTCCTACAGTCTTTTCTCCTTGAACTAAGACGATGGCATTAGATTTTATATGTTTTACTACCTTCCAGGCAAAAAGCAGGGATTTGAGCTGTTCCGGGGTAGCTCCGGTCTGGGTAACAACTTTTAAATCGCTTTCCTTTATTTCATATTCATCCGCATCTTGAAGGAGTGCTCCTCCTTTTATCATTTTATAGACTTTCTGCCCAGCTACTTTACCTTCTAATAATTCCGGGCAGGCTAAGAATCTGCGATTTTTCTTCCTGGTGAGAAGTTCTAAGGCTTGGTCTTCATATCCTGGTGCAAGCACACATTCCACGAAAAAGGTCTGGTCGATCTTTTTGGCAGTTTCAAGGTCCACATTTTTGTTTAAACCTATGATAGAACCGAAAGCTGATACCGGGTCTGAGGCTAAGGCATCTTCATAAGCCTGAGATAGAGTATCCGCACAGGCTGCTCCGCAGGGATTGGTATGTTTGAGGATACAGACAAAAGGTCTTTCAAAATCTTCAATCATATTTAAAGCCGCATCTAAATCCACAATATTGTTAAAGGAAAGCTCCTTGCCGGATAAAACCTCCGAGGTAGATATACTTGCGCTCATAAACCCTGGAACTTCATAAAGTGCCGCCTTTTGATGTGGATTTTCACCATATCTTAAATCTTGAACCTTTTCATAAAAGGGATTCAAATAAGAAGGAAATTCTTCTTCTACCTTTCTTTCAAAATAATTAGCTATAACCCCATCATAACGGGCTGTGTGTTTGAAGGCTTCTAAGGCTAAAGCGAATCTGGTTGAAAGGCTCAGGCTGCCTTTATTTTCTTTGAGCTCCTGGACTATCTTCTCATACCTATCAGGATTGGTAACTACAGCAACATAATTGTAATTTTTTGCCGCCGCTCTAATCAGGCTTACCCCACCAATATCGATATTCTCCACAGCTTCAAAATCGGTTATCTCTGGTTTAAGGATAGTTTTTTCAAAAGGGTAGAGATTCACCACTACTAAATCTATGAGATTTAATTTTTGCTCCCTTACCTCTTCTTTATGCTCCTGATCTTCCCTTAAGGCTAAGATACCTCCAAAGACCTTAGGATGTAGAGTCTTTACCCTCCCTCCTAAGATCTCAGGAAAATCAGTAAAAGAGGAAACAGAGACTGCCTTTATCCCATTCTTCTTAAGCTCATTTAAAGTCCCGCCTGTGGAGATGATCTCTATTCCAAAGCTTGATAGCTGGCGAGCAAGTTCTATTAGTCCTTTTTTATCTGATACACTTATTAAAGCTCTTTTGATCTTAATACATTTTTTTTCTTCTGTCATCATCAACCTCTTTTAATAGTGTTATCAGTGGATTAACCTTTTTAAAGCCTCTTCATATTTTTCTTTTGTTTTAAGGATGACCTCTTCAGGTAGTTCTGGGACAGGTGGCTTTTTATTCCAGTTTATTTTTTCCAGGTAGTCTCGAACGAACTGTTTATCAAAACTTTCCTGGGACCTGTCTGGCGAATAATTTTGCTTGGACCAGAAGCGAGAGGAGTCCGGAGACAAGATCTCATCTATGAGGATGACTTTTTCTCCTGAAAAGCCGAACTCAAATTTAGTATCCGCGATTATCATCCCCTTTTTCTCCGCATAATCTGAGCACTTTTGATAGATCTTCAGACTTTTCTCTTTGAGGTATTCAGATAAACTTGGCCCGAACTTTTTCTTCATCTCTTCAAAGCTGATATTTTCATCATGTCCGCTCTCAGCTTTAGTAGCTGGAGTAAAAATCGGAAAGGATAGCTTTGCAGATTCTTTAAGAACAGAAGGAAGCTTGTATCCTAAGATCTCGATTTCCCCTTTCTTAGCCAAATCTTTTTCCTTTTGGTATTCCTTCCATAAAGAGCCGGAGATGTAGCCTCTGACCACACACTCCACATCAATCCTTTTAGCTTTCTGGACCAGCATAGATCGACCCTCTAAGATTTCCCTGTATTTATGTAATTCTTCAGGGTACTCATCTACTTTAAAAGTTATGAGATGATTATCGATTAAATCTTTAACCAGCTCAAACCAGAATAATGACATTTTGTTTAATACCTTCCCCTTTCCCGGAATCCCATCAGGCAGAACCACATCAAAAGCGGAGATGCGGTCTGTGGCTACAATCAAGAGCTTATCTTTAAGGTCATAGATATCCCTGACCTTACCTTTGACAAAAAGGGGGAATTCCTTAATCTCTGTTTTAAGTAAAACTTTTTCCATTTTCTATACCTTATAGTTAAAGTTTAACCAACCTGACTTAACTTATTTTATGACTTAACATAAACTCGATTATTTTTAATCTCTACTCTATCTTCAGCAAAAAGCTGGATCGCCTCTTTATAGGTCTGATGTTCAACTTTGAGGACTCTTTCAGCCAGAGTTTCCGGGGTATCATCATCTTTAACCTCCACCGCCTTTTGCATTACAATCGCTCCATGGTCATAGACCTCATCCACAATATGAACTGTAACCCCGCTGATTTTCACTCCGGATTTTATCACTGCTTCGTGCACATGTATGCCATACATTCCAGGACCGCCAAAATGAGGCAATAATGCTGGATGGATATTCAGGATTCTGTTTCTGTAAGCTCTAATAATGGTAGGTGAAAGGATTTTCATATATCCAGCCAATAAAATCATATCTATCTGCTTCTCTTTTAAGACCGAAAGTAATTTTTCATCGAACTCCTCAGAAGTGGTAAACTGTTTATGGCTCAGATGCAGAGCCTGTATATTATGCTTTCTGGCCCTTTCTAAGGCAAAGGCTTTGCTGTTGTTGCTGATAACTATTTTTATCTCCGCAGATAGCTCTCCCTTTTCAATGGCATCGATAACGGCTTGCAGATTTGTCCCTCCACCTGAAGTTAAGACTGCTAAATTCAACTTTTTCATTTCCCTAACTTCTCCCTTAATATCTCATTTACCATTTTAGGATTGGCTTTACCCTTAGTCTTTTTCATCACCTCACCCACAAAGAATCCAAAAACTTTATCCTTGCCTGAAAGGTATTTTTCCACCTCACCCGGATTTTCTTTCAAGACCTCTTCTGCCATCTTTTCTATCTCCACCCTGTCTGAGACCTGAACCAATCCTCTTCCCTCAATTATTTCTTTAGCCGACTCCCTGCTCTCCGCCATCTCTGCAAAAATCTCCTTTGCCATCTTTCCGCTTATCACCCCCTCCTCGATTTTTTTCAAAAGAAAAGCTAACTCTTGTGGTTTTACCTTGAAATCCGATATTTTAATTCTTCTCTCTTTCACCTCCCTTAGAACCTCACCCATAACCCAGTTGCTCACTATCTTGGGGAAAGAAAAAGCTTTGACACATTCCTCATAATAATCTGCTAATTCTTTAGTGGTAGTCAATACCTTAGCATCATATAGGGGAATTTTATAATCCTTTGCGAATCTTTCCCTTCTTTGCTCCGGAAGTTCAGGCAAACTTTTTCTGATCTTTTCTATCCATTTGGAATCAACTTTTAAAGTCACTAAATCCGGCTCTGGAAAATATCTATAATCCTGAGATTCCTCTTTGGTTCTCATTGGAAAAACCATCTCCTTTTCTTCATCCCAGAGCATGGTTTGTTGAATTATTTTTTCTCCTTTTCTTAGAGAATCGATCTCCATCTTTATCACATAACTTAAAGCCTTTTCCACCCCTTTGAATGAATTCATATTTTTTACTTCAACTTTAGTCCCGAACTCTTTTACCCCTTTTCCCCTCACCGAGACATTGGCATCACATCTCAGGTTTCCCTCTTCCATATTTCCTGAACAGATTTCTAAATATTCCATTATCTGTTTTAATTTCAAAAGATATAAATACCCCTCCTCAGGCGAAAAAATCTCCGGCTCGCTTACTATTTCTATCAAAAGAACCCCACATCTATTCATATCAACTAAAGTATGCGAACCATCCTCTCCTATGGATCTCCGATTGGATCCATTTCCGCAGTCCGCCTTAGGCGGAGTGGACTGGACAAATTCGGATAAATGAATAGATTTACCTGCATCCTCTTCCAAATGAATCCTGGTCAGGCCGATTTTTCTCTTACTATCTGGAGACAACTCTATCTCCACATATCCACCAGTGCCTAAAGGCTGGTCATACTGGGAAATTTGATAACCCTTGGGTAGATCCGGGTAAAAATAGTTTTTTCGTGCAAAAATACTTTTGGGATTGACCCTTCCTTCAACTGCCAAAATCATTTTGATAGCATATTCCACTGCTTTCTTATTCAAAACCGGTAAAGCTCCAGGCATACCCAAACAGACCGGACAGGTCTGAGAATTGGGAGGGGAACCGTATTTAGTCGAGCATCCGCAGAAAATCTTTGACTCAGTCAAAAGCTGAGCATGAACCTCAAGACCTATGATACTTTTGTATTCGAGATTCGACACTTTTAATCTGTCCTTATCTCCTTTTCCGTCGGGTCAGGGGACCCGACGCTACATTTTAATTATACGTTATTTCAAACTCTGCTCCAATCTGTATGCCACCTGTAAAATTTTACCCTCATTCAGAGGCTTTCCCATAATCTGAAGTCCGATGGGCAAACCTTTAGAATCTTTTCCGCAGGGGATAGAGATAGAAGGTATCCCGGCTAAATTAGCTGTTACCGTATAGACATCTGATAAATACATAGTCAAAGGGTCATCTATCTTCTCTCCAAGCTTAAAAGCAGTGGTTGGAGAAGTCGGTGTTATTAAAAAATCCACTTTTTCAAAAGCCTTCTCAAAATCCTGTCGTAATATAGTCCGCACCTTTTGAGCTTTAGCATAATAGGCCTCATAATAACCAGCCGAAAGAGTATAAGTCCCTAACATTATCCTTCTTTTAACTTCATCCCCGAAACCCTGGCTTCTGGTTTGAGAGTACATCTCCTTAAGCTCATAATCTCCTTTATCCCGATAGCCATATTTTACCCCATCATACCGGGCTAAATTTGAAGAGGCTTCAGCGTTGGCTAAAACATAATAGGTAGCGATACCTTTATCTGTATGAGGCAA
>Ga0209979_1001304_pt1 | contig 27892 bp, 31 predicted proteins | sample AnhtaG_FD_183114 | JGI IMG/M metagenome (GOLD analysis project Ga0209979, IMG submission 183114) | Deep subsurface microbial communities from Anholt, Denmark to uncover new lineages of life (NeLLi) - Anholt_01485 metaG (SPAdes) (version 2) | ecosystem: Environmental > Aquatic > Marine > Oceanic...
AATTTAGATCGCCACCACCATAAATATTGCCACACCTCGCTATAGCTATTGGCATATCGTAAGTATGAGAATATGTTTGAGCCAATAAATCAGCACAACTCTTTGAGACATCATACGGATGGCACCCCTTGAGCGGCATATCTTCAGTATAGGGTAATTTATCAGCAATTCCGTATGCCTTATCGCTGGAAGCAATTACAATCCTTTCCACAAGGTCCCGGTGCCGTCTACAAGCTTCTAAAACATGGTAGGTGCCTCTAATATTGCTTTTAAAGGTTTGCAGGGGTGCACGATAAGCCGCACCGACAATTGTTTGTGCTCCTAAGTGAAAAACTGTATCTATTTCATGTTCGTTTATTGCACGCTCTATTGTAGAAAAATCTTCCAATGAACCGTTTACTATGAAGGCTCGCAAATAATCTCCGCTTCTGTAAAACTCAGTTTGGTAGTCAACGTCTCTTACTAAAGCAACAACAGTAGATTTCCTTTTCAGGACCTCTTTCACGAGCCATGAACCTACCATACCAGTAGCTCCGGTAACTAAAACCTTCTTTTGTTTCCAATTGACATTCATTTAATCCTTCCATAATTTCCAGGGTGCTTTTCCTTGGTCCCATAGTTTCCGTAAATACCGCAAATCTCTCATAGTATCCATGCATTGCCAGAAACCATTATAGCGATAGCCCATTAACTGACCATCTTTTGCCAATCTTTCCAGGGGTTCATGTTCCCAGTGATTATCATCGCCTTCTATATAATTTAAGACTTCCGGTTCGAGAACAAAAAACCCTCCGCTTATCCAACTTTCCTCAACTTTAGATTTTTCAGTAAATTTTATAACTTTATCTGCGTCAAATACTAATCTTCCAAACCTTGGGGAAGGTCCAACAGCCGTCACAGTCGCTAGTTTTCCATGCGAACGATGAAATCGTAACAGGTCCTTTAAATTCACATCTGAGACACCGTCGCCATAAGTCATCATAAATGTATCATCAGAAAACCATTTTGTAAGCCTTTTCATTCTTCCCCCGGTCATGGTTTCAAGACCTGTATCAACAAGATGCACCGTCCAATCGTCCTTAATTTGACTATGTTTTGTTATTTCTCCACTCTTTGTCTTTACAGTGAAGCTATTGTTCAGAAGATGATATTTCATAAAGAACTCCTTTATTATCTGTCCCTTATAACCCAATGCAATAATGAATTCGTTAAACCCAAAACGGGCATAATGTTTCATAATATGCCATAAAATGGGTTTAGTGCCGATTTCAACCATGGTTTTTGGTATCATATTTGTTTCCTCCGCAAGTCGAGTGCCAAAACCGCCTGCCAGAATTACTACTTTCATATTTTATACTCCTTTGTTTTTAACACGCCTATGTCCTTCCTTCTTTTGAATATATTCTATTCTTTATTTTTTTGATTTCTTTTAAATTCTCTTTATAATTCCTATCAATTTCTTTTTTTACCTTTTCATCCAAGTCCCACTGAACACAATTTTCATTTATTTTGGCAACTTGAGGATTTTTATCCAGATAATCAATTACCTTATATAGATTAAACACCTTTTGAAATGGCACATTGGAATAGATATTATTAATTAGTTCATAATCTTCCCCGTAATCCAATGTAAATCTCAATTCCGGTCTATTGAGCTTACCCTCAACTTTAATTGTCTTAACATCAAAAATTTCTGGTCGGTTGATCACGTAGCCCCAGATCTCTGTATCTACTATACTTTTTTCTTTACAAACAGTTTCTAAGGCTTTAACTTCCATTCTATAGGTACCTCCACAGAAAAGAGGACTTTTATCGCAATTTACCAGATAGTGTAACCTCCATCAACGACTAAATTATGCCCTGTGACATAGGTTGATGCATCAGATGCAAGAAATATAACCGCACCGTTTATTTCATTAGGTTTCGCTTTTCGACCCAGAGGGGTTTTTTCACTGTATTTTCTTACGAAAACTTTATCTTCATCTTCTCGATATACACCTCCCGGAGATATGCAATTTACTCTAATATTGTATTTACCATAATATGCAGCTAAATAACGTGTAAAGTTTATTAAACCACCTTTAGCTGCATTATAGCCTCCGTGAGAATATACTTGTTGTTTAATCTCTGGATGATCTTTCACATATATTTTATGCAAATTGGAGCCTTCATATATTCTTTGATCGTTACCAACCATACCGTAATGTGACGCTATATTGATTATTGAACCCTCTCGCTGCTTAAGGAAGACAGATATCAAAGCTTGAATGGTTAAGAAAGGTATCGTTAGATTTCCCAATAAACCAATATTCCACCCTTCTAATGATACTTCTTCAAAGGGCAAATAAAAATCTTTTCCCTTCATTGTAGTTGTATTAACAAGTACATCAACTCTCTTATCTTTTTCTATAATATGCTCTCTTAACTTAATTAATTCCTGCTTACTAGCTGCATCAACCTTTGTCATTTGAAATTTTTTAGAATATTTGCCTTGAAGCGCTTTCGTTTCTTCTGATTCGGCAATATTCATGTCACAACTATATACCTTTGCTCCGTACTCCAGCAAAGATTTACAAAACTGCTTACCTAGATAACCGTTTCCTCCAAAAACTACAGCGATTTTATCGTCTAAATTGAATAGGTCCCTCATACCTCCGCACCTCCGATACCTTGCCAAGATTTCAATTTTGTTGACTCTTCAGCGGCTTTTATAACTTTCATCACATTAACTCCATCTTCAAAAGTACAACAGAGACTTTCCTTATTTTTTATGAAATTGACAAAGTTTTTCATTTGATCGATATACATTTTGTTCCAATCTAAATTGGCATTCTCATATATTATCCTTATTTTCCCATTATAATCTGTAAAAGTAACATTTAACTTAGAAAAAGAATACTCTACGGTCCCTTCAGAACCAAAAATAATACCTCTTATGGTTAATACAGGATTAAGATAATCTAACTCTATGCTTACCACTGAGTGGTTAGCCATCTTACAAATCATATAAACATTATCATCCACATCAATTTCCAGATCAGATATTTTTTCAACGCTGGCACACAATTCTTTTGGGTCCCCAAAAAAATAATGCATTAAGTCTATTTCATGGGACAACGTTCTGATTACTCCACCGCCTAAATCTTTACGAGCATAATATTCTTTCCTATAGTCCGCATATGGATGCCAAGATGGAAGGAATTGTCCACGATATAAATTGGTTTTATAAATCCTCCCTAACTTTCCAGAAGCAATAAATCCTTTTACTATGTTTATTATCTCATTATATCTCCAACAAAATCCAACCACAACACTAGTTACGTCGTAATCCTCAATTTCTCTTAATTGTTCTAGTGAGTCTGCGATGGGCTTTTCTAAGAAAATGGGAATTTTTTTTTCTAGTGGAATCTTGATTGTCTCAATATGTAGAGATGTTGGGTTTGAAATAATTACGCCGTCCAAATTATTAGAATAAAAATCCTTGACGTCAAAAACTTCTTTTATATAATTAAACTCCACTGGTAATGTCTTAGTTTTTCCCTTCTTAGTTCTTAAGGCGATAATGTCTTCATACCCCAATTGCCTGATGCATCTCACATGCCTTTTACCTACGGATCCCAATCCAACAATTCCAATTCTCATTCTAATACCAGCTTATTTTGGCTCTCCCATCTTTTCTTATACATTTCTTCACAGTGCTCATTCATCTTTACAATTTTAGGATGTTTGTCTAGAAATTCAATGATCTCCCGGGTAGATTTTTTATAAGTATCTTGCCCGAGTTCATAAAAGAGTGCTTTAAAGAACTCATAATCATCCGGATAATCAAGTGTTAGTCTATAATTTTTTCGCTGAAATTCGTCAGGTATTTCCATATCAACTACCTTGAATAATCCTGTATCCGTAAAATAACGCCCCCATACCTCAGTATCAGTATCGTTTTTTATTTCCAATACTTTTTCTAATGCTGGGATTTTTATTCCACAAAAATAAAATCCATGAGGTAAGTCAAAGGTAGTAATTAAATCCACATCAGATTTTTTATACAACTCTACAACTTTTTCAATAAAATCAAAAGCTACTAGCGGACAATCTCCAGTAATATTTATTATATAATCCAGTTCATACGTTTTTGCGGCTTGATACAACCGTTCAAGAACATCATCCTCACTTCCTTTATAACATTTAACACCTTCCCTTTTTGCTATTTTGCACAGAATGTTATCTTGTGAATTTGTAGATGTAGCTATAATTATTTCATTCAAGACCCTACATTGCTTCAATCTATCAATCATCCAAGCAATAACTTCCCGATTGTTTATTTTCAAAGTTAATTTCTTAGGTAATCTAGTCGATTTTATACGCGCCGTGATTAAAAATCCTATTTCCATCCCTATCTCTCCCTAGCTTCTTTTACATGTATAAAACTCTCTAAATCGGCTTTTTTAAATTCATATTTAACTTTCCTAAAATCTACTATTTCATCTTTTTTTATGTCCTGAGTAGCTTCTAGACCAATTAATTGCAAGAATTGATATTGCTTTATGTAGCTTTTTTCTCCTGTTCTTTTAAACCAAAGGTTATCAAGACAAAGTTTTTCACCTTTTTTAATGAATTTCTTTGCCACAATTGCTTTCTTCATCGATCCAACATTACCATATTCAAGTTCCGCTTTCGACATTTTCAATTCGCCATCTCCGTATACCATCAAGACCAATTTCATTAACTCTTTTATTCTTGACATTTGCTTTTTGCCAACTGCAGCATGATAATCTATTCGTTTTTTGCCATAATCAAGGGTACAGTGCTTTTCTAAGATATGAATACCCATCATAGCACCCATGACACTAACAATCTCATTGTGGGGGTCATCAAACGCTGTATGGTCTGCATATCCAACCGGCAGATTAAATAAATCTCTGATTTTAAGCATCTTAGATAAATTAATATCTGTATATCTAGTAGGGTAGCTTTGAAAACCATACATTAGAAGAATATTATTTCTTCCCTTGTTTCTCAAAAAATTAACAGCATGTTGGATTTCATCTATGCTAGAGCCTCCTATACCCAGAATAATTTGTTTATTAGATCCCGATACAGCATCCAGCAAAAAATAGTCATTCAATCCCGCAGCATGAAGTTCTATTGCATCAACATTTTTACCATTTTTTAAAATATACTCAATACTCTCAACATCGTCGCATAGACCTATTACGTCCAATTTTTTTTCATTGGAACAATCAATAATGTCATCCCACTGCTTTTTATTAAAAATCCACTTTTTTATTTCCCCTATTAAGGGATGTTTTTTCTGCATATAACTTTCAGGATTTAATAACAAATGAAATTTCACTGCATTTAATTTTATTTTTGCAATCTCATCTACCACTTTTAGAAGATAATTAATATCGCCTTCATGGTTATATGCAGTTTCTCCGATAATGTAAGGTTTTAAAGTATTGCCCATTGTTTCTCCCTTTTTTACGTATGGTTACAAGGCTCCCGCTCGCACAACAGGATTTCTTTTGACAATCCCATGCTGCAGCCTCTTACTGGAATCAGTCCTAAAACAGTTTTCTCTTGGTACACCTTTTCTCCCCCTACCTCTTACTTTTTGCTTCTCACTTTATTGCCCGCTATATTTACTTATATATTCCATCGCCTTCTTGTATTCCTCCCATTCCCCTACATCAAACCAGGAACAACTCATCGGACAGACCTGTATCCTAAATCTCTTCTTCTTTGCCAATAGCACCAAATCAGGCATATCCATTGGTTCACTTGCTGGGATTAGATCAATAATATCCGGCTCCAAAGCATAAATACCTGAATTCACAATAAAATGATATTCCGGTTTCTCGATGAATTCGTCCAGATCTGCATTTCGCATTTTTAAAACTCCGTAGGGGATTCTTATGTGGCGCGTTACAGCAAGAATTGTTGCTTTATTTTTATTTTCTCTATGATAATTCAATAGGCTATCAAAATTTGCATCAATGATTATATCACAGTTAGAAAGAATAAAAGTATCTCTTAGTTTACTCTTGACTAAAGATAAAGCCCCTCCAGTACCTAAAAACTCTTTTTCCTCAATATAATCAATCTGATTGTCAGTGGGGTTTTCTGAAAAATACATCTTAATCATCTCAGCTTTGTAATTCAAAGAAATCAGAAATTTATTGAAACCATATTTTCTAAAGTTATCCATTACAAGTTCTATAATTGGCTTTTCTCCTAGAGGAATTAAAGGTTTGGGTAATATCTTGGTAAATGGGTCGAGCCTTACGCCTTTCCCGCCCGCCATAATGACGACAAAAGTGTCTTTAGAAGAATACGCTACCTTGCCATCGTTAAGAAAATCCTCCCATAAAACAAGTCCAACCACTTTATTTTCTCTATCAATAACAGGAATATGTCTTAACACATACTTTTTCATCAACTTCAAAGCCTTATTTTTATCACCCGAATAAGGCATAGCGATAGGGTTTTTAGTCATTATTGAGCTTACAGGTCGTTTGAAATCAATCCCATTTATAATGGCTTTTCTTGTATCCCCATCGGTTACAATTCCTAAAAGCTTATCTTCATCATCCACCACGATTAAAACCTGCAAAGCAGCCTTATCCATTTGTTTGAGGGCATCTTTTAAAGGCATATCAGGCTTTACTAACACTTGTTTATATCGTTCAGGTATCACTTGAAATCCTCCCAACTGAATGGCTCGTCTTTCTTGATATCTCTCGTAGGTCCCATACCGCTGACTATTTCTTTGAACTTTGGCACAATGCCTGTTCCTGGTCTCTTTATGGTTATATCCGATTCCCTTATCACTTTTCCAGCTCTAATATCTCTTGCTGCGACAAGACTTCTTCTTGCTACTTTCATCACCTCAAGTTCATCTTGAGTAGGTCTTTTTATCGCATTTCCCAAAGATTTCTCAACATTTCTTATTGCTCCGACCATCTGCTTTAGTTCCTGTGGTTCTAAAGAGGCTTTATGATCCGGTCCTGGCAAATTTTTATCAAGTGTAAAATGCTTCTCTATGACTTTGGCCCCTAAGGCAACGGCAGATATGGATATTTCAATACCTAAAGTATGATCTGAATAACCTACAGGAAGTTTAAATGCCTTTTTTAAAGTTAACATAGCCTTCAGGTGGACATCTTCAAAATCTGCCGGGTAATTACTTATGCAGTGGAGAAGGATTAGAGCGCAATCAGTGATGGATTGTGGATTGTGGGTGGTAGATGTGAAAAAAGAAGGATTTGCATTTATTATTGTATTGACAGCTTCTTCTACTTCTCCAAGGGTAGACATTCCTGTGGATAAAATTATAGGTTTGCCCTTCTTGGCAATGTATTTCATAAATGGTAGATTGGTAATCTCCCCAGAGCCAATTTTATACAGAGGGACCAAGCTTTCAAGAAAATCTACACTTTCATAATCAAAAGGAGTGGATAGAAATGTAACCCCCTTCTTATCACAATATTTCTTAATCTTTCCAAAATCTTCAAATGAAAGTTCAAGTTTTTTAATCATTTCGAACTGAGACTCAGCAGCACCTGTTGTCTTCTTTTGATATTCAGCTTTTCCAGTATTTTTTGAAACCACGTTTTGCGTTTTAAAAGTTTGAAATTTCACTGCATCTGCACCGGCTTCTACAGCAGCATCTACAAGTTTATACGCAAGAGCCGAATCGCCATTATGGTTTACCCCTGCTTCAGCAATGACGAAAACTTTAAAAGTATCTACGCCATTCATCTCTTTTTACCTCGAAGTTTAGTTTCTTCTTCAAAAGCTTCTCTTTAGGGACTTTGACAATTTTCTTTACGGCTTCAACTACATACTTACTTGTATTACCGTCACCATAGGGATTTTTGATATATTTTATCCGTTCCAAAAATTCTTTATCATACAGAGCCTTCTCTAACCCCTTTGCGATTTCACTAACTAAATAGCCTGTCTGAATAACACTTTCCGGTTTAAACCTTCCCTTTTGTCTGTTCCCTATATTTATTGTAGGAAGATGAAAGGAAGGAGCTTCTATAATACCGCTTGAAGAGTTTCCCACAACAGCTTTCACATATTTGAGGAAACTTAAGTATAACCTTGGACCGAGACTGTCGAAAAAATATGCTTTATCATTTTTACTTACGAAATTTTTTATCGTCTCTACTATTTTGTCAGAGCCCACTTCTGCATTAGGTCTTGTAAAAACTATCTGCAAGTCGAGTTTAGATAAGGCTTCCAGTAAATTATCTACCTGCCAGGTTACACTTTCCTCACTCTCAAGGGTAACCGGATGATAAGTACAAAGGGCCGTTGGTTTATCTACATCGATACCTGATAGCTCAAAAATTTCTTTTTTTGAATAGAATTTTAACCTTTTTATATTTTCAAGGCCCGAGGCTCCCACTACATGGATGCGCCAGCCTTCTTCACCCATTTTACTTATGTTCTCTGCGTAGAACTCGGTTGAAGGCATATGTATATGAGCCATCTTTGTGATAGCATGACGAACCTGTTCATCTATTACTCCCTCTGTAATTTCTCCACCGTGAAGGTGAATAATAGGTACTCTATGCATTAGAGCCGATATTGCCAAAATGAAAAGCTCGTATCTATCACCTAACAAAATCAAAAAATCGGGTTTATGAATTGAAAACACCTGGGAAATTTGAATTAAACCATTTCCAACAGAAGAAATTAGGGCGGTAGCACTTGATGAAGCGCTTAAAAACGGAACTTGTATAACGTTTTCTAGTTTATCCCTCAGGATTTCTCTAACAGTATAGCCATACACCTCAGAAAGATGCATGCCGCCTACAACCACATAAGTTTCAAACCCAGAGGAATTCTGAAATTCTTTTATTATCCATCTTAATAAGCTGTAATCCGCTCTTGTTGTAGTTAATATAAAGATTCTTTTTTTATTCATCTTTCTGGGTTTTCATTATCCTCGCTGGATTACCTATCGCTACCGTGTTATCCGGTATATCATTTGTTACCACACTTGCTGCGCCAACAGTAACATTTTTACCTGTTTTTATTGTATTCAAACTTGTAGCCATAAAGTTCAATGTAAGCTCCTGGCATTCCTGGAAATTGAGTTGCCCTCATTCTTCTCTCCACTTCTTCTTTTGATGAATTCGGGGTTATTTTACACAATTTGTCCAATTGCTTCCGAGTGTAAGGTTCTCGTGTCCATCTCTCTCCGCATTTAGGAAGCGTTTTATACTTAATAATGTGGTTAAATATTTCATAAAACAAAATGAGCAAATATCCATAACTTTTCAATGTCAGACTGTAAACCGTCTCTTTTTCCATGATTGGGAACTTTTTGACTCCTATTATTTTACCTCTATCAACTTTTTTGTGCATTAAATGAGCCGTTACTCCGTACTGTTTTTCTCTATTGTATATAGCAAAGTTTGTGCAACCAATACCTGAATAATTCGGGGGACCCGGATGAAAATTTATATTCCATAATTTTGTTTGATTTAACACTTCCTCCGGAATTATCCAAGGTGAAATATAAGAAACTAGAATAGTAGGTTTGCAGGAAACAGTTTCTTTAGGAAATTTGTCTCCTTGTTCCCCTAGGAGAAAATGCACTTTTTCAAAATGAGTTTTAAAATACTCCTTCACTTCACTTACTCCAGGTTTATTCTTTTTAGCAAAAAGAACCAGCTCCATAGTTCCCTCTTACAATACCGTTTTTAACACACCAGCCACCCATTCTATCATTTCCTCTTTATTTAATGTTGAACTTGGCAAACAAATTCCCTTTTCATATATCTCATAGGCGTTTGGACAGGGTCTTGAGTAACTTCTTAGATAAGGCATCTCCCGAGCTGGAATAAATATCCTTCTGGTCTGAATACCTTTTTTTTTAAACTTTTGTATTAGACCATCAATATCCATTTCTTTTTCGATCTTAATACAGGTAATCCACCAGCTTCCCTCTGCTCCATCATACTCTTTTTGAAATTTCACGTGTGGTAAATCACCTAAAACTTCTTGATAAATCTGTCTGAATCTTCTTTTTTTATTTAGGAATTCATCAATTCTCCTTAATTGAGCTAAACCCAAGGCCGCCTCAATATTTGTCATTCTGTAATTAAAGCCCATTTCTGGATGGTAGTAGCCTTTTGAATCATCTCTTCCCTGGTTAACAAGAAACTTGATATGCTCTGTCTTCCGTTCATCGTTAGTCACAACCATCCCGCCGCCGCCTGTAGTGATTAATTTATTCCCATTAAAGCTAAAACAGCCCATATCTCCAAAAGTGCCGGTTTGCCTCCCTTTATAAGCTGCACCGAGACTTTCTGTGGCATCTCCTATCACATAAAGATCGTATTCTTCAGCTATTTGGATTATCGAATCCATATCACAGCAATTTCCGTAAAGATGAACGGGAATTATAGCCTTGGTCTTATCCGTAATGGCTTTTTTTATCTCTTCTGGATCAATATTCCAAGTTTCCGGATCAACATCGACGATCACAGGTTTTGCTCCTACATATAATATGGGATTTATAGTAGCGATGAACGTAAGAGTAGGTACGATTACCTCATCATCCTTTCCAATGCCTAATTCATAAAGAGCTATATGAAGAGCCGCAGTTCCACTTTGCACCGAAACAGCTCTTTTGGCACCAACATACTTTGCAAATTTATCTTCAAATTTTGATACAAATGGACCGAAAGTTGAAACAAAAGATAAATCAATACATTTGTTAACATACTGCTTCTCGTATTCTCCCAGATTAGGAGCATCCAATTCAACCTTTCTCATTTTATGCTATCTCTAAGAATTGTAGTATTCTTTGTTGTCAAAATCGGTGATTAGCCTGTTTTTAATGATAAAGGCTACTTCCTTTATTCCATCAGAAACAGTTTTTGCCGTTTTATAGTTTAATTTTCTTTTTATCTTTTCAAAACTGACTTTATAATCTCTCAGGTCTTTACCTCGTTCAACATATTCCAGGTCAAAATCTCCAACAATCTTTTTTATCTTGTTGACTATATCCATTTTCCTGTAGTTTTCTTTTGTACAACCCACATTGAAAACCTCTTGAGCAGTCGATCCAACATTGTTCAAAACTAACTGCACAGCCTTTGCAGCATCCTGTACATGTACATAAGGTCTATTTGATTTTGGAAGGAATATCACTAATTTTTTATCGATAATTGCGTGCATAGTAAAGTCATTTACTGTTAAATCAAATCTTAGTCTTGGGGAGATTCCATAAACTGTCGCAATTCTTAGTATCGTCCAATTTAATTCGTCTTTTACATCATTTGCCAAATAATTCTCTATTTGAACTTTTGTATTTGCGTAAAGAGATAACGGTTTCAATTCGAATTGTTCAGTTGCAGGTTTTTGTCCTATGTTTTTTCCGTAATTGCTACATGTGGACGCAAAAACGAACTTCCTAATCTTCTTTTTAATTGCAAGTTCTATAATTTTTCTAGTTGCTTCCAAATTTGTTTTCATGGTCTCTTCAGGCATTTTTCTACTTGCAGGCTCACCAACAATGGCGGCTAGATGCACTATTGCTGTTTTGGAATCTATAAGACTTTCATAAGCGGAAGTGTTGTGAAGATCCTCTTTGATAAACCTAAAGTTGTTGCTTTGAAGTAATCCTAATAAACTCTTCCCGCCAAATAACAGTTTATCTATTCCGGCAACCTGATAACCTTCTGATAGTAGCATCTTAGATAGTGTAGAGCCTATATAACCCGCAACACCGGTCACAAAGACCTTCACGTTCAATTCCTCCTATGAATTAAATCCCATTTCCTCCGAGCATATTGTTGCCAAATTGCTTTTTGTTTGGGGTACGGGCAAAAAGACCCTTTTCCCCTATAGGCTTTTTCAATTAATGCCTCACACAGATGTGAGCCAATGAATCCACCTGCTCCAGTAACTAATGCTTTCATTTTTTCTCTTTGTGCTCCCTTTTACCTCTATTTTTCAGTATTCTCTGCCTAACCTTTTGTATTCCCAACTTTATTTACTCCCAAACAAATTATCTAGCATCTCCTGGGCAAACCGATGAATTTCCTTCACACTTTGTGATCTCTTGAGATACAATTCTGCTGTTTTCTTTTCCTCCTCATTCATTCCTTTCGCCTTTTTTATCAGATTCTCAGTCCTAACAACTGTCTCCAGAATCATATCCATTCTTCTCTTTGCTGCGGCAACAATTCCACTTTTTATTAACTTCTCTAAATCGAGTTCTGCTTCGTAAAAATCCCTCCTACTCCCTTTAACCCAGACCTTCTTTACTACTACCAATTTTTCCAGTCCCCTGATATTGACGCTGGCATTGCCTTTGCTTATCTTCAGCCTTTCTGCCATGTCATCGAGACAGAGAGGTTCATTGCTGAAAAAAAGCATAGCATATAGCTGTCCTATGACCCTGCTCAGGCCCACGGTTGATACCAGGTGACCGATACCCTCAATGAAGTTGTCACAAGCTTTGATTAGATCTTCATTCATAGTAGATCCTGGTTCTCCAGCTTTCTTTAGAATGTTCTAAATATTAAAATTATATTATAATATTTTTATTTTTTGTCAAGGGTGCCAGCTTAGGATCCTCGTCTTCGCATATCATCGGATATCACAAGTACCGTTTGGAACAATATCAGGGGAAAGAAATGTAGAGTAAGCCGATTGAAACCTGTTTCTAAGAACCAATTCAACCTACCACCTAAACCAGATGTATAATAGATAAAAAATAGGACGAGAATATCTAATCCTATCAGGGCCAAGAGATAGAAATACTTTCGAATCCTCGTGCAATATAATATGAGGATAGAAAAGAAAAATGGCCATATATACCCCCAACCCAAAACCCCGCGAACCACCAGCCAATTTTCCTTTATAAAAATCTGCCGGTAGAAGTAGCACACTATATCCCATAGGTGAGCAGTCTTGATATTTAAGGTAAAGAGTTGCCTTGCAGCTTCCAACACAGAGCCAACATAAGGACTTTTCGCCTCAATTACGTATTTGGTAAAAACACTCCAGGGGAGAAAGAAAACCAGAACTGGACCAAGATATAAAATGGGATCCAGCCATTGTTTTCTCCTCAGAGCATAGATTGTAAGAATCGTTAGATTTGGAAGTAACCAGATCAGTCCCTCTGCCCGAGTCCAACATCCTATTCCAACCAGTACAGAAGAAAGCATTAAGAAAGCTCGACTATTATCCTGGAAAAATTGATATAGATAGATCACGGAGGCCATATAATAAAAAGCCATAGGTAGGTTAGCATAGGCAATCGTTGAATGAAAAAAAACAAAGGGGGTTACAGCCAGCATCAGAGTTCCGGCTGACCCCACGTAACCACAACCGTATCTCTTTAAGCTCCCATAAAATACCATAAGTATCGCTAGAAAGTAGAAGGAAAATATAGACTTAACAAAAGGCTCACCAAAATAATAGAATAGAGCCATGGCAACAGGAATATTCAATGGATAATAAGGTTTCGCCCCATAATCTTTGACCGCTTGTACGCTGCCTACCGAGAAAATAGCTTTTCCTTTGGTACCCCAGATGGCGAGAGCATCCCATGTATAAATAGGGCGAACTACAGATTCGAACAAGGAAGTAAAACCAACAAGGAGAATAATAATTCCTAGAATAATCGCAGGTATAGTCGGTCTGTTCCAATATATCTTTAGGTCCAATCCTATTTGCCTTTTTTTCTTGGCATACCATATCATGGTTAAGCAAACTAGAAAGACAAATAGAAGAGTGTACTTGTTAAAGGGAGCCCCGAGGAGAGAAGAGAAAAATGTTCCAAAAGTAAATATAGCCAATCCCAGTCCGTAGGCCAGTCCAAAACGTTCCCAATAGCTTAGCTTACATTTGAAGAGGGAAGTGAAGGAATCCCCTAGAAAGAGAATACCAATAAATAATAAAACGAAAAGTATCATTAGTCACCTAGAGATTCGGTCGGTAGTGAATCAACCCTTTTTCTGAGTCTTTCATTATTCTCGGACCTTCCACTTTGAAAGGAGGGAATTCTTTGTGAATCACCACAAAGACCGGGGGTCTTAAACTCCGCAATATGTGCTGATTTCCAGCATAAAGCCTTCTTGGCAACAAAAAATAATGATTAAGGCCAAGATCGCCTATCTTTTCATAATTGTCTGATGGAAACAGAATATTTGCATTTTCGGGGGTATTCTCTCTGATGAAAGAGATAAAATCATACCATCCCCGCCTTCTCCTCATTTTCTCGTCATAGGAATTATCTAGCTCCCTCAGGTCTTGTATTAAGCGTCCTAATATTAGATGAATTCCTCCTTGCACGTGAAGCACAAATACAACTACAAAAATAATCAACATCAGGATATGTCGAGCTCGTTGAACGGTTGAAACTAAAGTGGGTTTACTCTTTTTCATCCTAGCAATAATCTCTAAATAAACTTGTTAGAAAGCAAAAATTTTGCCCCTTCAGATTAACGGCGCTCCTATCAAAGTTGGTATGTTTTCTTTGCCACCGTATTCTGGTCAGTCTATAAACCTATACTTTATAAGGGTCCAGATAGCGATGAATCCATCTTTCCAGGTAATCTTTTTTCCTTCTTCGTATCCTCGCCCATAGTGAGTTATGGGTATTTCCACAACTTTTAATTTCTTTTTGAACACCTTTGCTGTAACCTCCGGCTCAAAGTCAAATCTGTTGGATCTTATATTTAATTGCTTGAACACCTCGGTACGAAAAACTTTGTAGCAGGTTTCCATATCGGTTAACATAGTGTTATACAGAAGGTTGGTCAACCAGGTTAAGAGTTTATTGCCAAAATAGTGCCAGAACATAAAAACCCTATGACTACCAAGAAATCTCGAACCGTACACAACATCAGCAAAGCCATCTTCAATAGGTTTTATCAGCTTCAGATAATCTTCCGGCTGATATTCTAAATCAGCATCCTGAATGATAACTACATCGCCCTTAATGTGATGTGCCTGGGCGGTCCTAATGGCGGAACCTTTACCTTTGTTCTCGGAATGATAAATCACTTTTACATTGTTATCATTTATTTTTTCTAAAATTTCTCTAGTACCATCAGTAGAATAATCATCAACAATTATTATCTCCTTTTCGATATTAGCATTCTTGACGTTTTCTAAAATCCGTTGAAGGGTCTCCCTCTCGTTAAACACCGGCATGATGACCGAGATTTTCATCATCTTACCCTTTGAAGATAGTTAAATCCAAGATGAAGTGTATTTGCTCTAGACATGGTTTCGAGTGCTTGTATGGAGAAGGCTCTTTTGTCAACTGTTCCATTATCGTGAATTTATGGTGTTCTTCAAAATTGTTTCAAACTCCTGGGTAATATTATACCAGTTGTACTTTTCAACAAACTTTCTTGCCCTGGATCCGGCTTCGACAAGTTTTTTTTGGTTTTCACTTAATCTAATTGCCTTCTCTATAACTTCTTCTGGGTCATCAACGTATTCAACGCCGTTATCGTATCCGAATTCTTTTATTACTCCCGGCAATTTAGTGGAAATTACCGGTTTCCCGCAAGCCATATATTCATACATCTTTATGGGAACAATATCTTGCATTATTTTATTGTGGTGTGCTGGAAGCAGGCAAATGTTAGCGGCTCCAATGAATTCAGGAATTTTTTCATAAGGCTGTCTTCCGGTAAGAATAAGGCGGTCTTCTAGATTATACTTTTCTCTTATTTGCAGAAGCTCCGGGTATAGATCTCCCTCACCTACAACCAGTAGTTTCAAATCGGGACGCTTGTCTTTGATCTTCGCTAAAGTGAGGGCAACTTCTCTTATTCCTGAAAAATCATAGAGCCAACCCATGAAGAAGAGAACGGTATCGTCTTTTCTAATTCGGTAGTCTTTGCTTATTTTTCTACCCTTAACATTTGAATTGAAGCGATCAAGATCTACCCCTGCTCCTACCACAGAGGTTCGTTCAGGAGGAGCCCCCATTTTGATAGTATAGTCCTTTAGTTTCTCATTTATGACGATGACTCTGTCCGCCCTTTTAAGGCCTTGTTTCTCTACTATCTTTCCCAGAGGCCAAAGGAGCTTAAAGGGAATAAGAGTATGCAGTGCGTCTATCAGGTAATATACAAAAGGGATTTTCTTCCCTTTTGCCAGGTTCATGGCTAAATAAGCGTTTAAAATACCAAAACCAATGACTATATCAGGGCGGAATTTTTCTATTTGGCGCCCAATTTCAATTCTATGAGAGAATACTAAGGAAAGGTAATCTAATCCAGGAATTTTGAGAATACCAGGGCGGATAAGAGTAATGTCTGCCCCTCCAAGAACTTTGGAAATATGCTTAAAAACCTGTTTCCTGGTATATAATTCTTTCTTTTCTTGTTCTTTCCAGGAAATCTCATAGTCGATAACCCGGATCTGGTGCCCTTTTAGTGAAAGCCTATCCACCAGATGATGCTGCTGGTGGGGTCCTCTGGCGAGCCAATCAGACTCTTGAACAAGTAAAATTCTCATCCGGTGCCTCAGTGCTTAATCTAAAACCTTGCACTTGCCTCTATTTTATCCTTATTTTCCAAAAACCAATCGATGGTTTTTTGTACTCCTGTTTTAATGTTGGTCTGGGGATTGTATCCCAGAATTTTCCCGGTTATTAATCGTCTTTTTCATTTTTTCGTATTCGCTATCTGAATATACATGAGGCTCAAGACGAGAAACACCAAGGGTTCAAATTAAAGAGTTTTTCTCAGAATCACGATTGAATTGAGGAATAACCCCCTCAGCCAACCTCTCATATTCCCTTCCACACTGATAACATTTTGCCTTTTTCGCTCTAAACTCTAGTTTCTTTCCACACTCGCACATCCAGCCCTCGATGTTTGCTGGATTGCCATAAACCAAGGTATAACTGGGAATATCTTTGGTAACTACTGACCCGGCACCAATGAAGGCACTTTTTCCTATGGTAACTCCGCATAATATAGTGGCGTTAGCCCCAATAGTGACTCCTTTTTCAACCAGAGTTTTTCGATACTCCCCTATATCCCGGGGATACAAGGAGCGAGGATTTATGACATTGGTAAAGACCATGGAGGGGCCGCAAAAGACATTGTCTTCCAGGGTAACTCCTCGATAAACGGAGACATTATTCTGGATCTTTACATTGTTTCCGATCTTAACCTGCCGGTCAACAAATACATTTTGTCCTATCTTGCAAGTTTTCCCAATCCTTGCCCCTTTCATAATGTGACAGAAGTGCCAGATCTTTGTTCCTTCTCCTACCTGGACATCATCATCTATGAAAGAGGAAGGATGAACAAAATAATCTTTGTCATTCATTTTCGTTTATCCTTACGGGTATTCCACCCTTGCTCAAAGATTCCTGGGCAGCTTCCAGGATTCTTACCACCTTCAGACCATCTTCGCCGGCGCTACGGGGAGTTTTATTCTTCTCAATGCAATCTATGAAATGAAGACACTCCAGCTTTAAGGGCTCGGAGACACCTATTTTAGGAATATAGATATCCCCATATCTTACATTAAACTCAATTCTATCCTCGAGATTATTTTTGATCACTCCCTTGTTGAATATCTTTAACTTATCCCGACTTTCCATATCATCAAAAACCATCATCTTCTTACTTCCCACCAGGGTTATCTTCCTCACTTTATTAGGGTCTAACCAGCTAAGATGAAGATTAGCCACAACTCCATTTCTAAAACGGATATTTACAAAGACTACATCTTCTATTTTCTGTTTCTTTTGTAGAAAGACCCCCCCATAAGCTGAGACCTCTACAGGGTCAGTGTTTAATAGGTATAACATAACCGAAATATCATGAGGAGCAAGGCACCATAGGGCATTTTCAGTTGTTCTCACCTTGCCTAGATTCAGCCTTTCTGAGTAAAGATAATAGATCTGTCCTATTTCATTTTGAGATAGCCTTCTCTTCATTTCTATGACCGCCGGATGATATTCTAAGAGGTGTCCTACCATTAATTTTTTCTCTTTTTCTTTGGCTAAATAAGTCAATTCTTGAGCCTGTCTATAGTTCAAGGTAAGAGGCTTTTCTACAAAGATATGTTTATCTGCCTCCAGGGATTTTTTGGCTAGACCAAAATGAGTGGATGCGGAAGTAGCAATGACTATGGCGTCAATTTCATCATCATTTAGCGCCTCATTGTAATCAGTGGTTGTCTTAACAAGAGGATATTTCCCTTTTATTTTCCTTAAAATATCCTCGTTCAGGTCACAGCAAATCCTCAGCTTGGTGTTCTTTATTTCATAAAAGTTTCTCACCAAATTCCTTCCCCACTCTCCAATACCGATTATGGCAATATTTAACAACTTACCGGGTCCTTATAAGAGGTGAATTTTATCTCTCTCCCTGGTCACGTTCTTGGTGGCGTTGCGGGTGTCGAAGACTAATTTTGCCTCTTGTACTATTTCTTCATAGTGATAAAAATCGTGATCGGTGGCAATGAGGACTATATCAGCGCTTCTTATAGCACCTTTTGTCAGCTTTACAGACTTGTATCTTCTACCTTGAAAGAAGAAACTCGTAACATAGGGATCGTGATAATACACGTCTGCTTTTTCTTCTTCCAGTAATTTTATTATCTTCAAAACCGGGGACTCCCGGAGATCTCCAATATTCTTTTTATAAGTTACTCCGAGAATGAGTACTGTTGCTCCATTCAAGCACCTTTTGTGCTCATTGAGAACTTTACTAGCTCGGTCAACTACATAATGAGGCATACGGTTGTTTATCTCAGCGGCGAGCTCAATAAATCTAGTATTAAAGTCGTACTCTTTTGCCTTCCAGGCTAGGTAAAATGGATCAATAGGTATACAGTGTCCGCCCAAGCCCGGCCCTGGATAAAAGGGCATAAAACCATAGGGCTTGGTCTTTGCCGCATCAATTACTTCCCAAATATTGATTCCCATTCTGTTACACAAAAGACTCATCTCATTGACCAAGGCAATGTTAACGTTTCGAAAAACATTTTCCAGGAGTTTCTCCATCTCAGCGACCCTGGCAGAGGAGACAGAATAAACCTTTTCTTTCACTACTTGCTCATAAAGAACCTTGGCTAAATAGGTGCATCTGTTCGTTACTCCTCCCACTACTTTGGGGATATTATTCATCCGGTATTTTTTATTTCCTGGATCTATTCTCTCTGGAGAATAGGCCAGGTAAAAATCTTCTCCTACTTTAAGGTCCTTTCTTTGTAACCTCGGCAAAATCACCTCTTCTGTAGTTCCTGGATAGGTAGTACTTTCAAGGATGATCAACTGCCCCTTACGGAGATAAGGAGTGAGCTTATCGGTAACACCTTGTATGTATTGAACATCTGGCTCCTTGTTCTTGGTCAGGGGTGTAGGGACACAGATGCAAATAACATCTACTTTCGAAATCGCCGCAAAGTCTTGCGTTGCCCTTAATTTTCCTTGTTTCACTACCCTTTCTAGCTCGACACTAATAACATCGGGAATGTAGTTTTTCCCCTGATTCACCATATCCACCCTTTTCTTTTTTCTTTCTATTCCTACAACCGTGAAGCCAGCTTTAGCCTTTTCTACAGCCAGGGGAAGACCTACATATCCGAGACCTATTACCCCTATTTTGGCTTTCCTCTTCCTTAGTTTCTTTTCAAGCACTTGCATTTAATGCTCTTTTCTTTAGAATCGTCTTGTCCGTCTTTATGATTTGGTGTTCACATTAACTACTTAAGCTTTTTGCACTCCAAACTTTATTTACTCCCAAACAAATTATACAGGATCTCCTGAGCGAACCGATCAATTTCTTTCACGCTTTGCACTCTCTTGAGATAAAATTCTGCTGTTTTTTTTCGCCCTATTCATTTCCGTTGCTTTTCCATGACCATCTCAAGTAAAATATACCTTTAATGTCACTTCAAAGATTATTGTTCCATTATCGTGAATTTATGGTGTTCTTCAAAATTGTTTCAAACTCCTGAGTAATATTATCCCAGCTATACTTTTCAACAAATTTTCTTGCCCTGGATCCGGCTTCGACAAGTTTTTTTTGATTTTCACTTAATCTAATTGCCTCCTCTATGACTTCTTCTGGATCATCAAGGTGGTCTTGTAGATTATGTTTTTCTCTTGCTCCCACAACAGAGGTTCGTCCAGGGCGAGCCAATCAGATTCTTGAACAAGCAAAATTCTCATCCGGTGCCTCAGTACTTACTCTAAAACCTTGCACTTGCCTCTATTTTATCCTTATTTTCCAAAAACCAATCGATGGTTTTTTGTACGCCTGTTTTTATATCAGTCTGGGGATTGTATCCCAGAATTTTCTTTGCCTTGCCAATAGAAGCTCTTCTTCTTATAATTCGATCCCAGTTTCTTCTTTTTACAAATTTTATTCCGTTGCTGCTGCCAAGGAGTCGGTTAACCAGGTTGGCTAAATCTATGATCTTGGTTTCGGTCTCTGAAGCTAAATTTGTGGCCTCTCCCACCGCCTCTTGAGTAACCCCTGCCCGGAGGATTCCCTCAACTATATCATCAACAAAGGTAAAATCTCTTGTCTCCTCGCCAGTCCCCATGATGGGTAAAGCCTTCTTATGCAGCGCCCAATATATAAAATTAGGTATTACATTTCGGTATTTTCCCGGTATCTCTCCCGGCCCATAGACATTGAAAAAGCGTCCTATAACCACAGGGAGATCATATTGGCTATGGAAGAGATTGCAATAAAGTTCTCCCACTAATTTAGTAATCTGGTAGGGAGTATCCAGATAAAGGGAGACAAAATCTTCCTTTAAGGGAAGAGGCGCCTGGCTCCCGTAAACAGAACATCCGGAAGATGCAAAAATGAACTTCTTAACTTCGGTGAGGCGAGAATATTGTAAGACTTTTAGAGTTCCTAGTCCATTGACCATGAGGTCAGTTTCAGGATGATCCAGGGAATTCTGATTGGCAAAGTGGGCTGCCAGGTGGAAAACATAATCAGGCATTTTAGAGAAAGCTCTTTTGAGAATTTCCTCATCAAGAATACTTCCATGAATAAAGGAGACATGGGGCTCCTCAGGGATATTCCATTTCTCGGAAGAAGAAAGATCGTCTACTACAAAAATCCTTTCTGCCTCAGTTTTAAGCAGGGCACAAATCAAACTTCTGCCGATACAGCCAGCACCGCCAGTTATCAGTATCTTCTTACCCTTGTACTCCTTAAGATAGTCTTCCATAGTCCATAACCCCCTTAAGCTTATAAAGAATAGGCGCTTCTCATCCATTCAATAGTTCTTGGTATACCCTCCTCCAATGGTGTCCTGGGATCGTGTTTTAGATCTTTTATGGCTTTGGAGAAATCAATTTTTTTGACCCTGGTAGTGAAAGGCTCGGCTTGCTTATATTCAACCTTAGAATCATCTTTTCCTAGATACTCCAGGATTAAATCTGAGACCTGTTTTATCTGGGTTTCCCACTCTTCCTTTCCCCCAATATTATAAACTTCTCCGGCTTTAAAATTGTCAACTATATTGGCTAAGGTTTGACAGGTATCCTCGACATAATCGAAGATCCGCTTATGATTCATATAGACAGTATAGGGTAGATTCTTCAAGGCTTTATAAATAAAAACCGGGATCACTCCTCGGTAGGGGCTATAGTGTTCATGAGGGCCATAGGCATTAACTAGCCGGACTCTTACTGTTTCTGTCCCAAACATAGCACTTGAGTTTAATACCTGCATCTCATTGACCCACTTGGTCATGGCATAATCATTCATCTGCTTTATGGCTACCGCATCCATTACCTCCTCTTTCATTACCCCCTCATAGTCGCCATAGACCTCGGCGCTACTGAACAATACCATTCTGAACATCTTTTTTTTCTGAACATTTAGAATATTTTTGGTGCCGACGGCATTGGTTAGCCATAAATTCTCATAGTAATCCTCCCCATTCCAGCGGCCGTATTCTGCTGCCAGGTGATAGACATAATCGAAGTCGTGTTGTTCAAACATCTCTTCAATCTGTCTATATTTACTTACATCGCAGCGAATGTAATTAGGCTCTCCTGAATGCCTTAGATCGCAAACCCAGACCTGATGATGCTTCTTTCTCAGTTCAGGAACGAGATTTGAGCCTATGAATCCTAAACCCCCGGTTACTAATATTCTCTTGCCTTTCAATCTTCACCTCGATATTTCGAGTGGTTACCTCGATCACTTTTTGATTTTGGAGCACCTAAAAATTACTGTTCCACCATCCGTGTAAGGTTTTCCTATCTCCAACTTTGTATACCGGGCAGCTTCCTTTTATATGGTGAACAACAATTTCCAGCACATTAGGCCTCCAGCTAAATTTCGTTCAGGTTACTTATTATTTCTATAATTTTCTTCCCTGCTTTTCCGTCTCCAAAAGGGTTAATCCAGCTATTTTCTTTATTGACCATTAACTTTACAGATTGCAAAATTTTATCCGAATTGTCACCACTCAGGGTATTAGAGCCGACCTCAAGAGTTTCAGGTCTTTCTGTGCTATCTCTTAGCGTAACACAGGCTACACCAAGAATACAAGATTCTTCCTGAACCCCACCGGAATCGGTCAAAACTAACCTAGCACTGCTTTCCAGTTGCAAAAAACTTAAAAAATCGAAAGGCGCCATTAATTTCACATAATTTGCCTTAATACCAAACTCCTTCATCCTTCTTTGTGAGCGGGGATGAATGGGGTAAATTACGGGAAGAGAAAACTCATCTCCCAGTTGGTCTAAGCTTTTTAGAATCCTGCTAAATTGTTGTTTATCACCCAAATTTTCCGGCCGGTGAAGAGTCACCAGAAAATAATTCTTGGGCTCCAGGCCTAATTTGTCAAGGACATTCAGCTTCTTAATCGTCTTTTTCATCTTCTCGTATTCGCTATCCAAATATACCTGAGGCTTAAGACGAGGAACACTATGGACATGTTGCCATGAGCTCTACCTAAGATCTTCATTCATGAAGCATTTTCTTTCTTTATATAAGACCATTTTTCTTTAAGTACTTCCTAATTTCATCGAAAAATTCTCTAGCATTCTTTAGAGCCAGTCGTGCTTCTTCTTCAGCAGCTTCGAAAGATACTCCCTAATCGCTATTTTCCCTCAGTTCTCGAGTGTCGGAAAGCATTTTTCCAAATCTCTTTTCTATTTCTCCACTCCTTACAAGGTGGAGGCCAAACATACTTACAAGTCCACTGTGTGTATGAGATTCAATCCCTTTTAACATAAGTAATATTGAGGCAGCGTGGAACATAGAATAGTAAGATCGGGAGACAGAATCATCATAGAAGCCATTTTTTAACAAATCATAAGCAGCTTCTAATTTTCTTGACGACTTGCTTAATATGTTTTTTACCTTTTCTTTTAACTCTTTTCCCACAGAACCTTTCCTTCGCCCAATACGTTTTTGACAAACGCCTCATCGAGCCTTATTAAGTAATTAAACCGATCCTCTTCTAAGATTTTGATGGAGAGCAGTTTTCCCCCTTCCAAAAATATATCGTAGGCAATATCGGTTATCTGAGTAAAAAGATCTAAGTTCCTTTTCTTTACTAAACAAAGAATGTCGATGTCTGATTCATCGTGAAGCTGTCCTCTGGCAGCCGAACCAAAGACTATTATCTTAAGCAGACTATCCTTAAACTCGGTGGTAATTCTCTCTACTAGTTTATCCACCTCATTTCGCACTTCAGTTGGTAAAAAATCTGTTTCAACCTTCATAGATTCCTGCCTCTTCTGTTTAGCATTTTTAATCAGAAGACCGGGGGGTTGGTGAATCTTTGATCCTCTGGTACACCCGTGCCAAAGGTGCTCCGGCTGCTTTAACCACATATACTTCTTTGAACTCATTGGGGTCCGGATTAGAAAATCCGGTTCCATACCATTCTAAGAAGGTATTGGTGACAACATAATCAGTCTCTTGCACAAAGGGAGACTGTTCTTTCCAGTCAAAATCGATACTAGAGTCTATCCTGGTGATTTTTAAATCTTTGAAGTCTAGTTCATCGTAGTACTGCCCTCTTAGACCGGGACTCCTACTACCATCAGCATCATAAAAGAGATACTCGGAGGGAATAATAGACTTAGAAAAATGGCTAGAGCTCCAAAGAAGCCTGATAGTTGCCAAACCGGGACCTTCGTAAAATTCAAGTTTAATCTTATGGTCTCCGGCGAGCAAATGAACATCCCCCCGATTTTCAGTAGCAGCGTGAATAGTCCAGTTATTAACGATAAGCTTTCCATCAATCCAGAGTCTTACCCCGTCATCACTAATGGTGTAAAAACTATAATTATCGTCGAAGGGTGCTTTCAACCTACCTTCCCATCTGATGGAAAAATTATCAACATAACTTCCGCAATCCTTTAGAGAAGGACTCAGAGGTGCTATTTCGTGAGAAGGTCTTACCTTGAAATAAACGTAACTACCTGGAGAAGCATTTTTATTGACATATTCGACTGCCTCCTTGATTCCCTCTCCCCACCATCCAATCTCAAACCAGCGGTGTCTATATACGTTCTTGGGACCACCCACAATTTCGTTATAATAGTCCAGATAGTAGGGATGAATAATGAGGCAGATCCCCACGAGATAACCAACCACCATTGTGGAGATAAGGCCCCCAGCGGCTCTCTTATACCTCCTCAGGGGTAAAGCATCAGCGATTTGGAAAAAACCAATGGCAGAGATAAGTGAAAGGGGAGGATAAATCGGATAGATATATCTAATACCGTCTGCCCTTAGACCCCCAAAAGACCAGAGAAATGGCACCAATAGCCACGAAGCCAGCGCAAATAGATGAAAAGTTCTATTTTTGAGGGTTTTGTGGACAAAGGATCCTAAAAGAATCAGGATCAGAGCCGGCGTGGTAGCTGCAAAATAAACCAGGTAATAATAAGCCGGCAGCCGGATTATCCGACCCAGAAAATATTCGCGTATCCAGGCGCCGTAATTTCGGTAAGTCATGGCACTGTTCATCAACTGCCAGAAAGGACTCCTCCACAACCAGGGCCACACTGCCACCAAGGTTAAGAGAGCAATCAGGGGAAAGAAAATCACCGCCAGGGGTATGGTGACCCCTTTTTTCTTTAAGAGTTCTACCTTCTTAGCTAGCAAAAATATGAAGAAAATCAGGACGAACAACAAAAGAGCAGTAAATTTAGTAGCCAGGGCAACTCCACAAACTATGCCGGAAAGAAGGTACTTAAGCTGATTTCCTGTCTTAATACCCCGGAGAAAGAGGTACACGGTGAGGCTGAAAAATAACGCAAGCGGAGACTCAATTCCGGCAATCTTACCATGGGCAACAAACGGGGGAAGGAAGGCGAGAATTAAGGCAGCCAAGACACCTACCCTTTTTTCAAAGAATTCCTTGCCCACAAGATAAACGATAATACAGGTAAGGGCTGCCATTATGGCACTGAGGACTCTGGAAGCCGTATAATCCTGCCCTTTAACAAAGAGAAGATTGGCAGCTCCATAAATATATTTGGCCACCGGGGGAACTTCGGCATTTTCAGCCCAGATTTTCGGATCGAAGTTACGGTGCAGGAGACTCCACACATAATGTCTTCCGGCAGAAAAATATGTTCGCTCATCCCAGGTACCACCGGTAGCATTCAGACCCCACAAACGAAAGGACAAAGCTATGAGAAATAAAGCCACTACTAATAGTATGTTCTGCCTTATCTTCTTTTGGACCGAAAAGCTTTTCATTTCTCAAATTTTCCCATCAAAATCTAAACCTGCTACTCCAGCACCTTCCTCACAACATAACCCTTTTCACCCTTGTCTCTGGTGCTAACTATCATCTCTCCTACCAGCCCGGTGGAGATGATTTGAAAGCCAATTAACATCAATAGAACTCCCAGCAGCAGTAAGGGCCGACCTCCAATTCCCTGTCTGAGAACAAATTTTAAGATGGCAAGGTAAGCATTTATAATAAAGCCTAATAAGAGAAGGAGCACCCCCACCGCACCAAATAGATGAAGAGGTTTCTTCATATACTTGGTCAGGAACATCACCGTGAATAAATCGGTCAATCCCCGAAAAAGTCGCTCCACACCATACTTAGATTTGCCATGGGCTCGAGGATGATGCTCTACTTTAATCTCACCAACCTTAAAACCCTTCCAATGAGCAAGGGCCGGAATATACCGGTGCAGCTCCCCGTAGAGGTCGAGACTCTCAATTAGCTCTTTCCGATAGGCCTTAAATCCGCAGTTAAAATCGTGGACTTTAACCCCGGTTAAGGCAGCGGTGAGAGAATTAAACAACCTCGAGGGAAAAGTCCTGGAGACCGGATCGTGTCTCTTAAATCTCCATCCAGAAACCAAATCATAGCCTTCATTCAGTTTCTTGATAAAATTGGGGATTTCCCGGGCATCATCTTGAAGATCAGCGTCCATGGTAATAATTATCTTTCCCTGCACCCAGGTAAATCCTGCCGAAAGAGCTGCTGCCTTACCAAAATTCCTTCTGAGCTGAATAACTTTTACATTATGGTCCTGACCATGTAATTTTTTCAGGATCGAAAAAGAACCGTCGGTACTACCGTCATCTACCAGAATTATCTCATAAGCTTTACCAAGGTTCTCTAAAACCGACTTTAGTTGCCTATAGAGAGAGTTAAGGTTTTCTCCCTCATTATATACCGGGATAACCACTGAAAGCTCTCTTTCATTCTCATTCACGGCTTTTCTCATTTAATGGCTATGATTACCTTCTTTCGAAAATCCAATTTTTTGCTTGATGAGATACAGTGGTCTTTGCTGAACCTCGACATAGATTCTTCCCACATATTCTCCAATTATTCCAACCACGATCAGTTGTACTCCACCCAGAAAAAGAACTGCAGCCATTAGCGTAGTCCAGCCTGGTACTACTCTGCCAAAGACCAGTGCTAGAACAATTATGGTCGCACTATACAGGAAACCTACCAGGGATACCACCAGCCCCAAGTGAATTGTCAGCCGGAGGGGAAAGTGAGAAAAGGAAGTGATCCCATCAAAGGCAAGCTTGGCTAACTTCCATAGGGTATATTTACTTTTCCCTGTATATCGCCGATCCCGGGCATACCTGATCCTGGCTTGCCTGAAACCAACCCAACTGGCTAATCCCCTGAGATACCTGTTCCTCTCAGGCATGGTCTTTAAAATATCCACCACTCTTCGGCTCATCAGCCGAAAATCACCGGCATCTACGGGGATATCAACATCCGACATTCTCTGGAAAAGTCTGTAGAAGACAAAGGCAATAGCTCTTTTCAAAATCGGATCTTTCCTGCTTTCCCGAATTGCATAAACTGTATCATAGCCTTCTCTCCACTTCTCAACCAACTGGGGAATAACCTCAGGGGGATCTTGTAGATCAGCATCCATCACTATTACCGCACTGCCTGAGGCATAGTCAATCCCAGCCGTAATGGCTATTTGGTGGCCAAAGTTTCTGGAAAAGCTGATGATCTTAACTCTGCCATTGTTCTCCCGAAACTTCTTCGTTATTTCCAAAGAGTCATCCGTGCTACCATCATCCACGAAGATAATCTCGTGGTCCTGGCAGAGATTCTCCAAAACCTTGGACAAACGATGGTAGAGTAGCTCCAAATTCTCTTCTTCGTTAAAAACGGGAACCACTACCGAGCAAACTTCCTTATCCTTGGTCAAATTGGCTCCTCCCCTATTACCCTCATCAGCTAATAGCTGGCTCGGGAAAAAAATGATATTCGACCAACAATTGATCTAGCACTTTTGACTACTGCCTTAAGGTCATTCCAGCCGTGTATTTTGAAAGCAGTTCTCAGGACGTAACCAGGCCGAAAATAGAATTTCCGATAAGCCCTAATTCGAGCCCTCTCTACATCCTTCCTCGATAACTGGGGAGTCTCAATA
>Ga0209979_1001306_pt1 | contig 27870 bp, 27 predicted proteins | sample AnhtaG_FD_183114 | JGI IMG/M metagenome (GOLD analysis project Ga0209979, IMG submission 183114) | Deep subsurface microbial communities from Anholt, Denmark to uncover new lineages of life (NeLLi) - Anholt_01485 metaG (SPAdes) (version 2) | ecosystem: Environmental > Aquatic > Marine > Oceanic...
TTATCTGGAGCAAACCTGCTACTGCTACATGGCAGTGTACACGGCGAACTTACATATCATAGCGTCCAGGCCATATTGGACGACGATTTAGCTGGCATGGTAGGGCGTTTCATGGAAGGTATTGAAGTAAATGATGAGACGTTGGCAATAGACCTCATAGAGAAAGTGGGGCCAATTCCAGGCTATTTCCTGAACAAAGAACATACCAGAAAATGGTGGAAGCTAGAGCAATTTATACCAAAGGCAGCGGATAGTTTGACTTACCCTGAGTGGATGAATACCGGAAAGAAAAGTTGCCTTGACTATGCCAAGGAGAGAATGGAAGAGATATTGACAACACACAAGCCAATCCCCTTAACTCCCAGCCAGGAGGAGGATTTAGAAAGAATCCTAGAAGAGGCAAGGAAGTACTACAAGGAGAGGGGACTGATTTCAGAAGAGGAGATGGCAACATATAGGGCAAGCATGAAATCACCTAATTATCCGTATGAATAGTGTAATGTATGTCCAGTAATTCGATTCATTCTGGGGTTCGGCCAGAGAACTATGTGGCCATTGTCTAACAGGAAGGAGGTGTATGATATCAGGGAATGAGAAAAATTCTGGTGACCGGTGCCTGCGGCCAAATTGGCTCTGAATTAGTAATTGAACTTCGCCAGAAGTACGGTGGTGATAACGTTGTAGCTGCTGGCCATAAAACAAAGCCCAGCAAGACACTTCTCAATTCAGGGCCATTCGAGTTTATTGATACTACCAATAGAGAAACGACTGAAGCTGTTGTCAGAAGGTATAACATCGACACCATCTATCACCTGGCTGCCTTACTCTCAGCCGTGGGTGAGAAGAATCCCCAGCTATGCTGGGAAGTAAACATGAATGGCCTCTACAATATCCTTGAGATAGCCAAGGAGTACGAACTTACCCGGATTTTTTGTCCAAGTTCACTGGCTGTCTTTGGGCCAGAAACCCCTCATGATAACACGCCCCAGGAAACTATTCTGTGCCCAAGTACCATGTATGGTGTTACCAAGGTTGCTGGCGAGCTACTATGTGATTACTACTTCAAGCGCTTTGGTGTGGATGTGCGTGGTGTCCGCTATCCAGGCATCATCAGCAGTGAGACTCCTCCTGGGGGTGGAACCACGGATTACGCCACGGCCATATTCTACGAAGCCATCCAGCAAAAGAGATATACCTGCTTTGTCAAAGAGGATACGGTTCTTCCGATGATGTACATGCCAGATTGCATCCGAGCCGCAGTTGAGCTAATGGAAGCCGACATCTACAAGCTTAAACACCATTCTAATTTTAACCTGACTGCTATGAGTTTCTCCGCGGAAGAACTGACTACAGAAATCAAAAAACATATTCCCGAATTCACCTGCGAATACCAGCCTGATTTCAGACAGGAGATTGCTGACTCATGGCCAAGGTCTATTGACGACAGAGCAGCCCGTGAGGAGTGGAATTGGAAGCCCAAGTATGACCTTAGCATGATGGTCAAGGACATGTTGGAGAAACTTCAAGTCAAGCTGTTGGGTGGAAAGTAATTTTTGGCAAATGATAACCTATTGCGGCATTTCTCAAATTTGCAAAAAGTTATCGTTAAGGAGGTAATGATTGAATGGGGGGCAAATTTGATTTCATTGTGGATGAATTGCAGCAGCTAAAGGACAGCGGACTTTACAACCAGATACGCACGATAGAGTCGGCACAAGGCGCCTGGTTGGTTGTCGACGGCTCACGCGTCTTAAATCTATGCTCCAACAATTACCTTGGTCTCGCCAATCAGCCAGAGCTCAAGGAAGCAGCCAAAAAAGCTTTAGAGGAGTTCGGTGTCGGGCCAGGAGCCGTCCGCTCCATAGCCGGCACCATGAGCCTTCACCTAGAGCTGGAAGAGGCTCTGGCTGGATTCAAGCATGTGGAGGATACACTCTCCTACCAGTCTGGTCTTTGTGCGAATTTAGGGACGATCGCCACGCTGGTTGGAAGAGAGGATGCAATATTCTCGGATGAACTGAATCACGCCTCTATCATAGACGGGGTGAGACTCACCAGGGCGAACCGCTTTGTTTACCCTCACCGAGACGCCAAAGGGTTAAGGGAAGTTCTGGAGAAAGAAGGAAAATCAGCAAGAAGGAAACTAATAATCACCGACGGAGTGTTTTCCATGGATGGTGACCTGGCTCCGCTTCCAGAACTGGTAGAGGTTGCCGAAGAGTATGAGGCAATACTTATGGTTGATGACGCACACGGAGAAGGCGTATTGGGTGACCACGGCCGTGGGCTAGTTGACCACTTTGGCCTGCAGGGCAGAGTTGACATAGAGATGGGAACCATGTCCAAAGCGTTCGGGGTCGTTGGTGGGTACATAGCTGGTAGAAAGGAGCTCACCGAGTATTTGAGACAGCGAGCAAGGACACACCTCTTCTCATCGGCGGTCACACCTCCAGATGTCGCCGCCTGCATTGCTGCGGTCAAGCTGCTTGAATCATCTGACGAGCTAGTTAAAAAGCTCTGGGAAAACGCACGCTACTTCAAGGAAGGAATGAAATCATTAGGCTTTGACACAGGGTATTCTGAAACACCGATAACTCCGGTCATGCTTGGTGACGCCGGTTTGGCACGCAGCTTTTCCAAGCGCCTGTTCGAGGAAAAAATATTCGCCATGGCAATAGGCTACCCAACCGTGCCCATGGGCAAAGCCAGAATAAGGGTGATGATTTCGGCAACCCACACCCATGAGGATCTGGACTTCGCCCTCAATGTATTTGAACGTGTAGGAAAGGAACTAAAAGTGCTGTAAGATAAAGCAAATCAGCCTAGAAACGGTGGGTTGATACCAAGGAAGGCTTTTTATGAAGCGCCCAGCGTAACAAGGAATTGAATTGCTACCTCACGGCTAAAAAATAGGGCCAATGGTTAAACCATCGGCCCTCGCCACTTTAGTGAATACTAGAACTGGGTAGAATTTGCAAGAGTTTTCTAGCTTTGGAAAGGAGGGTGATTATGTCTAGGACGATGGAGCCGTCTGACTACTTATTTACGGCGAATACTGCAGTAGAGTCAATCAGAGTCAAGTCTATTGAGAAAGCGGAGGGAAAGGGGCTGGTAACCATCAGACCTCTAATGGTTGGGGGAAAGATGCTTGTAATTGAGTTGTTTGAGGAGAAGGGGGTGGAGGTTCCTCCCCATAGGCATGACGACCACGAGTCCATCGTTTATCTCATAAGAGGCAGATTAAAACTGAGGATTGGGGAGCAAGAATTCGTAGCCCAATCTGGATGCATTTGGCGTCACCCGGCTGAGGTTGAGCACTCAAGCGTGGCGCTGGAGGAGTCCCTGATGATAGAGGTTAAATCTCCTCCACGCAAGACATGGAGGTAGTAGCCTTATAAGTCTCTGAGTGGGCTTAGCTGCCTACCTGCTTAGATGGCAAGAGCTGTAGCAAGTCCGAGACTAACCCCAGTTACCAGCCCGGTATTCCTTGGTTCGAATCCAACCTTCACTACCAAGAAGTTGATGGGAGGCATCTCTGCCTCTCATCCGTGCTTTTGGCTCCTATTGGTTAACAAACTGGCTCTAGCTAATCTGTCACAGGATAGCTAATTCCTCGGAAAGTTTATCGGTTACAAACATATGACCACCGCGGTGGGTAATCATAAAGGGTATGTTACTTTCCAAGGCTACTGTCTGTGGGGTTATCCCACAACCCCAAAACATGGCAATCTCACCTGGCTCTTGGGGGGCAATAGGTCCAGTAGTAAACATGTCAGGATGGCACAGGTCTTTAATCCCAATGAGAGAAGGGTCTCCAATATGAACTGGCGGACCATGTGATAGCAAATGCCGTGACGATATCTGGACAACACGGACAGCATCATAGCTACTTTTCATTAACCGAGCGCTAACCACCATTGGACCATGAAAACGACCCGCCGGAACACACTGTATATTAGTAGTGTAGGCTCCGGGGAAGCGAAACCGTATCTTGGCATCTCGTAGAGCCCAGTCAAAACTGACGCTACACCCTATCACGAAGCCAACAAGGTCATCCCGCCAGTAGTCTTTGACATCAGTAGGTTCTGCGATAACCTTACCATCTTGAAAAACACGGTACTTAGGCAAGTCAGTACGTAGGTCTGCCTCTGGTGCCACCAGCTTAGGATGAGGGTCCCCAGGCTCAGTGACATCAATCACCGGGCAGGGTCGGGGGTTGCGCTGACAGAAAAGAAGGAACTCAAAAGCATAATCTTTGGGCACAACAGCCAGGTTTGCCTGTTGGAAACCGCGGCAGGCCATGATAGTAGGTTCCGTCCACTCCCCCCGTCTGATGAGGCTGCGAAACTCCTTAGGGCTCATGGCGGCTAACTCCTCACTGCTAAAACCTTTCTTGTTCATTTCTCCTCCTTTTCATTTACTCTCACTAACACCGTGTGTTAGCATTGTCGTCTATCCATGAAGACGAAGTGATTATACTACAAAGTTTGGCAAAAAGTCCAGACAATGTTGCTGGACTTCGCCTGACTTGTCCCAAAATCTTCCACAACTCTTGACACAGAACTTGACAGACCGTAATATAGTGGTAGAATGATAGGCAGATGTTCATAAGCGATGTCGCCTGCGATATGTGTGTCTGCTGATGTTAAGTGAGAGGCATGAATGATATGATTGCGCCAGGTGATAGACAGGTGCAATGCCGAGCGGTGACGGGGGTGGAGTGAGGCGCCTGTAACACGGTAGCGCAAGATGGGGAGGTGCGAAATGAATGGATAATCAGACATTGGGACAAGACAAAATATTTAAAATCAATAGGAGGAAAAAATGAAAGGTAAAGTTGTGTTGGCTGTTTGTCTAGCTGTAGTGTTGGTATTGTCATTAGCAGCGGCCTGTGCTGCGCCGACACCAACCCCAACCCCAACACCGACGCCGACACCAACCCCAACCCCAACACCGACGCCAACCCCGACACCAACCGCCGCTGAACCAATTGTCTGGCGCCTTAATACTAACTATGTACAGGGCGGGGTAGTGGCTGACCAAAATGAGTGGTTTGCCAAGGCCCTTGAAGAGCGCAGTGGTGGTCGCATGAAGGCTGAGATATATTATGTTGGAGCATTGGGTTACAAAAGCTTTGAGGCTCTCTCGGTTCTCAAGGAGGGGTTAATTGAGGTAAATGAGATGGTCGGGACTTCAAGTGAGGGTGAGTGTCCCTTGGTCTCCATCCCCAATATGCCCTTCGTACACACGAGTGGGGCTGCAGAGGATTACTGGCATAGGGAAACATTCTTGCCCGTTTTCAATGAGGAACTAGAGAAGACCTGGAATGCTAGAGTACTATTCATGACCCCGGACTGGCCATCAATATACTTCTTTAGTAAATATCCTCTAATGGAGCCTGAGGACTTCGCTGGTAAGAAGATACGAACCTGGGGCGGAATCAATGATGCCGCCGTAGCCAAAATTGGCATGACGCCGTTTGCTATTAGCACTGCCGAGATTTACACCTCGTTGCAGCGTGGTATGATTGATACCGCCATCACCAGCTATGTAAGTGCTAGCGAGTGCAAATTCTGGGAGGTTCTTGACTATGTTATCTTGCTGCCACTGTATCCCCATCGGCAGTGGGCGGCGATGAACCTTGATGCTTTCAATGCATTACCTGCAGACCTCCAGGAGGTAGTCATCACAGCCGGTCTAGACGCTACCCATTATTGGGCTTATGAGGTAAAGTTCTGGCCTCCTCGGCTGTTAAAGATGCTGACCGACGGTGGTATGGAGGTAATAGTACCCCCGGTCTCCACTGTGGAGGCGTTCAAGGGGTTGGTAAAGCCTCTCTATGAGGAATGGGTGACGGACATGAATATGCCCGCAGCTACTGAGCTAATGAGGGGCCTGGGCGCCGTTGACTAACCGCCAAGGTGAACAAAGAGATTGTTTACCAACCCCCTCACCCTTAATCCCTCTCCCCTTCACAAGGGGGGAGAGGGATTAAAAGGGTCATAACCCTTTTAATCCCCTTATAAACAATCCAAATAAAGGGCAGGAATAAATGACAAGGGTTCTGGAGAGATTTGCTGAGATAACGCACCGTACTTCTGTAGGCGCTGGCTGGATAGCTATTGTGGCTATGTGGCTCCTAACAGGGCTTATGGCTGCCGAAATTATCTCTAGAACCTTTTTCCAGATATCACTTATTATCACCCTGGAAGTATCACAGTGGCTCTTGTTAGCTCTGGTAATGATGGGGGTAGCCTGGACGCTTAAGGCGGAAGGGCATGTCAGAATCGGCTTACTCTCTAGCCACCTGTCCCAGCGGAACCAGTCTTGGCTACTGGTGTGCCTTTCCGCTATAGGGGCGGCTGTTTTTGCTTTTGCTGCTGTTTATGCCTGGCAGGGGTTGGTGAGTAACTATGTACTGGGTGTTAGGACTGCGACCTTGATTCGCTTACCCCTGTGGTGGGGATGGACTCCCCTTTTTGTCGGTTCAGCTTTGCTCGCCTTGCAATTTGTCGGCACTCTGGTGGAGAATATAGTCTCCCTGAGGTCAACACACGAACGAGGGAAAGGCTTGTCCCCGGTATGGTTTTTTGGTCTAGCGGTTATCTTGATTGGTTTAATAGGTTTCTTACTTATTTCGCCAGAAGCACCGCGGATAAGTGAATGGCTAGTCTTGGTGGTTGTGCTTCTTCTTGTGTTTGGTTTTATTTTCGGTAGCACGTGGATTTTCCTGTCACTGACTATAACCGGCATATTTGCGATGGTCATTTTCACCCCTTACCCCATAGGGCCAATGACCGCCAAGCTATTCTTCAATTCCAACTCAAACTTCGTCCTCACTTGCCTCCCCCTCTTTATCTTTATGGGGGAGCTTCTCTTCCGCTCTGGTGCCAGCCAGCACCTCTATGGTGGCATCTCCCCCTGGGTGGAGCGTGTGCCGGGAAGACTGCTACATTCCAACATATTAGCCTGTACCGTGTTCGCCGCCGTTTCTGGTTCCAGTGCCGCTACCTGCGCTACTATTGGCACCGTGGCTGTCCCGGAACTGAAAAGGCTGGGCTACGAGGAAGGAATATCGCTTGGTTCGCTGGCTGGTGCCGGCACCCTGGGCCTACTTATCCCGCCCAGTATAGTACTGATTGTCTACGGGGCAATAACCGCTGAATCAATTGGGCAACTATTCCTGGGGGGAATAATCCCTGGCTTGATGCTTTCTGCTCTGTTTATGCTTTATATTGGATTCCAAGCCATTCGCAGGCCGTCTATAGCCCCTGTAGGTAGGTCATACTCCTGGCTGGACAGGGGGAAAGGCTTAGTAGAGGTCATACCTGTCGCTGTTGTGATTTTGCTGGTATTAGGCTTAATCTACATGGGTATTACCACACCTACCGAAGCTGGGGCAGTGGGTGCTGTCTCCGCCTTTGCTACCGTTATACTATATAGAAATCTGAGCTGGCGAGTGATAAAAGAAGCCTCCTGGAACGCACTAAGAACCGGCTGTATGATAATGATGGTTATCGCCGGGGCTACTGTGCTGGCTTCCACCCTGGGCTACCTGTTAATCCCTCAGTGGTTAGCCGCCGTTGTTGAAGCCTCCGGACTCTCCAAATACGTGATACTGGCTATTCTTTGTCTCATCTATGTTGGCTTGGGGTGTCTCTTTGATGGTGTCTCCATGATGGTGCTGACTCTGCCCATTATCTATCCCATGGTACTGGCGATGGGTTTCAATGGTATTTGGTTTGGAGTACTATTGACAGTACTTATTGAGACGGCACAGATTACTCCCCCGGTTGGTTTTAACCTCTATGTTCTCCAGACCATCTCCGGACGAAGTATCGGGATGATTGTGCGGAATACCATTCCATTTTTCTTCTGCCTGCTTCTTGGCGTAGTAATACTAATAATATTTCCTGACCTAGCTTTAATCCTGCCTAATGCGATGATAGCGGCTCGCTGAGACCCCTAGCTACCACTCTAGCATATATCTCGGCGTCGTTGAACACACAGCGTGAAATAGCGCCGGCTCTCAGTGAATTCCAAACGACTTCTCTTTTTATCAAACTATGCTTAGGGGGATATATAAGGTAGGGGTTATAATTAACAAACACCCTGAGATTGCCCATCCTGAAAAAAACCGTGGTAGACGGAACCCCATCCATACGAAGCCGATAGGACTCATCACCAATCCCCGGGTCTTCTAACACGATATGCTCACCGAGACTCTCCACCAGACATCTGGTAAGAAACAGTGCCCGGCATTGCCAAAAGCTGATGGTGGCTTCTTCCACTGTCGGAAAGAGGGCATAATAGATTTCTACAATAATTTCATTACCGTCCAGTATTAGAGTTCGCCATTCCTCACTGCTTACTCCCATATAGAACTCACCGTGATAGATTGGACTTCCCTTCATATTTTCGTGCAATGACTGATACCAAGGAAACTTCACGAGCGGGACGTCACTAGGAGTTTCAAAAAATACCTGTGTCGTAAAAATATAATCTGCTGGCTCAGCCTTATTGCCCAGGTTATCTTTCGACCTAACCCGGAAGTGATAAGTGGTATTTGGTTGAAGGGCGCTTAGGCTGACACTATGGCTAGTAACCAGGTGGTCATTTAATAAAGTACTTGAGTCATAATCAGTGGTTTTGCCATACTCTACTTGGCTATCAGCCGGTTCGCTTGTCTTCCAAGATATAACGGCCGAAGCCTCAGTAATACCTGAAACTAAAACGTCCAAGATTAGAGGCAATGCGTTATCTGGTGTTGAAGGCGGTGATGCTTGAGCACACGCTCCGAGAACAAGCAACAGTGCTATAAGTAAAACTCCTATAACCTGTGTCTTACGCATCTTGAGAAGCCTCCGCTCTTATCTCAAGGTCTTTTACTGACCATTTGAGATTTGCTGATACACTGTATCCAATTTCTCTACGACTATTATACACCAGGAAGTCCTACCACTCCACCTCACCAACAAGATTCCGGCTAAGAGTCACCTTATGACTCATCAAGCTCCAAGGTCACGTGTCGGGGGTGGGCAAGCGACTGAGCAGGCACAGGGTTGACATCTGGTGACGCTTTACCTTAATATCAGAGCGCATTTACAATTCGGCAGTTTTATTCTTAGGAGGTGAGCGATGGTTTTTTCCTTTCCACAGGATTTTAAAGAGAAGCAATTCAAACCAGGGGCAACGAATCACTTTTTTTGGGGCGACACGGTTCTGATGTCCCGGGTCACCCTAGAGCCAAACAGGGACTTTGGCCTCGCCATTCATCCGTATGAACAAGTTAGCCTGCTTCTAGAGGGGGAGATGGAATTAGAGGTAGGTGATGAAGTGAAGCGACTACGGAAGGGTGATGGCGTTGTCATCCCACCCAATACAACACACCGCGGCAGGACCTTTTCCACCCCAGCTATACTTCTTGAATGCTTTGGTCCAGCCTGCAAGGAGGACTTCCTGACCTAGGGGACAAGAGGACTAGGCTGCGAGGTTCAGTTCTAAGACGGCGGTAACCTTTTCCCAGGTTGGGTTTCTACCAATTGGACGGCATAAACCCTGCTCTGTACACATATGTTACCGCCTCCCGTCATTCTACCCTTGGTAAGGGAGGCTCCTTCTTATGCCAATCCGTATTTGCCTCATGTGCCTGAGCTACTCGGAGAATAGTCGCCTCAGCGAAGGGTTTCCCAGCAATCTGGAGGCCAATAGGTAAGCCTTCTTGTGAGAAACCACAAGGAACAGTAATTGCTGGCAAACCAAGGAAATTGTAGAGCCTGGTTAACCTCGTGAGCGCTGGTACCACTGGCATGCTTACTCCATCTATAGACACACTAGCCGCATCTCTCCTTGGTGCGGTAATTGGCAGAGTTGGCGTGACCAAGACGTCCACCATCTTAAAGGTTTCCCGGAAACTTTCCTGGAGATAACGCCGTACGCGCTGAGCCTTGATATAAGCAGTGGCGGGAAATAAAACCCCTAAGTCCAGACGCCCTCGGATATCTGCCCCAAGCTCTGGCCTTGTGTGATGAAACTCCTCCAAAGAGCTTGCCGACTCTGTAGAAAGGGTAATAAGGGCGGCTGCAGCCCCCTCCTCCAGATGAGGAATTGAAATCTCCTCCACTTGGGCACCTAATTCTGCCAGGGTTTTTACTGCTTCATCTACTTTGGCTCGCACCTCTCTATCCAATATCTCATAATAATAGTTAAGCAATAATCCAATACGTACCCCCCTTATTTCACCCATCAGTGAAGTAGCGTAATCTGGAACTTCCTCCGACGCGGATGTTACATCACGGGGGTCATTTCCAGCAATAGCCTTCAGTACATAAGCTGCATCTCTCACCCTTTTGGCAAAAATTCCTACATGGTCCATAGACCAGCAGAGAGGATAAACACCATACACACTGATTCTTCCATAGGTAGGCTTAAGGCCTACTACCCCGCAACAAGCAGCTGGTATCCGCACTGACCCTCCTGTATCGGTACCAAGTGTGAATAGAGCCATAGAGGCGGCTATAGATGCGGCTGACCCCCCACTAGAACCGCCAGACATGTGCTCTTGGTTCCATGGATTTCGAACATCACCGTAATGGGGGTTTAGTGAGGTAACACCATAAGCAAACTCATGCATATTAAGCTTACCTAAATTAATAGCACCAGCCTCGTGCAGCTTCTGAACTACTGCTGCATTCTTATCTGGAATAAAATCAGCCAGGATTTTAGAGCCACAAGTGGTACGGACTCCACAGGTAAAGAACAGGTCCTTGAGGGCAAAAGGTATCCCATGAAGAGGCCCCCGATACTGACCGGCTCTAATCTCCTCATCTGCCCTATGAGCCGACTCCAGAGCCTCGTCCTTTAAAATGGTGATAAAGGCATTCGTTTCCTTATTTAGTCGCTCACTTCGGTTTAAGAAGGCTTGAACCAACTCGGTTAGGGAAATCTCCCCTTCTTTAATCTTTTCTTTTAAGTTTGAAATGGTGATACAGGTAATATTCATATCTGATGTATCCATAGCCTACTCCTTTAGTGCCTTAAAGGTGAGCCCCGGTGTTACTTCCGAAGGATCAAGATATCCAATAGAGTCAAGACGAGCTCTAATTGCATTCATATCCTTTACCAACGCATGCTTCTCTTCTGGCTTGTAAGGGAAGTAGCGGAACTCAAGACATATGCATCCGGAGGGAGTTGCAAATGGGCCATGAATCATTCCTGGAGGTCGGCACGCATAGTAGCCCTCTCTAAAAACCTGTTTCTTACCTGTATCGATTAATTCACCCTGAATAATGTAGACTTCCTCCCAGAAATCATGTTTTAGAGTTCCGCTAATCCTAGCTCCTGGCTCTATTTTTATCATTCGTGTAAGCGAGCCAGTTTCTTCATCAAGGCTAAGAATCTTCTCATAACAACCACTTGAGTATCCAGGGGTCTCTACAGGTTTCCATTCAATAGAGGTGTGATCAAAAAACTCAAGTTCAGGTTTTGCCATTACACTCCTTTCTAACTAAAACTGGATAGGTGATACCTTTACGGTCATTTGCCATCCGTATACGCCACCAATAATAATACCCTTTTCCCTTGGTTTGTCAATAGGCTGGCAGTTACCTTTAACAAGTTCACCTACTTAACTTACTCCCCTTGGAAGGGCGGGAGAAGTCAGCTCACAGGCATATACCAGCGTTAATTTGTCAGATTTCACGGAGCCAATGAGACTGGGGTTCCTTGAGGAAGCATTGGTTACTCAATAAGGATTGACTGTTATGAATCAAGATGATAGGATACGGCTAGCGGAATTTCTACCAGTTATGGGACGCAGCCTGCAAAGTGAAAGGCAGGTATTCTACGTATCAGTCTACTCGCCGGGTAGCCAAATCAATGTAAGGAGTATGGAACGGTGCCAGACGGTGGCTATTTCATGTTGGAAAAAGGATGGTCCTACGTAGAAAACAAAAGAGCAGGACGGGCTGGAGGTACACCCCCTGATTATTTGACAGCTGAGGCAGCAAATACGGTAAGGAGATTTCACCAGGGAATAAAGGGTTATAAAACCACCCCCCTGGTTGCACTTGAACAACTCGCTAAAGAGTTAAACATCGGTGGTATATACGTAAAAGACTTGTCAAACGTTCTCGGCTTAGACTCATTCAAGGTTCTAGGTGCTTCGTACGCCGTCTTCAAGCTGCTTTGCAAGACGTTGGGCCTAAACGAAGCGACAGCATCTTTTGCAGATTTGAAGAAGCTCCCGGAAGATAAATTCACCTTCGTTACCGCAACGGATGGCAACTTCGGGAAAGCCGTTGCCTGGATAGCCCACCAGTTAAGGCAAAAGACAATCGTATATGTCCCACATGACATGATTATGCGCAGAAGAATTGCCATTGAGACGCTTGGAGCAAAGGTTTTGGAACCGGGAGGTGAGGATAAGAGCTTCGACGGGGCAATGCACGAGTTGGCATCGTACCTTGGCAAAGACAGCTATTTGGTCGTCTCTGATACTTCCTGGGAGGGTTATGCAGAGATTCCTAGGAATGTTATGCAGGGCTACCTAACTATGTGTGCCGAAGCGGCTGAGCAATTGAGCAGTTTCGGGCTAAGCAAGCCTTCTCACATATTCGTCCAAGCGGGGTGTGGAGGGTTAGCCGCCTCCATTGTGGGATATTACAACTCGCTTTTCGGCAATGACAGGCCGACATCCATAATTGTTGAACCAACCACAGCCGCATGCATTCTACAGTCAGCAAGGAATGGCAAATGGACTAAAGTTAAACTCGGCGACACCATTATGACCGGCCTCTACTGTGGGGAACCAAGCATCCTCGCCTGGCCTGTCCTGCATAATTACGCACACCACTTTGTCGCCATGCCAGATGATGCTGCTTTATACGGCCTGAGAATACTAGCCAGCCCTAGACCACCGGATAAAGCGATTACTTCCGGGGAGACAGGCGCTGCTGGTATGGGTTGCTTTACTCATATACTGAAGACGAATCCAGATTTTGCCAAGAAATTGGGCATAACTAGGAGTTCAACCGTTCTCTTATTCAACACCGAGGGTGCGACGGGAGAATAAAATACAAAATTAAGCTATACTAGAAAAAAGGAGGAAAGGATGACAGACGAAATTTTTGAGGCTTCTCTTACGGACGAAGTGCTATCGCTAATGAGGAAATCTTCGGTGGTAACTGGGCCAGACGCTTCGGCATATGGGGTATATGGAGAGAGTATTGTCAAGATGAAAGCGCCGCGATTTGACCTCGACAGGGTATGGAAGTTGATGGACGGTCTTATAGACGTTCACTGCCATACCGGGCCGGCGGCAACCACACATCGACTATATGATGTGTTGGACATGGCCAAACAAGCATCTGAGGTCGGCCAGCGGGCGCTAGTTTCCAAGGCACATAACGTACCTACCACCCGCGACGCAATAATTGCTCAGAAATGCCACAACGAATGGGCAGCGGCAAATAATAAGAAGAGGGTAGACCTCTTTGGCGGTGTGGTTTTGAATTATGCAGTCGGTGGGCTAAATCCGGATGCCGTGGTTTCTGCCTACAGGCTTGGAGGTAAGTATGTTTGGTTGCCAAACCTGGATGCAGCCCATCATCGTAGAGTTGTGGGTGCGGAGGGTGGAATTGAGCTGCTCGACGAGAATGGCAAGGTCGTTCCCGAGTTGAAGGAAATCCTGTCCTTGATTGCTGAGGGAGACATGACACTGGGGGTAGGTCATAATAGTACCAAAGAGCGATTTGCCGTAGTTGACGAGGCAGTAAAGATAGGGGTAAAGAGAATTGAGGTCAACCACGTAAACTATGCCATGACTCGGATGACACCGGAGCAGGCGAAGACCATTGCCAGCAAAGGGGCTCTGGTTGGTATATACATCATGGAGTTCAGACCGCCATTTTTCTACATGGACGAAGTTCTGGATATTATTAAGGTAGTGGGGGCAGAGAATATAGTAATCGGTTCAGACTGCGGGCATTTTGAGTTTCCGGCTCCGGTTGAGGCTTTGAGGTTGATGATAACAGCCTTGCTCGTACATGGTGTACCCGATAAAGATGTTGAAAAAATGGTTAAGACTAACCCAGCGACACTGGTGTACTAGTCTAAAGGGAGATATTGTTGCTGAAGGACATCGCGGTAGGTCTTAACAGAGTGGCTGGTGTTGAGGTAAAAATGACCGAGGGCACTTTGTAAGGTGTCCTCGGCTTTATTTATAAGGCACCAACCCAAAGGCAGAGACGGCGCTTGGCGGCCTTTGTTAAGGTCAGAATGAGGACTGAAGACATTATCTAGATAGAAGGAGGAAAGCAAATGGCCAAGACACTCAAGGAAATTAGAGAATTTATGGAAAGAATAGGAATTCCCGGCAGAGACCTTTGGAACCTTCCATCCTCAACGAAAACCTTTCCCGATGGTGCACACTGGAGAATAGAAATTGCCGGTGTCGAACGCGTCTCAACTATGGAAGCCATGATTGATGAAGCTAGGAAGAGAAACATAAGCATTCATAGAGTTATAGCCACGGTGGGCGGGTCAACCTATTGTGACTTTGAAGAATTAAAAGCGATGGCTCAAATGGCACGTGACGAAAAAATAGAAGTCGTGATGACGACTGGTCCTCGTAAAGCCTGGGACACAGGCTCAAAAGAGATGTCTACCTATGAAGGCAGTATGCTGGGGTTTAGGTTGCGAGGGTCGGACAACATTTCCTACTGGCTGGCGGATATGATGAGAAATATTGAAGCTGGTTTTAGGGGCTTCCTAGTTTACGATGAAGGCGTGCTTTCCATTGTAAATCAAATGCGGGAAGAGGGTTTTATACCCAAGAAAACGATTTTTAAATTCTCTGTTTTTGGGGGGTACTGCAGCCCGGCTGGAGCCCGAGTCATCGAGGCGATGGGAGCTAATACGATGAATCCCTTATCGGATGTTTCCCTCCCAATCCTGGCAGCCATCCGCAAGGCGGTTGACATGCCCCTGGATATTTATATGATTATCGTTGATTCCTTTGGGGGCATGTTTAGAGCCTACGAAGCTCCAGAGATTGCCAGGGTCGCCTCACCATGTTACTTCAAGTTCGAACCGGGAACATCTGAGGCTGACATTTATAAGCCATGGGTGACAGAGAGCTGGCATCAAGGATTTGTCCGGCAGAAAGTTAAAATAGCATCCATCATTAGAGAAATCGTAGAAAGGCACGCACCCCAGTTAAAACTATCCGGCAAGGGGCCGTCTGATTTAGTTCTTACGCAACCCAAATAATAGATTTAATCAAGGGCGTTGCACAGGCATCGTGTGGAGAATGGATATGCATATAGAAAGTAACATATCAAAAAGAAGTTACCAGGTGCAATGGTCTGGAATAAGAGTCATGTTTGCCCTTGCTGCTGAGATCCCTGATGTTATTAACCTGGGAATCGGTCAGCCCGACTTTGATACCCCTAATTTTATTAGAGAAGCAGCCAAAAAGGCGTTAGACGAAGGTTATACCCGTTATCCGCCGGCGGCAGGATTTGAGGATTTAAGGGAAGCCATTGCCCAGAAGCTTAAACGGGAAAACCATATCATAGCCGATCCACATTCTGAAATTTTTGTAAGTGTGGGAGCCATGCAGGGCATATTTAACTCCATCTTGAATCTGGTAAATCCTGGAGAGGAAGTTATCGTAGTTGACCCCGGATATGATTATTACTCACAGATAGGGCTTTTTGGGGGTGCGGCTGTTCCGATTCCGGTCTTGGAGAATAACCATTTTAAAGTTGACCCAGCAGACATTAAAAAAGCACTCACCAAAAAAACAAAACTCATAATGATTAATTCGCCTTCCAACCCTACTGGAGCCATTTTTGATGAAGACATTCTAATTGAAATATCCAAAATAGCGCAACATCATGGGGTGATGGTCCTTTCAGACGAGCCATATGAGAAAATCATCTTTGACGGGAAAAAACATGTGAGCATCGGTTCTTTTGATGGCATGAAAGATTTGACCATCTCTGTATATACCCTTTCCAAAACCTATGCCATGACGGGCTGGCGAATTGGATACGTGGTTGCCCATAAAAGCATTATAGCCGAGATGGAAAAGCTCATGGAGCATATGGTTTCAGGTGTAACGGCGGTTGTTCAACGGGCAGCGTTAGCGGCCATCCAGGGACCTCAGGATTGTGTTAGGGATATGGTGAGGGAATATGAGGAAAGGAGAGGGGTCATTTATGAAGGCCTCAACAAAATTGAAGGAATAACGTGTATTTTGCCTGAAGCGACATTTTATGCGTTTCCTAATATATCGAAACTTGGCATGACTTCTTGGGACTTCGCCAAATATCTGGTGAAGGAACACAAAGTAGCTACAGTACCGGGGAGTATTTTCGGTAAACAGGGAGAGGGGTATCTTCGAATCTCTTTTGCCCTTGATGTTGCCAGACTAAAAGAGGGAATATCACGGATAAAGAAGGGTGTAGAATCTCTTGGCAAAAAGAATTAAGTGTGAGTTCTCACCCCGCTAGCCCAGTAGAAGCGCTCAAATATGTGGACTCGCTGCTCAGAAGGAATTCCAGGCTCGCCGTCAGCTACCTAAGAGGTTTAACTACCTGCTTTGCGCACTTTATCAAGAGCTTGACCTATTCGCTCCACATCTAAGGCTATTTCCATAAGCCCCAGATGTTCCTTATAGACTGCAGGCTCAATCTGCGACTTTAGTACCGGCTCTATAATGTGAAAGACAGGTAGCCCCAGGGCTACACCAGCAAGCGATCCCGCCCAACTTGGGTCTCCGCTAACTACAGTCTCGGCGTAGAGTTCAGCGCTATCGGCATCGGGGGCACCTAGAACTACGATCAGGTCGTCTTTACCATATTGTTCAACAAATCTTTTGATATCCTCTTGACCATCCAGGTCAAACGCACCAGCCGCTGTTCAGACAAAGCACTGAGTTTGCGTTATCACTGGTTCAGCACCAGCACTCCTCACACAGGCTTCAATGGCTGGACCCTGCACTCCATCCCGTTCACCAATAATGATAACCTTTTTACCTTTCAATTGCATCTCTATATCCTCCCTAGGTTTTCAAACCACGACAAAGATAGGTGGTTAAACTCATTACTCGAACTGTAGCACACAACAGACGATTTTGCCTAGCGTTAGGTTTTGTCACTCTAAGCCTGCCGGCGTAATCCTTCTCTAATCGTCCCACTGTAGGCATAAGCGCCAGGCAAGGCTGCCACTGAAGCTCCCAAAAATCTACAAGGGCGGGCTCCTTTGATTCTAGAACTTCACTTTCGTAGTTATCCCGGTTCAACTCTGCAGCCAATTCTATTCACCCCTTTTGTTTCTTTCCAACAAGAAGGATATGCCGTCGGAAAGCTGGGTCACGCGCCCCAAAAAGAGGCTTCCTTTCGCCAGAAACATTGTGTTCTCCATCTCACCCCTCATCATCTTCCTCATCGAGTGTCCTAGAACAGGCACTGCGGAGGCAATATGACCTTGGGTAGGGGAAAAGCCAGGCATACCGTGAACCTCAACAAAATGGTCAAGGTCTTCCCTTTGAATCTCATTGCGTATTACAGCAAAGCTGCCAATGGTACGGTAGTTCGTCCTGGGTACATTACCGCTTCCCTGTGGCTCGGTAACCTCAGGATTGTGCATCTCGGTAGCGTACTTGTCTACCTCGGTAAGCTTCAACCCCAAGCGGTCTAGGGGTTGTACCACTAACTTGTCGAGGATAGCCTGCTGAGCAGAGCCTGAGCTGATTTCATGTTTGCCTATGGAATCCAGCCGGATTATAGGGCTTTTGCCATCATCTCGGCTTACCCAAATAGCTATACCGGCCAGAACGTCTTCCAGAATTGGCATATCGTGACGAAGATGACCTTGAAATTTCATCCCCAATTTGGCAAAGGAGCCACCAGCCACCACCACCACATTGTTAAAGACCTTTGAAGCAATAAGGCTTGCTGCCAGCACTATAGCATGAACTGGAGCACAGCAAAATGCCTTCACATCGGAACCCGTGGCCTTGGTGCAGCCACACAATTCCCCGATGGCCTTGGCCATATTGCCTCCCCCCCGATTGTAGCGGTCGCCCACCGCCTCTTCACCGCACCCAAGGAGATAGTCAATTTCCTGAGCTTCCCCTGTTTTAGCAATCAGGTGCCGCAGCGCCATAACACCAGAAGCCCGAGTTACCAAATTCTCCATCAGTATATGGGGAACGAGATTAGGGTCCTCCTCTGCGCCCCCACCACGCGGCCTTTGACAATAGCCTACTAACCGGTCACCCTGACAATAAATAGGCATGACAGGCTCTTCCCGCAGTTTCCCTTCGATTTGCTCCAAGGAAACGCCTTTGCCCAGTTTTCTAAGGTCCTCAGGGTTAATCAAGGGATGATGTTGCAATCGTGAAGTTACCTCCAGTAGAAAACTTTCTTCCAATAGAAGGAGTTCAAATTCATCGCTTATCTTCATCATGCCATAGAACTCTTCTTCGGGCATGATTTCTCCAAAAGGACCCCATCGGGAGGTGTTAGGAATGGGATTTTTATACCAAGGAGACGGAATATGTAACAAGTCATCAGGGTCGAGATTACCGATAAAAACCTGGTTAGGCGGGTAGGCAATGGCTTGGTCAAAGGTCCATAAGTGGTCTAGGATTGGTAGTAGTAAAGAAGGGTTCTTTTCTATTTCCCGGGAGGGTTTGGACCCGTGACGAATCATGCTAGGGACATGAGCTAGAAAATAAGATACCCCCTTCAGCACTGGTTTAACACTTTGATTTGATGAATAATTCACTATGGATACCACCTTCCTAATGTCACGCACTGCTTGATAGGCATCACCTGCTAAAACGTACAGGAGCCAATCTGCACTGCAAACTGGCCCCTGTCCTTTTACCTGAGAGATCGCCCACTACCTACTTACGGACTTACCCCTTCGGTGACCTCACGCAGAGATCTCTCCAGAGGCTTCGCTTACGGCAGTCCTTTTGCCTGAGAGTTTCAAGACATGGAGTTAAGACCCTGTCTCTTTCCCCTTCGGCTCCCCATATAGGGCATCTCCTGCCGTTACCCACAAACATTAGCATATCTCGACGTAAATGTCAAATTCGCTCTCTTTCACTACTTTAGTATTTTAACTTTATTAACCTATCAGCCGATAGCGCTGCCGTTACTCCATCTCCTACGGCGGTAGCTATTTGTCTAGCCGCTCCATGTCTTATATCGCCTGCGGCAAAGATCCCTGGAATAGACGTTTCCAGTTCCTCGTTTACTAACACAAACCCCTCACTGTCCAGAGATAACAAACCTCTTAGATAACTGGTATTAGGCTCAAGCCCAATTCGGATTAAAATTCCACCCACTTGCAATGTCGTTCTTTCGCTTGTTAATACATTGTGAAGCTCCAACTCCTTAACATGGTCATCACCGGTTATGGCTTCAATCCTGGTTCCACAGCAGATTTTGATCTTTGGGTTAGCCAAGGCTCTCTCCTGAAGAATCTTGCTAGCGGTCAGCTGGGGCATTAGCTCAATTACAGTGATCTCGGACGCGAGCCGTATCAAATACAGTGCTTCGGTAAGGCCAGCGTCTCCGCCGCCAGCTACCGCTACTACTCGTTCTGTAAACTGAGGCGCGTCGCATACCCCGCAGTAGCTCACGCCCTTGCCTGCAAATTCACTCTCTCCTGGCACACCCAACTTCCTGGGATGAGCGCCACCGGCGATGATGACCGCTTTAGCCAGATAAGTAGCTTCGCCATCCCTAATTACCTTAGCCTTAACTACCTTATAGTCCTTTTGCAACTCGATTCCCTCGACCTCGGCTAGCTTAAACTGTAGGCCATATTTCATGGCCTGTTTCATCATTTCCAGGCCTAACTTGGCACCTGAGACACCATCGGGAAACCCAGGGTAGTTTTCCACCTGTTCGATGCCTCTCATCTCACCTCCAGCGGTTTCTTTCCCCAAAAGCAGTACCTTAAGCCTACCTCGTCCGGCGTATAACCCGGCTGCTAATCCAGCGGGACCACACCCGACAATAATTACCTCGTAATCTGCTTCCATATTTCACCTCGTCTTTCTTCCACGCCTGCTTGCTAGAATATGTATTTTAGTAAAAAAGATTGTTACACGTTCAAAAGCCAGGTTTTGCGGCAACTTAAAGTTAACAAAATGGCAATACGTTCGTGACTTACCTTAGTGATGAGGAACTCCTTACTAGTTTAACTGAATCCACAGCTTGCCTTATACCTTATTCTATTATCAGGTTAACCGCAATTTTAACGGAGATATTACCTTTTGTCAAAAATCTGTCCTCGTCCAGTACCTTGGTATGACTCGATATATTTTAAGGAGTGTTGTCTTTATTCATGGCACATATGCTTGTTGTGGACGAGCACACGGGCTTGACAATCATGGTGAGATATGCTAGCATTTCACTGCGGCGGTAGGAGATACCCTGTATAGGGAGCCGAAGGGGAAAAAGGCACGGTCTTAAATTTGGGCCTTGAAACTCTCAGGCAAAAGGACTACTGTAAGCAAAGCCTCTGGAGAGATCTCTGTGTGAGGTCACCGAAGGGGTAAGCCCACAAATAGGGTAGTGGGCAATCTCTCAGGTAAAAGGACAGGGGCTAGTCTATTTAGTGTAGATTAGTCCCTTTTTGTTTGGGGGAAAAGTAAGGTTCCCTCTTGTGCAGGAGACTAAATAATGGAGCCGTTAGAGAAGACACCTCTTAATAAAATGCACCATGAGTTTAAGGCAAAGATGATGGATTTTGCCGAAGCGGACATCATTGAGAAGCTTGAAAAATTTTTGAAACGATCGCCATTCGCTAAAGGAGGCTCATTATGCGCTTAGAGCTAGGGATAATCAAAATCAAGGACGTGCAATTCGGTGAGGAGACCATTATTGAAGCCGGTACCCTCTATGTGAACAAAAATGAGCTGCTCGCTCTAGCCCTGCAAGACGATAGATTATCTGAAGCGGATGTTGAGTTGGCGCAGCCGGGGGAGGAAGCGAGAATAATCCCAGTAAAAGACGTAATCCAGCCCAGGGTCAAAGTAAGTGGGTCAGGGGAACTTTTCCCGGGGATCATCGGTAAGATGGGGACAGTGGGGTCGGGTAGAACCAATGTCCTACGAGGGGCAGCGCTAGTAACCGTGGGCCGGATCATCGGCTTTCAGGAGGGTATCATAGACATGGCTGGCCCTGCAGCCCGATACTCGCCGTTTTCTCAGACCAACAATGTGGCATTGATTCTGCACCCCATTGATGGGTTAGCCCCACACGCTCACGAGGAGGCTGTGCGTCTCGCTGGCCTGAGGGCCGCGGTTTACCTGGGCAAAGCGTGTAAGGATGTCGCCCCTGATGAGCTGGAGGTCTATGAATTGAGTCCGGTCACCGATACCACCCTTCCCAGAGTCGCCTATGTTCACACACTGTTGTCAGAGGGCCTGTTGCACGATACGTGGTTCTACGGCGTTGACGCTAAGAAAATCCTACCTACCTTGATCCATCCCAATGAAGTCATGGATGGGGCCATAGTGAGCGGCAACTGCGTCTCCGCTTGCGACAAGCACACTACCTACCATCACATGAACAATCCGGTAATCAAGGAGCTCTATCGGAGGCATGGCAGGGATTTGAACTTCATCGGGGTGGTCATCACCAATTTAAATGTGACCTTGGCAGACAAGGAGAGATCTTCAGACTGTGCCAGCAAATTGGTGAAACTCATTGGAGCAGAGGGAGCGATCATTACCGAAGAAGGGTTTGGCAATCCCGATACCGACCTGATGATGCTTTGCAAGAAGATAGAAGAGTATGGAATAAAGACTGTGCTGATCACCGATGAGTATGCTGGAAGAGACGGTGGTTCTCAGTCCTTGGCAGATGCAGTGCCTCAAGCTGACGCGGTAATTAGTGTAGGAAATGCCAATGAGGTGATAACTCTTCCCCCTATGAAGCGGATCATTGGAGACCTGAAGCCAGCAGAGGTCATTTCTGGAGGGTTTGTTGGCTCTGTGACTGCTGGTGGGGGCCTAAATGTCGAGATACAAGCCGTTATGGGGTCTACCTGCCAGTTAGGTTTTGGCAAGTTAACCGCTCGGGGGTATTAGAAAGCCTTTAAGGGAAAGGGGGAAAGGAAGATGGCAGACAAAAAGTATAGAGTAGTCCATTACTTGAATCAGTTCTACGCTGGGATAGGAGGAGAGGCAAAAGCCAACATCCCTCCCCTGATTAAGGAGGGTGCCGTTGGCCCTGGTATACCCTTGCAGCAGGCCTTAGGGGAGGAGGGGGAGATAGTAGCTACAGTGGTCTGCGGGGATAGTTACTTCGCTGAGAACATAGAGGCTGCAGCGGAAAGTGTGGTAGAATCTGTTGCCCCTTATAAGCCCGATGTATTTGTCGCTGGCCCAGCGTTCACTGCCGGTAGATACGGTATTGCTTGTGGAGCCTCGTGTGCAGCGGTAAGCAAGAAGCTGGGCATCCCAGTGGTCACGGCTATGTATGAAGAGAACCCAGCGTTAGAGCTCTACCGCAAGGAGGTTTACATTATCCCCACCGCTGGTTCGGTTCGAGGCATGAAAGAAGCCATTCCCAAAATAGCCAGTTTCGTGTGGAAACTAGGCCTTGGGCAAGAGATTGGCCTCCCACAAGAGGAGGGTTACTTTCCTCGCGGCATCAGGGTGAATCAATTTGTCGACCGAACTGGGGCGGAGAGGGCGGTAGACATGCTCCTGTCCAAACTAAGAGGAGAACCATTCCAGACCGAGTATCCGATGCCTACCTTTGAGCGCGTTCCTCCTAGCCCCGCGATTAGAGACCTGCGCTCAACTACGATAGCCCTGGTGACCTCAGGGGGGATAGTGCCCCTAGGTAACCCGGACCGAATAGAGGCTGCCAGTGCTTCCAAGTTTGCTGAATACAATATCGCTGGAGTGGATGACCTAACCCCAGATGCCTACCAGACGTGTCATGGTGGCTACGATCCAGTCTACGCTAACGACGATCCAGATAGGGTCTTGCCATTGGACGCTATGCGCGCCTTGGAGAAGGACGGCATCATTGGTAAGCTGTATGACCTCTACTACGTCACCGTAGGTAATGCCACTTCGGTTGCCAACGCTCAGAAGTTTGGCAAGGCGATTGCGGAGAAGTTGAAGGCAGCCGATGTTGGTGGGGTGATCCTCACCTCCACCTGAGGGACCGATACACGTTGCGGTGCAACGCTAGCAAAAGAGATAGACCGGGTAGGGTTGCCTGTGGTGCATGTGGCTTCGATAGTGCCCATCTCTTTGACCGTGGGGGCTAATCGCATCGTGCCCGCCGTGGCTATCCCCTACCCTTTAGGTAATCCCGAATTACCTAAAGATGAGGAGAGGGGGCTGCGCCTCAACTTGGTTAAGAAGGCGCTACGAGCCCTGCAGATGGGAGTAGAAAAACAGACCGTGTTTGAGGAATAGTTGGAGGATGACCTTCAACCGACAATCACCTATTTCCAAGTGAGGCCATTCAGTTCTCAGCCCGGAGGGGAGCGAGCCTGACTAAGTGTCTTGTTTGGCTTGAATATGGCCCTCCGCTACGCTCCGAATCCTACGAGTCGCCACGGTTGTCCATTCTGTGTGATGGGCAACAAGAAGGCTAGACATCTTTTCACTGATGCCCAGCCTCTCCAGCAAACATGATACCCGTAATATCAGCTTCAACTCTTTCCTATTCTAAACATCTTCGTGCCACACACGGGACACACGCCTTGAGTTGCCGGCTTCCCATTCTTCATGGTTATGGCCTTAGCATCCTTCATTTCTCTCTTGGCAAGGCATTTCACACAGTACGCTTGCATCTGTTCACCTCACCGGAACCCGTCAGGTCTATCTTACCCCCTGGTCTACCTAAAATGCATCTGCTAGCTTCAGAAATAATATACAAGCGATTCGTTCAATCCGAAATAGTAAAGGGGGGTCCCACATATAATAAGAGAAAGCCCCCTTTCTTGTTAGATGTCATAGATGAGGCTTTATGGTTCAATGCTAAAAGAAACTGAGCTGTGCTACCGACCTTGTTTTTACTATTCCCCTCCGCTTTGCTTTTATTATCTTCGCTTTTTCATTCCTCAGGTTGACGGGCGCAGACCATAGCCTTTCATACCATTCCCTGTGCTCCTTTCCAGCTACCTTTCTATACTTGGCCGTGGTATTGAAGCTGGCATGCCCCAAATGCTCCTGTAGAAGTCTCAGCCCGTCGCCAGAGTCATCTAGTTTTACGGCATGCACAGCAAAGGCATCCCTTAACCGGTGTGGGCTTACATTGTGGAGTTTGCCCGTTTCTGGGTTAACCAATTTCCCAAGCCAAGCTCTATCGACGCATTCTTTGACTATTTGCCATGCCCGATGCCGGTTAATCCCGAAGATAAGGCCCTTTGTCTTGTCCCTTCTAATGAAGTCAGCCAGCATCTCCAGGGTATTGCCATCAATAGGGAGACTCCTCGTCCTGCGGTGCACCTCTTCTCTTGTGGCTGCTTTATCGACTTTGTCGCCACAACCAGAGCAGAATCGGTGCCTTTTGCCCAGCCTCGCTTTACACCTTGGGCAGTACCAGGTGATGCGACTCTTAAGGTGTAGGATAGCCACCGTACCGGCATCAAAGTCAATATCTTCTACTCTCAGAGCCAGGGCCTCAGAGATGCGGCAGCCAAGCCTTACCAGGAGCTGTATCAGAAGTCTATCTCTCAGGCATGTGGCCGCTTCTTCCAGTTGTTTCAGCTCGCTTAGCTCAAGATAAGCTCTCATTCTTAGGTAGCCCTTTTACCTTGCCGCCCCTCTTGCCGTCGGTGCTAGTTCCAAGTTTCGTTAAATGACCAATCGCCGTTAATTTTATGCAGTACAGACGGCGCTACTGATGGCAGATTGAAATCTCTACACCGGGGCATTCTGCTACTCGTCCCCCTTTGAGCGGAGCGGCGATTTGCCTTGGGCCGATGCCCCTAGTAACTCTGCTCTAGAGCCGGTCGCAGGTAGACTGCCATGGGCTGGCATACTTAAGGTCAGCCTCCTTTCCTTTTATGCTAGAAGCATGGTCTCCTCTTTCACTTCGTTTCTCTCCACTAGAGCGTTAATGAGTATGCTCAGATGCTCATGGTGTTCAGGCTTCTCTGTAGAGGCAATCAAGGCGGTCAATTCACTCAAAGCCCTGTCCAGTAGCAAAGAGTATCCGATAGACTTGACTATTGGTGACGGTAAGCTCGTTATGGCTAACCCCGATGATAAGGGGCAAGCCGAGCCTACCGAGCCAGAGACCACCGATGAGGTTACCAAGCCAGTAGCCGAGCACAAGCCCAAGCGTAGCCGTAAACAAGCGGTTACAACCTAAATAGAACGCTTTACCTCAACACAAGAGCCACACAAAAAGAGGGTGATGGGAAGCCCTCTTTTTGTCTTTTTCAGGGGGTTTTGCTCCCCCAGTGTGGGAGTGAAACTCCCTCTTTTGTGGCTGGAAAGGGGGGGTAGTATGTCTTGGCTCTATGACCACCGAGACCAGCTTGATGGATACAGGCTATATGCCGAGATTGCCCACCACTTTAGACCTAAAGTCCTGCCTGAAGATAGGGACGATATTGAAATGGAGATAGTCCTTAAGCTCAAAACTGAGGCAGACAAAAAAGACCAGGTAACGATGGGTTTCCTGTATGCTGTCGCCAGGAGTGTTGTGGGAACTTATTGGCGCAAAAAGTACCGGGAGCGAAGAAGGTTTTGCCGTCTCTATGAAGTGGACAGAGGCGAGATGATAGCTGATGGCTGGAAATTTGTCACCCCTGCTCCTGACATAGAGGCAGAACTTGACGCCAAAGCTATACTCACAACGCTGCCTAAGAGGATGATTAAGGTAGGAATTAAGCGAGCGGAGGGCAAGAAGCTAAACAATGCCGACAAGCTATACCTTTGCCGACAGAGGCATAGGCTATCAAAGTATAACTGGACTAATGATGAGGAAATAGAGAAGATGCGCCATCTATATTAAGATAAGGGGCTATCCTGTGTCGAGGTATCCAAGATTACAGGCAAAGGGCGTTCTACTGTTCAGCGTCGCTTAAGCAGGCTAGGCATAATACGGAAAAGGGCTAAGCAGTAGGCCAAGAAGAGCCTGGTTTGAAAGGGCTACTATGCCCCATTTTAGAAATTGAAGCGTTTGAGTATCAAGCCCGGCTACCGTCCTCTCGGCTACATTAATTCAGTATGCCTTTCTTCTAGCTAGTAGGAAAATAGCTAACCCCACCACAATCATGCCACCTATTACCCCCCAGAGGACTGGCCAATTGATTGGCTTAGTTGGCAATGGTGCTGCTTCATTGGGAGCAGTAGCCTCAGGTGACGAGTTAACTGCTGTCGATGGGGTGGTAGCTTCAGATGCTGCAGGCGTTACCCTGACCGAGTCCCCTCCCCATGTTGCCTTTATCTCGCTTGCTGTGTTATCACTAAGCACCCCGTTGAGTGGACTTATTATATTGCTGTCGCCCTCAGAGCCAATGACATGGAAGTGCAGTACTGCCAGATACCCAGAGCCATTTACCCCTGATAGACCAGGAATATTATGAACAATTCTCCATGTCCCCGAGCTAATTTCGTTATAGATATCAACCGGTATTGTTGTCGAGCCTATAAGCCCCGAGGTTACATTATCCAGTCGGAGTACTGAGGCATCAAACGAGACATCGTAGTTACAAGCATCAAAGTTTGCCACCTCGCTGATATTGACGTTAGCCGTAAAGTCGCTATCAGAGGCTGCCTCATCAGGGGCATCAATGCTAACTGTAACCTCTGGTGTCGCCGCCACCGGGGCTACTGCTCCACCACCCAGAAGCAGCGTCACAATGGTTATTATGCCTAGGATTTTCATTATTCTCATTGCCATCCTCCTTACCTCGCCGTTCCCTCCCTAAGGGAGGGAACGGCGAGGTTTTAACTAAGGCTGATGCCCTTCTGGACCGCTGTTAAGGTCTGTCATCTTTAGCTTGGCTTAATCCAGACCGGCAATTATCAGCTCTATCTTGGTAATGTCCAGAGCATTGACACTGCCATCTTGATTGGCATCAGCCCCAGGGGTCTCGGCATCCAGCCCGACTATAATCCTTTCCACCTTAGTAATATCAAGAGCGTTAACGTTCCCATCGCCATTGGCGTCGCCTGGTAGCACTGAGGTGACGTCTACAGTATCCCCGACCCATGTTGCCGTTATCTCCTCAGCCTGGTTGTTTGACAGCATGCCGTTGGATAGACTTATGGTGCTGCTGTCACCTTCAGAGCCAATAACATGGAAGTGCAATACCGCCAGATACCCGGAGCCGCTTACCCCAGTTAAGCCCGGAACATTCTGAATAACCCGGTACGTCCCTGAGCTAATCTCGTTATACATATCAACCGGTATTGTTGTTGACCCTATGAGTCCCGAGGTTACATTATCCAGCCGTAGCACCGAGGCATCAAACGAGACGTCATAGTTACAGGCATCAAAGTTTGTCACCTCACTGATATTGACGTTAGCCGTAAAGTCACTATCGGGGGCTGCCTCATCAGGAGCATCGATGCTAATGGTAACCACCCCCGTCGCTACCACGGTAAAGCCATCAGTGAGCGTTCCCGTTCCGTCTGGAGTGGTAACTGAAACATCCCTTGACCCCGGTGTGGCAGTAGCACTGATAGAGATGTTGGCCGTTATCTCCGTTGCGCTAACCACGGTAAAGGAGTTGACCGTTATCCCGTCACCAAAACTTACTGCAGTGGCTCCGGTAAGGTTAGTGCCGCCAATGGTGGCCTCCAGTGTCGCCCCTTGCTCTCCAGAGTTGGGACTAACTGAGGTTACTGTCGGT
>Ga0209979_1001307_pt1 | contig 27850 bp, 20 predicted proteins | sample AnhtaG_FD_183114 | JGI IMG/M metagenome (GOLD analysis project Ga0209979, IMG submission 183114) | Deep subsurface microbial communities from Anholt, Denmark to uncover new lineages of life (NeLLi) - Anholt_01485 metaG (SPAdes) (version 2) | ecosystem: Environmental > Aquatic > Marine > Oceanic...
TGTCTACGAAGTTTCTACCACACTTATGGTACAGCCAACAGAGATATCTTATATTGAGAGTGGTTCTCTTTCTTATGGTGCCAGAGCAGCATTTATCGCCAACGAGAAAGAGATAATAAGGAGTCGAACTATTGCCGAAGAGGTCGTCAGACAACTTCGCTTACATGAGAAACTCGGCCCACCATCTTTCCTCAGTATCTTACTTAACAAATTTTTTCAAACCAATCCCGGCCCTTTTGAAAAAGCAGTTCGCGGATTGCGTGGAAGTCTATTTGTAGGTGGAACTGGTGGTCCCAATATAATTGAGATTGGCATGAAGACTGATGACTCCGTAGAAGGTGCTCGCATAATAAACACTGTGGCCCAAGTGTACATCAATTACAGATATGAGGCTTCGCTCAGGAAGACTCGTGGCGCTTATAGTTTCATTGCCGAACAGGTCAAAATATCCCAGCGGAAACTTAGCGATTCCGACAGAGCTTTACGAGAGTTCAAAAAGAGAGAGAAAATGGCCGATTTAACAGCGGAGACAGCTCATATTTTGGGTAGGCTGTCAGCACTTGATGCTTCGTTATCTGGCGAGTTGGCTGAATATCCTGAGAAAGATACACGAGTAGTTCGTGCTAAGGAAGAAATAGAGAAACTCACCGCCAAACTTGAGAGTTTGCCTCAGAAGGAACTGGAGCTGGCTCGGTTAGCCCGAGCGGTTAAGAGTAATGAAGAAATCTATTTAATACTATTAAAAAAATTGGAAAACGCTCGCATCTCTGAAGTCGCTGAAATGCAGGGAATGGGAAGCGCCAGGGTAATCGACCCTGCCGTTCCACCTCCTTATCCATTGAGACGAAAAAGGGCGATATTTATCCTCATGGGAGGTATGATGAGTTTGGTGTTCGGTATGGGAATGGCGTTCTTTGCTGAATACCGGGATTCTTCCATAAGGACTTCTAAGCATATAGAAGAATCCTTACATTCAAGAGTCTTAGGAATTGTTCCTTCAACACCAAAAAAGATAAGAAAAAACTTTTTAGGCTTTAAACGCTGAGTGTTCAGAGAAGAAATTTGTACTATGAAACGAGAGGAGTAAATGTAAATGAATAAACGTATAAGGTATCACACATCATTGACTTTACCTGATGAGAAATCCGCCACCGGGGAAGCATATAGGGCTTTACGAACAAATATTTTACGAACCACCCAGGATAAGTTGATGAAGGCTATCTTAATTACCAGTGCCAACCATTATGAGGGTAAAACTACTACTGCCATTAACTTAGCCTTAGCTATGACTGATGTTCCCGGGTATAGAACGCTTCTGATTGATTCAGATTTGCGATATCCAACCGTACACGATAGATTAGGCCTCATGCAAAGTCCCGGGTTAACCGAAATTTTAGAGGGAAGTGCAGGCTTGGATTCAGAAATAATGGATACCGAAAAGGAAAATCTCAAAGTAATAACCTCCGGTAATTTGCCACACTATCCAGTAGAATTACTGGAATCAAAGAGATTAAAGGAACTTATCAAAGGACTAAAATCAGATTTTGACCTAATTCTGGTGGATGCGCCCCCGGTTATTCCCTATAGCGATGCAAGCGCGTTGAGCTCCCAGATGGATGGAGTCTTACTCGTCGTCCAATCAGGTAGGACCCGCCGGGAGGATATCCAACAAGTGCAGGCCACCTTACAGGATAATCAGGCCAAAGTATTAGGTGTAGTGTTAAACAGGCAAAAACATTTCGTTCCTGATAGGATATACAAACGGCGGTTTTAGAAATAGTACTCGAGTAGCAGACTTTAGTCTGCGTTTAAAAAAAGTACCTGTCACTTTTTTGAAAAGGAGGTTGTAAAATGAGCTGGAAAATGAGAAGTGTGAAGCGGTTGGGTGTTTTGTCTTTTTTCTTTGTTTTAGTATTTACAAATTTTGCGGAGGCAATATGGGTGGACACCGATGGTTCGGGACAGGAATCAAAAAACGTCTCGAATACTCCGGGAGATTCTGATAAACCGTCTGTTTATTTGGACAGCTCGGGTAATCCATACATTGTCTGGGAGGATACCAGTTCAGGAAACTACGATATTTATCTTCTAAAATGGAATGGGACAGAATGGGTAGATGCTGACGGTTCGGGGCAGGAATCAAAAAATATTTCGGATAATACCGGAATTTCTCATTACGCTTCTATTTGTTTGGATAGTTCAGGGAATCCCCACATTGCCTGGCACGATGATACTTCAGGAAACGATGAAATTTATTATCTTAAATGGAATGGCTCAGAATGGGTAGATGCTGATGGTTCGGGACAGGAATCAGCAAATATTTCAAATAATTGGTGGGGTTCTCTGTATCCTTCCCTTCGTTTAGATAGTTCAGGGAATCCCCACATTGCCTGGAAGAATTATGATATTTCAGGAGACGACTATGAGATTTATTATCTTAAGTGGAATGGCTCGAAGTGGGTAGATGCCGATGGTTCAGGCCGGGAATCAATAAATGTCTCATCAAACACCGCATATTCTGGATTTCCTTCGCTCTGCATAGATAGTTCGGGAAATCCTCACATTGCCTGGATGAATTTCGGTTCAGTCTATGATATTTTCTATCTTAAATGGAATAGGACAGCGTGGGTAGACGCTGATGGTTCAGGGCAGGAATCAATAAACGTCTCTAGTAGTACTGTAGATTCAACATATCCTTCCCTCTGCTTGGATAGTCTGGGTAATCCTCACATCGCCTGGGATGAGGAGACTACTACAGCAAACCATGAGATTTATTATCTCAAGTGGGATGCCGTAAAGAAGGAATGGGTAGATGCCGATGATTCAGGAAAGGAGTCAATAAACATCTCAGATAATACCGGGCATTCTGTGGTTCCTTCCCTTTGTTTAGACAGTTCGGATAATCCCCACATTGCCTGGTTCGACCGTACCCCGGGAAACCCGGAGATTTATTATCTTAAGTGGGGTGGCACAGAATGGGTAGATGTTGATGGTTCAGGAAAGGAAGCAATAAACGTCTCAAATAATAGTGGGGAATCCAGGATTCCTTCTCTTTATTTAGATAGCTCGGGGAATCCTCACATTGCCTGGAAGGATGATACTTCAGGAAACGATGAGATTTATTATCTCAAATGGAACAATGCTCCCACACTATCCTGGACAGGAGAGACAAATTACACTGCTGATGGGTTAGAGCCTGAAGCTGGCTATCCCAGTACTAATTTTGTTTACAGGGTAAAGTATACAGACCAGGACAACCATCCTCCAGCATTGGGTTATCCTAAGTTACACATTATGAAGGGTGGGTTAGAGATAAGCGGAAGTCCGTTTGCCATGGGCGAAGTGGATGCGGGAGATACAACCTGCAGCGATGGGAAACTTTATGCTTACACTAAAAGTGGATTAGGATCAGGAACAGACTATATTTATTACTTTGAGGCAAAAGACCTCTGTAAAACTCCCGCAACGGGCGCGCCAACCAGTCCTCAGGATGCTCCGGACGTTACAAACCGTGTTCCCACATTATCCTGGACAGGAGAAACAAATTACATTGACGATGGTTTAAATCCTGAATCTGGCACTCCCAATACTACTTTTTTTTATATGGTAAAGTATATAGACCAGGACAACGAAGCTCCAGCAACGGGTTATCCTAAGTTATATATTATGAAGGGTGGGTTAGAGATAGGCGTGTTTACTATGGACGAAGTAGAGCCGGGAGACACAGATTACACGAATGGGAAACTTTATACTTTCACCAAAAGTGGATTAGAACCAGGGACGGACTATACTTATTCCTTTGAGGCAGAAGACGTTTGGAATATTTCAGCAACGGGCGCGCCAACCAGTCCTCATTACGGTCCGGACGTCGCACCGGTCGGAAATGGTGCTCCTATATTATCCTGGACAGTAGAAACAAATTACACTGACGATGGTTTACATCCCGAAGCTGGCTATCCTAATACTGATTTTGTTTATAAGATAAAGTATACGGATCAGAACAATGATGCTCCAGCATCGGGTTATCCTGAGTTACATATTATGAAGAGTGGGTCAGAGATAGTCGGAAGCCCGTTTACCATGGACGAAGTAGATACAGGAGATACGACTTACAGCGATGGGAAACTTTATATTTATAGCAAAAGTGGATTAGCACCAGGAACAGACTATATATATTACTTTGAAGCAAAAGACGTTTGGAATAGTACGGCAACGGGCGAACCAACCAATCCTCTTGACGGTCCGGACGTTACAAACCGTATTCCCACATTATCCTGGACGGTAGAAATAGACTACGTTGCTGACGGCCTAAACCCCGAAGATGCCCCCTCCAACGCTAATTTCGTTTATAGAGTAAAGTATACGGACCAGGACAATGACCCTCCCGCGTCAGGTTATCCTAAGTTACATATCAAGAAGGGTGGGTCGGAGATAAGTGGAAGTCCATTTGCCATGAGCGAAGCAAATACAGGAGATACGACTTACAGCGATGGGAAACTTTATACTTATGCCAAAAGTGGATTAGCACCAGGGATGGATTATACTTATTACTTTGAAGCAAAAGACGTTTGGAACAGTTCGGCAACAGGCGACCCAACCAATCCTGTTGATGCCCCGGATGTTCGTCTTGGACTTTCAGCACAGGGTGGGGTAAAGATTCAGGGAGGGAAAAACGGTTATGTTAATCCCCTGAAGGGCGAGGTAGCGGAGATCCATTTCTGGCCCAGCGCTCCGGGAACCGTAAATGTTGAGATTTTTGATTTGATAGGCCTGCTTGTTTGGGGGAAAAGTAAAGACGTAACAGGGGCTCAAGATTCCATTAAATGGAATTGCAGAAATAGTGAGAATGATCTGGTGGCTTCGGGAATCTATGTTGTTTTTGTAAAAGGCCCGGGAATCAAGGCTACCAAGAAAGTTGCAGTTATGAAATAGGAGGCAAAGGTGAAAAAGATTCTTATTCTTTCGACTTTTCTGGTTGTGGTTCTGGCGAGTGGTTTATGGGCAAAAGGAGCAGGAACATCCGGTGCCATTATACTTGAGCAGCCGGTTGGGGCTAGAGCCTCGGGGATGGCAGAGGCCTATACTGCGGTTGGGGGGGAAGTAGGTGTCCTCCATTATAATCCAGCGAGCTTGATTTCTCTCCCTGGCCGAGAAGCTTCCTTCATCTATCAGCGAGGACTGGCCGATGACAGCTTTATGAGTCTTCTTTATGGTCAGCCAACTCCCTTTGGGGTTTTTGCAGGGGCTTTCTCCTACTACACCGTGGGAGACATTGACCTGATCGACCTTGACGGAAATGAGTGGACGGCAAAGGCAGAGCAGGATTTTGTAATAGTAGCTGGTTTTGCACGTGAGGTTTTAGAGAATTGGCCGATGGGTATAAACCTCAAGTTAGTCTCCTCAAGACTCGTGGAAGTTGAGAGCGGTACGGCTTTTGCAGTAGATCTGGGAAGTCTGTATTATACTCCAATTGAAGGTTTGGCAGGAGGACTGGCGATTCGAAATTTGGGGACAAATCTTAAGTTCCTTGACGAAAGTGATTCCCTTCCCTTGACAATTTCTGTTGGGGCTGCTTACCAGAAGCCTTTTGGCAGCCAGAAAATTTTGCTCAGCGTAGATTTTCCTTTTTTGGTTTATGAACAGAAAGTTACTCCATCAGTTGGCTTTGAGTTTGACTGGCGAGAGATGGTTCAGGGAAGAATTGGTTACAAATTTAACATCGACGATACTGGATTGGCTCTGGGCATGGGTTTCACGTATCAGAACTATTTCATTAACTATGCCTTTGGACTGGCAGACAGGTTAGAAAATGCCCACCGGGTAAGTCTGGGTGTAAGATTCTAAAATTGGGGAAAAATATGTTCTTTTCTAATTCCGGGGTAAGCGACCGCTATAGAATTGGCTGGCCACTGCTTGTTGTCCTGGGAGGACTGATTTGCGGATTATTCATATTAGTATTCACGTTCCTTCCAGACAAGTGGGGAGTGCTTGGCACCATAGGGTTAATGGTTCCTTTTATTGCCGTGCTCACAGGAGATGTGAAGCGTTTCTTTCTGGCGACGTTAGTTTTTACTTTACCAATACAACTGGATATAACTATCCGACATAGCGGACATCTCGGCGGAGCAGCCGGATTCATAATATCCCTATATGACATCATCCTTGCTATTCTGTATATACTCTGGATTAGCGAACTTGTAAGAAATAAGAATGCGAAAATTAACTTTTTCCCCAGAATAAGCCTGCCTTTTTTTTTCCTAATTAGTCTGGCCACATTATCAATGGCAAGTGCTCCTTTCCCAAAATTGAGCCTGTTTGAGATAGTTCAAGTGCTCAAAATGTATCTTGGCTTCCTTTATATAGCAAATAACATTAAAAGTAAGAAAGAAATTCAATTTGTGGTTGTCTTTTTACTTTTAGGTCTTTTTTTAGAAGGTGTACTTGGCCTTGCCCAATACAAGTTTGACCGTCCTTTTGTTCCCAGTGTATTGGGTGGTCCGGAAAAGTTAGGATATATAAGACTTGGTCGGCCATTATCCAGGATTTCAGGTACATGGGCATCTTACAACGATTTTGCCTGGTATCTTACATTTATGCTGCCCATCTCATTGAGTTTACTTTTTTCCAAAATAAGGGGAATTTACAAGTCAATGTGTGGTTTGACGCTAGTTGTTGGAATTGGTGCGCTGATATGCACTCTCTCAAGGGCAGGATGGTATAGTTTTGTAGTAGCTATCTTGATGGTAGCATTACTAAGTTTTTGGAAAGCCAAGGGAAAAAAGGGTCTGAATAATTTTTCGACATCCATTGCCGCTATTTTGATTATTGTCTCAATTATAGTCACTGTCAACCCTCAATTCTTAAACATCGTCAATCGTCGAACGTTTAGCGACGATTACGGCGCTGCAAGGTCACGCATTCCTTTGATGCAAGTAGCATATTCTATAATAAGGGCTCATCCACTTTTGGGTGTAGGCATAAATAATTATACAGAGGTTATGCAGGATTATGATATGACCGATATTGGAGTTACATCTATAACTGTCTACCAAGTGCACAATATATTCTTACAAATTGCAGCTGAGATGGGCATTATTAGCCTCGCAGTCTTCATCTGGCTTATATCTATGGTATATAAAGAGAGACTACGCTATATTAAATCTAGTCAAGGCTTCATGGAAGCCGTATCTATTGGTATACTCGGGGGAATCACAGCTTTTTTAATCCATGGCTTGGTGGATGCGGCATCTCTGGGAAACCATTTATTCCTTATACTTTGGTTTTTAGCCGGCCTTGTTGTAGCGATAAGAAAAATGGAAAAGGAGGCAAAACCCTCTGTTATCTAGTAATTTTAACTTCTCGTTTGGGGGCTTTGTGTGACTTGGGGCATAGTAAGCGAATACTGTCTCCAGGAGGTTGGTTGAAAAAAGAAGTGCTTCAATTAATACCTTTTTGGCGGAAATGGGATTATTTAGGATGCGCATAGTTCTACTCTCATTTGGCTTTATTCACTATGACATACCGTTAGCCAATGCATTATCGAGACTCGAAGACGTAATGCTTATAGCACCCAAACATAAACTGGAAGGATTTATCCAAACTGTAGAAGGAAACACGAATATAAAGCCCTATCATCAACCAAGATTTCGTAATCCAATGAATCTAGTGACTGTGTACAAAATAATTAAGCAAATAAACGACTTTAAACCCGCCGTTATACATTTACTGGGGGGACACCACCCGTGGTTCAATTTGATATTGCCACTCCTAAGGCGAGAATACGCTTTAGTTACAACAATCCATGACATCAAGGCACATATTGGTGATAAATCGTCTGGAAAAATTCCGTCATTCATATCTAGACTGGCCGTAAGATATGCAAATCGAGTAATCGTCCATGGCGAAAAACTGAAGAAGATAATGAGAAAAAGAGTTAATAAATCTGCTGGCAGGATTCACGTTATACCACATGGAGAGTTTTCCTTTTACAAGAAATTTATTAGGCGCGTAGTTAACGAAGAAGATGATTTAGTTTTGTTTTTTGGCAGAATTTGGGAATATAAAGGGCTACGATATTTAATCGAGGCGGAACCACTCATTAGTGAGAAGGTACCAACAGTAAAAATAATGATAGCCGGTAAAGGTGAGGATTTTCGAAAGTATCAAGAAATGATGGTACATAAAGAAAAATTTATCATTTATAACCAGTTTATACCAGACGAAATGGTTCCTGAATTGTTTCAAAGAGCCAGTGTTGTGGTACTTCCATATATAGAAGCGTCTCAAAGTGGAATAGTTCCATTAGCCTACACTTTTAAGAAACCAGTAGTTGTAACCGATGTGGGAAGCATTCCAGAAGTTGTTGATAATGGAAAAACAGGTTATATTGTTCCTCCAAAAGACCCAAAAAAATTGGCAGAGGCTATAATTGACCTGCTAAAAAATAAAGAAAAGCGGAGAAAAATGGGTGAGAATGGTTATAAGAAAACAGAAAAAGAACTCTCCTGGGATAATATTGCAGTAAAAACAATCGAAGTATATAAGAAAGCGCTTTCTGATAGGTGTAAAAGCTCTCATTAAATACCGGGAAAGGATTCGATTTGAAGTCTAAAAGATTTAGAAAAACACTATACATTATTCTTTTATCTTTTGCAGTAGTAATATTGGCGTTTGCCAGTATCTATTTAATAAACATTTACAACATAGATAGGTCTTATTATCAAGTGTACAATACTAAAGATAAGGTCGCTTTACGTAAATTTCCTTATCCTTACAAAGCTGCAATGACGATTTGTAGCGATATTGACGGAACTACCACTAAAGAAGAATTCTTAGAAATTCAAAAATTCCTCAACACCAAAGAGAAAACCAGTATGGGAAAAGGGGTGGGGTTAGAAATCGGTAATAGTTTTATGATGTATGCACCACCAACTTGTGCATTTTCGTATTTCTCAAGAAACCCAGGCAATGCTCAAATTATTAAAAAATTTATTAAGGCTGGATATATAGATTTTATACATTCTTACGGAGAAAAAACGGATTTTACTCGAAAAGATGCGATACAAGCAATAGAAGAATTAAATAATAATCAGTGCAAAGTTGATGTATGGATTGACCACGCAAAAACTCCCGACAACTTAGGTAATGACCGCACTTTTGGTTTAGGTGACCATCTTGGTTCAATCGCTTACCATTCTGACCTTACATTAGCATATGGGATAAAATTTGTCTGGCTGGGCAGAGTTACCACGGTTATCGGGCAGTCTGTACCTATAACTTTGAAAACATTTTCTTCAGTTTACGATTCTCGTCACCCTGTTGATTCTTTGAAAAATATGGTGAAAGAATTTGCCAAAAATGTCCTGGCTGTCTTGGGAAATAAAAAATATGCCATGCATAAGAATTACGACCTTGTCAGAATAGCCAAACTAGATGATGGTCAAAAAGCCTATGAATTCTTAAGATTCGATAACTATTGGAAAGGAGTTGCCACGGGCGCTACTTCTAAGCGCTTGGCCTACGTAATTTCCCAACGGGCACTTGAAAGGTTAAAGGAAGTTGGTGGATATATGGTTGTTTATACCCACTTAGGAAAAAATTCTGATTGTTCTCAGGTGATTGCAAAAGAAACACAAACTGCATTGCGAGATTTAGCAAGCGAATACGAAAGGGGAAATATTTATGTTACCACCACTTCTAAGTTATTAAATTATTATCTTAATCACAAGTATTTAACCTGGTCATATGAAACTAAAGGTGATGAAATAATTATTACCATTTCCAGTGTAGAAGACCCGGTTTTTGGTTCGTTCGTTACTACTATTCAACATTTACAGGGTATCACGTTTTATGTTCCTGATAAAGATAAAACCCGGATTTATATAAAAGATAAGGAGATAACAAACATTCAAAGAAACCCGCCCGATTATAAGGATAGGGAAAGTATAACAATTTGGAAAAGGGCGGGGAAGGCATGAGAAAAAGTACCTGTCCCCTTTTTTGGAGTGTGCTATGCCAGGTATTGTAGGCATTATAGACCCTTCATCAACAAGAGATGGAGGTAAACGATTAGAACAAATAAACAGAATGTGTTGTTCACTAAAACATTATGAATGGCACAAACCTGAAATATACATAAGAGGACCTCTGGTCCTGGGTCAAGTAGACCACGGAACACTGGAGAGAGATTTGCAGCCCGTAAATAGTAATGATGACCGTTATACATTATTCTTCCACGGTGAGATCTACAATTATAAGAAATTAGAAAACGAAATTAGCATTGAAAAATCTCCATCTACTTCAAAACTTCTCCTGGCCCTCTATGAAAAATATAGAAATGATTTTATTTTTAAATTAAAAGGAGCTTTTAACATAATTATCTGGGATAGTAAAGAAAAAAAATTAACTGTTTTCAATGACAGGTATGGGCTACGACCTATCTATTATTCACAACATAACAATGAACTGTTCTTAGCTTCAGAAACGAAAGCAATTTTGACTCATAGAGATGTTTCAAAAAATATTGATGACTCTGCTATTGCCAGCTTGTTCTTCTTTGGCTTCGTAATGGGAGAGAGAACTTATTTTGAATCAATCAAACTGCTTCCATCCGCATCTTTTTTGGTATTTGAAAATAATCAAATTCGCATCTCCAATTATTGGAACTTCAATTTCTTAGACAGAAACGAAGGTAAAACTCAGGACTATTATGAAGAAAAATTTGGGAACCTTATATTACAAGCAGTACAAAGACACGTAGAAGATGGCGTTAGAATTACAGTCCCTTTGAGTGGCGGATTAGATTCCCGGACTATTTTGGCAAGTATCGGTAAAGAACATTATCCAATAAATACCGTTACCTTCGGAACAGAAGATATGGATGATGTCAAAATTGCCAGGCGAGTATCCGACGCATTAGGGGCTAACCATCATTACCTTGAGCTCTTGCCTGAGGATATTATAAATAATGCGAAAAAGATAGTAAATATAACTGATGGAATGATATCTTTTCTCCATTCTACTGGAAATATGAAATTTGAATTAATAAAAGATTACACCGATGTTTGCCTTGACGGGATGCAACCCTTTGGCAGTTTCTTTAGTCCTTTTGCTATTTTCAAAAGAAAAGAAAAGTTGCTAATTGCTGACTATCTTTTCCAGCCCATTTCCACAGATTTGGCAAAGTCTCTTTTTATACATTCCTATTACAAAAAAATCAGAGATTATCCAAGAGAGATTATTGGAAATATTTTCCGGAAATGTAAGTCGACATCTGCCAGTAGCATTATAGATTATTCTATTGCTACTCAATACGTGCGTCGCTTTGTAAATTATGGCAATCTTGTTAAGAGAACTCACGTGGAAGTTAGAAGCCCGTTTTTCGACAACGACCTCATTGACTTCATAGTCAATACTCCACCTCAGGAAAGAAGATATCAATTTCTTTACACTCGAACTTTTTCACGGCTTTTTCCTGAACTCTCTAAAATTCCATGGGAAAAAACAGGATTGCCTGTCAATACAACAAATAGCTTTGCTAAAATGACTTTATGTCTAATTAAGAAACGTTTGAAGAAAAAGATGGGCATTATCGATAGGAAGCTGACTGACAAAAGGTATTTTAAGGCTCCCTCGATTAATCTCTTCGCTAAGTATACACAATGGTCAAGGGAGAATAAAAATTTGATCAACTTTATTTACAGTACACTATTAGATGGAAAAGGTTATAGTAGAAGTATTTTGAATACTAAAACCGTAGAACGTATCCTGAAAGAACATATTAGAGGCAAAAACAATCATATGGAACTTATCTCCAGACTACTAACTTTTGAGTTATGGAGTCAACTTTTTGTTAATTAAGGTAGGATATAAGAAATGAAAGTCTTGGTTATTAGCAATATGTATCCCAGGAAGAATTCGGATTTTGGTATTTTCATAAAAGATCAAGTGGAGAATCTTGAAAAAAATGGTACTAAGATAATAAAGGTGGTGAAGACTCGAAAAACTCATTTTGCTTATGTCCCATTTGTTTCCAAATCTATTTTTTATCTACTCTTTAGAACTTACGATTTAGTTCATGGTCATTATGGGTTTCATTCTGCCCTTTTTCCCGCTGTTATAAAAAGGAAACCACTTGTGATAACATTCCACGGTAGCGATGCTTTAAAAGAGCCTTTGCGCCATAAAGTTTATCGTAGCTTGCAAAAATTTATTATATCCCGTTCTGATAATATTATTGTGGTCAGTGATGAAATAAAAAATGTTCTTATGTCTAATTTAAATGCAGATCCTAATAGAATATCTATAATTAGCTGTGGAGTTGATACTTCCGTATTTGCACCTTTGGAAAAGATGGATGTCCGAAGAAAATTGGGTATTGCTGAAAATGCAAAAGTAGTTTTATTTGCGGGTTCCCTTAGCTATAGCAAGGGTGTAGACGTGATATTTGCGTGTGCCCAACGTATGCCGGATGTTCTTTTTATTTTGGTTGGAGATGGTTTGTTGAAGACAGATATCGAGAATTGTAGGTTTCCCGGCGCTTTTCCTCATGAGGAGATGCCAAAATGGATGAATGCTGCGGATATTTTTGTATTGCCGAGTAGAAGTGAAGGTACTCCTGTTGTGATTCTGGAAGCTCTTTCCTGTGGCATTCCTGTAGTTGCGTCACGAATAGGCGGATGTCCGGATGTGATTAGAGATGGGCAAACTGGATATTTGGTCCCTGTTAATGATGTAGATATGTTGCAAAGGAAAGTAAGAGATTTACTAAATGATAACGTAGGTCGGAATTTAATGGGAAAACGAAGTAGAAAAGATATGGTAGAGAAATTTGATAATAAAAAGATCGCGCAAAGGATTAAACGGATATATGAAGAGACCATAAATTCAAGAGGTCTATTTTAGCAGAGGCTAATAAAGGAAAGTGTTGCGGGTCATCAAGCGGGAGGTGAAAGAAGGCTTTGGCTGACAATGCGGAAAAAACTGATTTCCCTATCATTTCGGTAGCGAGAGATGCGTTTCGCTATATTCCTTCAAGAATTATCCCTGCTCTAGGAGGGTTTCTAAGTATAGCAATTTTCACTCGGTTCTTGGGTCCGAAGAATTATGGATTATATGCTTTGGTTATGGTTACCGTTTCTATGTTATCAGTTATCTTTGTGTGGATAAATAAACCTAGCATAAGATATTTTGAACAGTATAAAAGTAAGAATGACCTCTCTACATTTATTTCCACTAGCATTACTTCACTAATATTCCTATTTTTTGTAATTGCATTAATCTGGTATATGTTAATCGCGATCTTGAAAGGGCACATAGATAAGGACTTTGCATATCTTCTTAAAATAGGGATTCTAGTACTGGTCGCTCAGGTTGGTTACCACTTTGTACTAACTATACTTCAAGCTGAGCGTAAAAGTTTAAAATATTCACTTTATTCTTCAATCAACACTATAGGAAAATTGTTAGTTGCGATATGCCTTCTTTGGTTTTTTTCTTTAGGGCCCCAAAGTATACTTTGGGGCATTATACTTGTTACTGGGGGGCTTTTTTGCTTTGAGTTAGCTTCTTTTTTTAGAAAATGGAGTATAAAGTTTTCTCGTTTTTCTAAAAATCAAATAAAAAGGTTTGCTTCCTACGGTTTTCCTTTAATAGGTGAGTCAATCGGAATGCTGGTATTGGCGGTTTCAGATCGATACATGATTCAATATTTTCTCGGACCTAAAGAAGTTGGAATTTATTCGGCGGGCTATAATATGGTAGCTATCATTATGGACAATCTATTTGGGGGAATCTTAATGCTGGCTGCTTTACCAGTCATATTTCAAACTTTCGAGAATAAAGGAGAAGGCGAAACAAGGTCACTGTTGAAAAACCTTCTAAGTATTTATTCAATAACTTTGGTGCCGATAGTTTTAGGAATGACAGCTCTTTCTGAGAATATAGTTGGTGTTTTCTTAGGTAAATCCTTTCAGAACGCCTATATCATTTTGCCGTGGGTGGCGGGGGGAATACTTTTCTGGGGAGCAACAACATATGTAATCAAATCTTTTGAACTAAAGGAGAAAACATTATATATAACTTATTTGGTGCTATTCGCGGGCGGATTGAACATTCTGTTAAATCTATTCTTTATCCCTGTATTTGGAATCCTTGGGGCAGCATTTTCAACCTTGGCTGCTTATTTATGTTGCTTTGTTGCATCTTTAGTGGTTAGTAGAAGGATATTTTTGATATCATTCCCTTGGATATGTTTTGGAAAATCGCTTTTGGCGGCAAGCGGAATGTATTTAATTCTGACATCTGCACTCCCTAGTCACGTGACGAACGTAGGTTCTCTCATAGTTTACATATTTTTAGGGGCAATTGGTTATCTTGCTATGTTAGCACTCTTAAGAGAAAGAACCTTTTTAAGGATGTTGGTATATTTCAAGAAAGCTTTTCAAAAGCAATTCGGCACTGTATGATAGATTATTGATTGACGCACTATGGTGGTAAATCTGCAATGAGAATCGTTATGTTAACTCCCTATTGGCTGTCAACCACAGGTGGGATAACAACGTACGTTTATAACTTAGTCGAAGAGCTAAGAAAGAGGTCTGAAAATAGGGTTGTTGTAATAACATGCGATGCAAGTCCAGGTGTAATTACAGCCCATGGAAACAACTTGGTGCTCGTAATGAAAATCACTAAGATTCTGAGGAAGATCAAACCCAATGTTATTCACTGCCATGTCCATTTCATTCTACTCATGGCTGCATTTCTTTACAGAATGTTATTTAATCGTGGGGTGGGAGTTATATTCACATTTCATACTCAGCCCCCTAAAATTCTATCTTTAAAAAATACGAAAACTAAGAGGAAACCTTGGTGGCGCAGGAAGATAATTAACTGGGAACTTGAAAGGTGCAATGTTATTACTTGTGTCAGTGTAGCTCTCGCAGAGAAACTCAAGTCTATCGGCTTGCCTATTAGAGGCTTTGCTATTACGCCACCCGGTGTTAGAAAAAAGGATGTGCTTCCAGGAGACGCAACGCAATTTAGGAAAGATTATGGCCTTGGAGGTGCGTTTCCTATAATATGCACTGTAGGAGTTTTGATATTCGACTTCAAAGTAAGAGGAATAGAAATACTAATTGAAGTCTTTGCCAAAATAGTTGCCGTTTATCCTGACGCGAAACTATTGATTATAGGTGATGGTCCGCATAGAAAACGCCTTGAGAGATTTGCAGAACAAATGGGAACGCAAAATAGCGTTATTTTTACAGGGAACATAGAAAATCCTTTTGTAACCCTTTCAGTCTCAGATATTTATTGCCATGTTGTCTTGGACGAAGCGATGCCGATTGCTTTGCTCGAAGCCATGATTTCTGGCAAACCAGTGGTCACTGCAAATGTTGGAGGAATTCCAGAAATAGTGACATCCGGCCAGGATGGCATCCTTGTTGAACCGAATGTAGAAGATGTAACAGAAGCATTATTTTCTTTAATTAGAGACCGTGATATGAGGAAATCTCTAGGTACAAATGCTAAGATTTCAGTTGCCGCGAGGTTTTCATGGTCTGAGACCGCCGGGCGCTTTATGGAACTTTATAGAAGATCGCTGAACCGCTGATGTCTTTTTATCTGTCGCCTCAATGATTGTCTTTAATATGGGCTAATTATGTCGACATATCAAAGAAAGTCGAAAGAGGCAAAAAACAATTTGAATTTTAACAAACGATAACAACATTATGGGAGGAAAAGAGTAAGAATGCATATAAGTCTCCATAAATGTGTTGGATGCATGGGATGCATATCCTATTTGCTGCGGGGGGAATAATAGGAGCAGGAAACGGATATATGAAAGGAAGAACGTGAACACCGTGTTGTACTCATTGCCTTCGCAAGGTATTTGTGCTCCACGCAATTAAATGGAAGCTACTATTATGAAAGAGATTGGGAAGAAGATTTATCATAAATTTCCCACTTGTTTCCGCTGGCTTTTTTGGCCTGCTAAGTTAGCATTTAAACTTATCAATAATTCTAGGTTGGATCTATGGATTCTAAGCGGAGAAGAAATCACCAGTCATCAGAAGCTTTCCATTATTTACGCTGGTACAGAAGTCCATAGAAATTACTTTACAAAAATGGCCTATGATAACTCTTTTAATGAGAATTATCTTGGGAAAGTGTGGCTTTGGAAAGTTTTCAAAGTGGTTAAGGAAAAAGGTTATGCTTGCTCCTTAATAGTTGTTGCAGTGGATGGACCTTTATGTACATTATTTAGAAACCGGACGTATTTTAATATTCCATTCTGGGTGTCGAGTTTAATCAATATTTCTGTGGACAGTTCTTTGCTTACAGGAAACAAAAGCGTTAAGTCTGACATAACCAAAATTAAAAATAACAAACTCTCGTTTGAGACAACACAGGACAGCTGTCAGTTTGATAGCTTCTATTACAATATGTATAGGCCTTATGTTGCTCAGCGCCATGGAGATGGAGCTATTATTGCAGAATATGATTGCATGAAAAATCAGTTCAAAAAAAGCGAGTTACTTCTCATCAAAAAAGGAAACGAATATATAGCAGGAGCTCTGCTAATCTATAAAAAAAAGCAACCTCGTCCAGTATATGTGGGCGTAAAAGATGGCAATTTTGATTATGTCAAAGATGGTGCCGTGGGTGCTATATTCTATTTTTCAATTCATCGGTTCAAAGAAAAAGGCTATAAAGAAGTGGATTTTGGAGGTTCAAGAGCGTTTTTGAAAGATGGGGTGTTGTGTTACAAGAAGAGGAGGGGTGCTTCGCAGATTTCTTATAGCTGTTGGAATAGTGGAATCTTTTTTGTTGAGCCATTAACCAAGAGTCCCGGGTTGAAGGCGTTTCTCATAAATAATCCCTTCATTTTTGTAGATAAAGGAGAAATTAATGGGGCCATATTTGCTAATAGCCATTATTCATTTTCCCAGCAAACATTGGAGAAAATTTATGAGAATTATCACTTCGATGGGATGTCCCAACTATTCATTTATCAATTTGGAGGAAATAGTTATGGGATACAGAAGATATTGCCACTTGAATTTTCAGAGAAAATAAGATTGCGTTCCGCCGTGCACTTATTTCAGAAACGTCATGGATAGCGTGGAAGGTACTTTTATGAAAGAGATTGGGAAGAAGATTTATCATAAAATCCCTACCTGTTTCCGCTGGCTTTTTTGGCCTGTTAAAATGTCATTTAGATTTATCGACATTTCTAGATTGGATTTATGGATTATGAGCGGAGAAGAAATCACGAGTCACCAGAAGCTCTCCATTGCCTACGCTGGTGCGGAAATTGATAGAAATTACTTTACAAAAATAGCCTACGGTAACTCTTTTAGTGAACATTATCTTGGAAAAGTGTGGATTTGGAAAATTCTCAAAATAGTTAAGGAAAAAGGTCGTAATTGCTCTTTAATGGTCATTGCCGTGCATAAACTTCTATGGAGATTTTTTGCAAGAACGGCTTATTTTAGTATTCCGTTTTGGGTGTGGAGTTCTGCCAATATTGCTTTTGCCAGTTCTTTGCTTACTAAAAGTAACGATGTTAAGAATGAGATACAGAAAATAAGAAATAGGAAGCTGTCTTTCGAGGTTACACGAGACCGTTCTCAGTTTGATAACTTCTATTACAATATGTACAGGCCTTATATTGCTGCCGCCCATGGGGATCGAGCTATTATCGTAGAATACGATTATATAAAAAAGAAGTTTAAAAATAGCGAGTTACTTCTCATCAAAAAAGAGGGTGAATATATAGCAGGAACTCTTTTAGTTTACAGAAAAAGGCAAGGTCATCCAGCATATATTGGCGTAAAAGATGGCAATTTTGATTATGTCAAAGATGGTGCTATCGCAGCTACATATCTTTTCTTGATTCGCCTATTCAGGGAAAAAGGGTATAAAGAACTGGATCTTGGACTTTCAAGACCATTTTTGAAAGACGGAGTGTTGCGTTACAAAAAGAAGTGGGGAGGTTCGCGAATTGCTTATAGTTCTCTGGCCGATGGAATTTTTCTTCTTGCGCCCTTGACTAACACGCTAGGGTTGAAGGCGTTTCTCATAAATAATCCCTTCATTTTTGTGGATAATATGGATAAGAGAAAACTTAACGGTGCCATATTCGTTGATAGCAACCATCCATTTCCCCGGGAAGAATTAGAGAAAATACATAGGGAGTACTATTTTGATGGAATGTCTGGGCTCTCCATTTATCAATTTGGAGAAAATACCGATAGGACAGAGAAGATATTGCCACTACACTTTTTAAACAAAATAAGACTTTATTCCGCCGAGCGTTTGTTTCAGAGACATCGTGGATGGTTTCAGGAAGTGCGGAGTACAACTAGGATTACAGAAGATAGCGGGCAAGAGCTTGAAGATGCTCAAGTATCAAAAAGAAGGTAGGAAAATTCGATTGAGGAAGCTCTTATGCGGATAAACCTTGAGAAATGCGTAGCATGTGCGGAATGCTTACCGTATTGTCCTGCGGGAGCAATAATACCAACACGAGACAAATTTATGGTTGATGAACATAGATGCTTTGAATGTTATGCCTGCCTTACATCGGGAATTTGTCCTGTAGATGCCTTAGAGAAAGTACCATTAAAATGGCCGAGGATATTAAGGCATGTTTTTAGCTCAGTGGCTATGCTTCATAAACAGACAGGAATAGATGGGAGAGGAACTGCTGAAATGAAGACTAATGATGTTACCGGCCGTTACCGTCACGGTGAAGTAGGATTTACAGTAGATGTGGGGAGACCCGGCATAGGTACTACTTTTGAGGATGTGGGAAAAATTTCCATGGCAGTTGCCAAAGTAGGTGTTGAATTTGAACAGATGAACCCGGTTACAAAGCTTATGAGGGATAAAGCTACCGGGAGACTTAGAGATGATATAAAGATGGAGCGAATCCTCTCATGTGTATTGGAATTCAAGACTGAGGATACTGAGGCACTCTCCATCATAAATGCTCTTATGGACGTTTCTAAGTTAGTTAACACGGTTTTTAGCGTGGGTTGTATCTGTAGGTGTAGGCCTGATGGCACGATACCCGTTAAAACTATGTTAGACGAAGCTGGCATTTCTTATCGACCAAACGGGAAGATTAACATCGGGCTTGGACGTCCATTAGCTCCATAACAAGGAAGGATATTTATGACACATACTATGCATCGACAGGGAAGCGTAGAATCACTAAAGGAGGATTATATTGTACTTATTATGGCCAGTGATATTCCCTTTGATATATATAGGAGGCGTCTGTACAAAAAATTTCCCGGTATCTATGAAATGGCTAAAAAAGTCCTTTTAAGCCTCGGAATTCTTAAGTTACTCAGGATTATCAAGAAAACCGAGGCAGGCGGGTCGTATGGAAACCGTGTGTTTAATAATAAGAAGGAATTAAGCAGTTACCTGAAAAGACTAAAAGAAAAAAACATGGGAAAGTCTGTAGTGGTCTCAGGACTGTTTGATGAAGTTATCGAGTGCCTGGGGGAGATAAATCTATCTCCGCATACAATTCAATTTTCCATGGGAATCTTTGGAAAAACACAATTACTACCCAAAAAGGAAATTCTGGACATAACCACTATGTGCGGCCATCATATGATATCACCGATGCTGGTAGAAAAACTGGCCAGCGATATAAAAAATGGAAAGATATCCTGCGAGGAAGCAGTGCGAGTAATGAGTGAACAATGCGTTTGTGGTGTGTTTAACGAAGGCCGAACCTGTAAACTTATGGAAACTTTGGTAAGTAGATTATATTCACTTTCCCGTAGTAAGACATGGGCGGCTTATTGAATTTCTATGGAGAGCCAAGTGTTTTTAAGAGAAAAATCAGAAAAACTTAAGGAAAAAGAATATTTTCATAAATTGTTTTCTAACCAGGTTAATATAGATTACTGGAAATCCGTTTACAATCGACAGGATCTCCTGGGAATTTGCTGTAGGAGAAGAATGAACCAGGCACTATCATGGTTAGATAATACAAATTTGTCCAAAAATTCCAGAATTTTAGATGTTGGCTGTGGGGCGGGTATAACGGTCAAGGAAGCTGCAAATAAAGGATATGAAATTCTGGGAATGGATTATTCCTACAATATGGTTAAAAAAGCTAAGGCTACCTGTAATACTAATACGAAATTGGATACAAATTTTTTACAAGGAGACATAGAATCCTTGCCATTCAAGGATTCAGTCTTTGATACGGTGCTGTGCCTGGGTGTAATTACATATCTGAAGTCTGAACAGAAGGCATTGCATGAAATGTCAAGGATTCTAAAACCCGGTGGGACGATGATTCTGAGTATTCTAAATAAATTTTCTTTGGGAAAGTGTCTGGACATATCAGTTCTTGTAAAACGAAAACTACAAAGGACAGCGGGTAATAAAATTGTGTCCTGGAAAAAAAGAGCTGAAATTGAAGAAAATCACTTCACCCTAAAAAGCTATTTTATACCAGGTTTAAGAAATTCATTAAGAATTGCTGGATTTAAAGAATTAGATTGTATGGCGGTTCAATATGGGCCATTAACATTTTTTGGTCGAAAGATTTTTCCAAGGGGAATAAACATAAATATAACTGCGTTTTTGGAAAAATTTTCAAATATTCCTGTTATTAGATCTTTAGGAAATATGTACTTACTTAGATTGAGAAAAGTGGAAGGAAAATAGAAAAAAGGCAACTCCTATAAAAGGAGGGTAGAAAATGCCCCTACAAATTGCACCCTGTCTTCTTTATTATTTGTGGAAAATAAGAAAGAGTCAACGGCTCAGTCCATCTGAACTAGAAGAGTTGCAAAACAGAAAATTAAGAGCCATAGTTAAACACGCTTATGAAAAAGTCCCTTATTACCATAAGCTATTCAGTTCAGTAAATATAAATCCGGATGATATTAAGACAAGAGAGGACTTAGTCAAGGTACCGATAACTACCAAAAAAGTCCTCCAGAAGTTGCCCATTAGCGAACGCGTTGCAAAGGGTGTGGATATAACTAAATGTATAAAGATGAGAACGGGAGGTTCTACAGGACAGCCTTTAGACCTCTTCTTGAACAGGAGAGAATTAAGCTATAGGATTGCTATGCAAACCAGAGCCTATGGATTAAGCTTGACAAATAGAAAAGCAAACATACTTAATCCACTAACTTTTCCCAGAAAGGGATCATATTTCAGGATTTTGAGAAAATGTTTAAACTATTTAGGATTATGGAAGCGGTATTACCTTTCATTTTTTAAGGAACCCCAAGAATTGGTGTCAAAACTATTGAAAATTAAACCCGATGTTATAGAAACTCATCCATCAATAATGAGGTTGATGGCTGAATTTGTAAGAAAAGAAAATATCACCGGGATTACCCCTAAATTGATCTTCACGAGAGCGGAATTACTAACTACAAAGGACAGAAAGAAAATAAATGGAGTTTTTGGTGCCGAACTAATTGACCTTTATGGTACGGCAGAATTCGGCATTCTTGCATGGGAGTGTAACAAACATCAAGGGTATCATATTAATAGTGACATTGTGATGGTGGAAGCGGTAAAAGACAAACAACAAGTATACGAAGAAGCCGGAAAAATCCTTTGCACTGACCTAACCAATTATACAATGCCTTTCATAAGATATGCATTAGGAGACATAGTTGTATTAAGTAAAAGAAAATGTGGCTGTGGTAATAATTTTCCACTTATAAAATCAATAGAGGGCAGGTCTGATGATTTTCTCTCTTTACCTATGGGGAAGCTCCTTTCTCCTGTTCCTCTCAGGGTTAAGTTGGAAGAGATAAATGGAATTGACCAATATAAGCTAATACAGGAAAACATAAATACATTTAATGTTCAGATAATCAAGGGACAGGCTTTCAAAGAGGCTACGATAGAAGAATTTGAGAACGTGTTAAGAGAGATACTCGGTAGGGATATCAAGGTTAATATAAATATTGTAGATGAAATACCGAGAGAAAAATCAGGTAAGATACGGCCAATCGTGTCCAAGGTACCCATAAATCTTTAAGCGAAGTGAGGATTATTGGATGAAAGACTTTAAAACTGAATTTGGTTCCCAGCTTATATGCAATATTATAGATGAAAAATCAGGCTTATTAGGCTATATAGTCATAGATTCCTCGGTTAATGGGCACTCTTGCGGTGGGCTAAAAATGCTACCCGATGTTTCTATTCCTGAACTACAAAGCTTGGCTAGAGTAATGACTTTAAAATTTAGTTTTTTAGGAATGAACGAAGGTGGAGCAAAGGCAGGAATAATTGGCGATCCATCTATGCCGCATGAAGAAAAATTGGCTTTACTTAGAACTTTTGCAGAGACTGCAAGTCCCCTGTTGAAAACCCGTGCCTATGTTCCTGCCTCTGATATGGGGACTAACAACGAAGAAATCAGATATATGTTAGAGTCAATAGGTTTAAAGGTTCCTCAAAGTAAAGTTCAAAGAAAGGAAGAAGGAGGATTTTATACCGCTTTCTCCGTTTTTGCAGGCATCCGGGCAGCTGCAAAGCATATAAATTTAGACTTATCTCAATCTGCCCTTGCCATAGAAGGTTTTGGAAAAGTAGGAAGTTCCGTAGCTAAAGTTTTTTGGCAGAGAGGCGTGAAGGTAGTTGCCATATCAACGTTCAAGGGAGCAATATACGAGCCAGATGGCTTAGATGTAGACAGGTTGATTCAGATAAAAAATGAAGTTGGGGATGACGTTGTAAATGTTTATGAAAAAGGGCAAACAATTGAAAAAAGCGAATTACTCACGCTGGATGTAGATATATTATCGCCTTGCGCAAGACATCACAGTATCAATCTAAACAACGTGGAGAAAATAAGAGCTAAGCTTATTTGTGCTGGCGCTAACATTTCAGTGACTCGTGAAGCGGAGCAGGTTTTATATCGGGGAGGAAAATTATACCTTCCAGACTTCGTCACAAATTGTGGGGGAATATTGGGGAGTAATATGGAGAATGCTGGTCTGAGTGGTCAGTTCATTGAAAATTTTATTATCCAAGAAATTGGTAACAAAATATCAGAAATAATTGAAGTTTCCAGGAAAAAGAATATCAGTCCTGTCGAACTTGCTAGAATGGAAGCAGAGAAAAAATTTACAAGGATAAGAACAAAGTCTAAGGAAAAAACGATAAGAAACAGACTATTTAACATTGTTTTAAAAGTTTATAAAAAGAATCTAATACCAAAGTGGCTTGCTAAACTCTATGCACCAAGACATTTTAGAGCAAGGTTAGGTTAAGCAAAAGACTGGTAGTCAATAAGGAGTTTTGAAGATGAACATAAGTGTTTTCGGATTAGGGTACGTTGGATGTGTATCTGCTGCCTGTTTGGCAGAGAATGGACACAAGGTTATGGGTGTGGATATAAACCAAAATAAAATCGATATCATAAATAGCGGAAAAAGTCCAGTCGTAGAAAAAGATATTGATAAAATCATTAAGGAAGTCACAAGGACGGGGAAATTAATTTCCACAACAGATGCTTTAAAAGCAGTACACAATTCTGAAATATCTATGATTTGTGTGGGCACACCAAGTAAGGAGAATGGTAGTCTGGATTTGAAATACGTGAAAAGAGTATGTGCAGAAATTGGCGCTGGCTTGCGGGAAAAAGATAATTATCATGTCGTGGTAGTCAGGAGCACTATGTTACCGGGGAGTGTCGAGGAAGAAGTAATTCCTACTTTAGAGAAAACTTCGGGTAAGAAAGCAGAAGCCGACTTTGGAGTGTGCATGAATCCCGAGTTTATGCGAGAAGGAAGCTCAGTTTACGACTACTATCATCCTCCGATGATGGTTATTGGAGAGGTAGACAAGAGAAGTGGGGACATTGTTGAACAGATCTACGCTAATATAGATGCTCCGGTTGTTAGAACATCAATAAAAGTTGCTGAGATGATAAAGTACGTGAATAATGCTTTTCATGGCCTTAAAGTGTGTTTCGCTAATGAAATAGGCAATATATGCAAAAAACTGGGGATTGATAGTCATCAGGTAATGGAAATATTTTGTATGGATAAAAAACTTAACTTATCCCCGTATTATCTTAAACCTGGTTTTGCCTTTGGAGGCTCGTGTATTCCTAAGGACTTGCGAGCTTTACTGTATAAAGGACAAAGAGAAGATTTAAGATTGCCGTTGCTTAATTCTATCCTGGATAGCAATGAAAATCAGGTAAAGATGGGAATAAACTTAATAACCAAGACTAAGAAGAAAAAAATAGGAATTTTTGGGTTTAGCTTTAAACCAGGCACTGACGACCTTCGAGAAAGCCCTATGGTGGAATTGATTGAGACTTTATTAGGAAAAGGATATAAGATTAGTATCTACGACAAGAATGTTTCCATTGCAAAAATCTTTGGGGCTAATAAACAGTATATTGAAAAAGAAATCCCTCATATATCATCGTTGATGTCATCGTCTATTGACAAGATTTTGAGTGATTCAGAAGTGTTAGTGATTGGAAATAATTCTAAGGAATTTGAAAAAATTCCTGAGTTAATGCGGGAAGACCAAATATTAATTGATCTGGCTAAAATTGTGGATGGAAAAAATGAAACGAAAAGCAAGTATGAAGGGATATGTTGGTAAAATACTTATCATAGTGGAAAATCTTCCTGTTCCTTTCGATAGGAGAGTTTGGTTAGAAGCCAATACTCTTACTAGAGAGGGTTACAAGGTCTCGGTGATATCACCCAGAGAAAAAGATGACCCTAAATATGAAGTGCTAAATGGAATTAGTCTATACCGCTATCCCATGCCCCCTCCCACAAGGGGATTTCTCAGTTACGTCTGGGAATTTACATATTGCTGGCTTATGACTTTTTTCTTGTCCATAAAGATATTTTTTAAGGAAGGATTTGACGTTATCCACGCATGTAATCCTCCGGATACTTTTTTTCTTTTAGGGGCATTTTATAAACTGCTGGGTAAGAAATTTGTCTTTGACCAGCATGATTTGTGCCCTGAGGTTTACCAGGCAAGATTCGGTTCAGCGAAAAGAAGTTTACTTATCAAAGGTTTACTGCTTTTAGAAAAATTAACTTATAAGACAACCAATTTGGTAATCACAACCAATGAGTCTTACAAAAAGATTGCTGCAGAAAGGGGTAGAGTGAAAGAAGAAGATATTTTTGTCGTAAGAACCGGGCCTGATTTCCAAAGACTTAAACGGTTGAAAGCAGAGCCAGAGCTGAAAAAGGGAAGAAAATATATGGTCTGTTATTTGGGAGTAATGGGGCCTCAAGATGGAGTAGATTATCTTCTGCGTTCAGTAGAATTCATAGCAAGAACGAATGGAAGGGACGACATCCTTTTCGTATTAATTGGTGGAGGAGATTCCTTTAATGACTTAAGAAAGATGAGCGTTGATTTGGGCGTGCAAGAGCATATCCTATTTACGGGCAGAATTCCGGACGAAGAGTTAGTGAGATACCTTTCTACAGCAGATGTTTGCGTTGGTCCCGATCCAAAAAATGAACTCAACGACAAGTCAACGATGAATAAGATTATGGAATATATGGCTATGGCTAAGCCGGTTGTGTCCTTTGACTTAAAAGAGGCGCGTTTTTCTGCTCAGGATGCTGCCCTATACGCCAAGCCAAATGACACGGAAGATTTTAGTAATAAGATTTTGGAATTATTAAAAGATGAAAAAAAGAGACAAGAGATGGGAGAATATGGAAGAAAACGAATCGAAAAAGAACTTGCCTGGAGCCACACGAAAAAAGAGCTAATAAGAGCTTACGAAAAAGTGTTCAGTAATGGTTGAAGGCAAGTGGTAAGCAGGGAATTTAGAAGAGAGGTGAGTTTTTATGATAAAAGAATATGAAGCATTTTTGAAAAAAATGATGATATTTGCTGATTTGTTAATATTAGCTGTTTCCTTTATCTTAGCATATTTCATTCGAGCAAATATCTATCACTTGTATAAATTTGACCTGTTTCCTTCAAGAGTAGTTATGGGAACAGCCTATCCCTTGGATAGCTATCTGTGGTTGTTGTTGATTATTCTTCCTGTATGGTATGGCTTGCTTAGTTCTCAAGGGCTGTATGAATCTTTCAGAACTAAAAAGCTCACAGAGATATTTTCTATTATTATAAAGACAGGGTTTCTTGCTACTTTAATAACCGGAACTTTGATCTTCGTTCTGAAGCTTACCTATGTTAGTAGAATTTTTGTAGCTCTCTTCTCTGCCATAAGTGTTACTCTTTTAAGTTTAGAGAAGGTAATGCTAATTCAAAGCTTCAAACATGCTAGTCCAAGAGAAGATAGTTATAAACACCTGTTAGTTGTGGGAACTGGAAAAAGAGCTGAAAAGTTTGTTCAAATGGTTAAACAACGTCCCGAATGGGGCATAAAAATCGTTGGCATTATAGACGACGAACCGGAAAAAATAGGTATAGATGTCTCAAACATTAAGGTCATTGGGTTGTTAAAGGATATTCCCAACATCCTCCATGAGAAAATAATTGATGAAATTGTATTCATTGTTCCCCGGTTATGGCTGAGCCGTATTGAACAAAGTATATTGAGTTGCGAGAGAGAGGGGATAAAAGTATCTGTTGCCGTAGACCTATTTAACTTCAAAATTGGAAAGCTACAAGCAACGGATTTAGGTGGCATTCCTCTTATGCGACTGGAGACAACCCCCGGTTCGCCGTGGGAGTTGTTTATAAAAAGGAGCCTCGATATCGTTGTATCTTTGGTGGGATTAGTCATTCTGGCGCCACTTCTCCTATTAATAGCGGTGGTTATCAAGCTGAATTCTCCTGGACCATTATTTTTTAAGCAGGAACGAAACGGAATGAATGGCAGAAAATTCACTTTACTAAAATTTAGAAGTATGGTGCTTGGTGCCGAGAAAATGCAAGAAGAGCTTCTTGCTTTAAACGAAATGGATGGTCCCGTATTTAAGATTAAGGACGACCCGCGGCTGACAAAAATTGGCAAGTTCATGCGTAAGACCAGCTTAGATGAGTTACCTCAATTAATCAACGTTTTGAAGGGCGACATGAGCCTTGTCGGTCCTCGCCCACCCATCCCTGGCGAAGTAACTAACTATAAGACGTGGCAAAGAAGAAGACTGAGTATGAGACCTGGCATAACTTGTTTTTGGCAAATTAGCGGACGAAATGAAATTGATTTTGAGCGGTGGATAAAACTCGACTTAAAATACATTGATAATTGGTCCTTGGGGTTAGATTTTAAAATCTTTTTTAAGACAATTCCTGTTGTCCTTTTCGGGATTGGAGCAAGGTGAAATTTCCAACGGGCATTATGGGGTTAGAATATCCCGCCTTTAAGTCTTCCTCTCAAGATTGACAAAAATTGACATTTTCTTAAAATAAAGTTAATATTTTCGAAGTATAATAGGAGGAATTGGTCTATCGCATAATGCGTTTGAGATAAAATAATCCACAGGAGGTATTGAAATGGGTGTTTCTAAAAATTTCTCCAAATGTTTTTTAGCGCTTTCTTTGGCTTTGATAAGTTTATTATGTATTCCAACTCTGGCGCAAGCAACAACTTATTACGTAGCAAAAAATGGTAATGATAATAATACTGGAACAGAAACATGGCCTTGGCTGACTATAAATAAAGCTGCTGATACAATGGTTGCCGGAGATACTGTTTATGTGAAAAAGGGCACTTATAGCGGATTTGCGGTGCATACTGTGGGGACTTCTTTCGATAATATGGTATCGTATCTTGCTTATCCTGGAGATACCCCCATTATTGATGGACAAATCTACTTTAATGCAGGTGCTTCCTATAATAAAATTGATGGATTCAAAAATATAGGTAGCG
>Ga0209979_1001308_pt1 | contig 27783 bp, 26 predicted proteins | sample AnhtaG_FD_183114 | JGI IMG/M metagenome (GOLD analysis project Ga0209979, IMG submission 183114) | Deep subsurface microbial communities from Anholt, Denmark to uncover new lineages of life (NeLLi) - Anholt_01485 metaG (SPAdes) (version 2) | ecosystem: Environmental > Aquatic > Marine > Oceanic...
CCATTGTTGTTCTCATAAATGGAAGCCCCATACCTATGAACGAGTGGATTGATAGCGTTCCTTCGGTTGTTGAAGCGTGGTACGGAGGTATGGAGGTAGGAAACGCGATTGCAGATGTTTTATTTGGGGATGTGAATCCTTCGGGAAAATTACCCTTAACATTTCCTAAAAAGCTTTCAGACTCCCCCGCTCATAAATCTGAGCGAACTTTTCCAGGAGTCAAAGAAAATGTTTTTTACGATGAAGGAATCTATGTTGGGTATCGCCATTTTGATAAGGAACAAATTGAACCACTCTTTCCTTTCGGATATGGGTTATCTTATACAACTTTCAATTACGAAAATCTCAAACTAGATAAAGAAAAATTTTCCAAAAATGATACCGTAACTGTTTCTGTTGATATCGTTAATACAGGTAACCGACCAGGGGCGGAAATTATCCAACTCTATGTTCAAGATATTGAAAGTAGTACTGATCGCCCTCCAAAAGAATTAAAACAATTTGAAAAAGTGAAACTAGAACCAAATGAAAGAAAAACAGTAGAGCTCAATTTGAAACTTGGCGATTTCTCCTTCTACGATGACTCAACCCATAGTTGGGTTGTGGAACCTGGATCATTTAATATCCTTCTTGGAAGTTCTTCCCGAGATATACATTTGCAAAAGGAGATTGAATATTTCGATTAATTTTGATACTAGTCATTTACATCTTCTTCTAAATTCTCACATATTTCTTCTTCTAACACTCTAGCATCGTACTCCATATCTTTCAGGAGATTTCTAGTTTTATGAGGTACAACTTTTTTTTTCTCAATTTTTTCTACACATTCATCTAACTTGCGAGATACAGCCATCACCTTTTCAATTAGGTTAAATTTTAAAAAAATAAAAAAAAAAATTAATCTATTTTAACATCTATAGTTTGCATTTCTACTTCCCTATAAGGAACATGGATTTTAAGCAACCCTTCTTTGTATGTTGTTGTAGCTTTTTTTGGTTCAACAGGACAGCATAAACTATAAAATCCTGTGTACTTCAATGTATCAGTTTCGCCAGAAACATGGATAAATTCACTGTCCATTTTCAACGTAATAGTTTCTTTTTCAACCCCTGGTAAATAAACTTCTATATCAAATCCAGTACTATCATCGTTTTCTACAGCACATATCTGTGGAGAGGCTATTACTTTTGAAGGTTTGCTTTCATCTTTTTCTATTTCCTTAGGTTTTTCTTTATCTAAACTTTCAGTCATATTATTTTACCTCTATTTGGAACTAAGGATTATTATCAGTAGATAAAAATTAGGAAATTTATATGTCTCGATGAATATTCTTAAGAGGATTAAGCGTTCAACGATTAAGGATAAAGTAAATTCAGAATTAAAATTATAAAATATAAAATTGGCAAAAAAAACCCTTGATTTCTTCAATCTTTCCTATTTAATTATTTATGTCAACTTGTATAGAAATTATGAAATTATGAAAAAAATTCTTGAAAATGCTGATTGTGTTGAAGAAATCTGTCCCGAATATCTGGAAGTCAAAATGGAAAAGCCAGAAGGATCAGCTGTTGAAGGTGCTGATGCAAAAATTGGAGAATTCATATTACATTAAGAGAATTTATGCAACAAAATAACAAGCTAGCTCCGAAAAAACCTTGAAAACACGCTAAAATATAATCCATTTAACATTAAAACAGTGATTCCAATAGTATATAATATAAAACCAGAGGAAGGACATGATAGTGTATCTTGTAAACCAAGCAAATATGTAACACTAGGTATACGACCGAAAGGTACACTAAATATAAGCATTAATCCCGGGAATACTAATATCGCTTCACCTATTTCTAATAGAATTCTACTCTTCATTTTTTTTTTAATCGCTATCTTAGCAAATATGATGACTAACCCAATTAAGTAAGAATAATACAACAAGATAGAGAATATATCATGTAATCCATCCGCTTCGATCAAATAGAACTCATGAAATTGCCTAAACCATCCAAAACCAGTATATATGTGGTAATACCAAGGAATAAAAAAAGAATAGATCACAAAAATTACACCTGTAATTTCTACAACAGGAAATAATAATGTTTGCTTTTTACTTATAATCGACTTAAGTCGAATCCTATTTTTCCAATTTCTTGGTTCCTTACCAGGCTTCTTAAAAGTTATTAAACTAAATAGGTCTAATAACATCAATGCCGAAAAAATAAGAATAAGATTGGTTGTATCACTCATGGTCTGGAAATTCTTATTATAAAATTTACAACTTTGTACAAGAAAAAACCAAAATCAACTTATATTAATTTCGTAATATCGTCAAACATGATTCAAAAATCAAAATTAGGGTTAAACATAGAGAGACCTATAAATTTAATTGCTTTCATAGAAATATCAAGAAGCTTTACATTTCTGAATTATTTTTGTCAATTTCTATAGAAATTATGAAAAAAATTAATCTCCAGTAGGTATGATAGTTTTTTTTTCTATTAATAAAACAGATGTGCGGGTCGGAGCTCTTGTACGGTGTTTTATCCCCATTGGTACTGTAAAACCTTGATTGGGCTTTAATTTTACTGTTTTATCATCCAAATCAAGTAAAAGCTCTCCTTCCATAACGAAAAAGAACTCGTCTTCCTTTTCGTGTTTATGCCAATGAAATTCTCCCTCGATGACGGCAAGCCTTACAACAGAATCGTTAACATTACATAGAGATAAGTTTTGCCATTTTTTTAAACTGTTTGCTATTAAAGTTGAGATGTCAATAATCTCTAAGGGCTTAAATTTTACCTCAAGATCAATCGAATATTTATTATAATCACTCCTTATTAATCATCACCTTTTCATAGAATGGTGCTTCTTTAATATAAATATTAAAAATTTCTTGGAATTTCTTTTTATTAATTAAATTGTTCTGGAAAGTTACCTTGTTAGGTTTTGTTATTGCGTTCCACAGTTATTACTAATTTTCCTTGGGCGTGTCCGTCTTCAAGATATCGGAGTGCTTCAGCAACTTCACTTAATGGGTAACGTCTATCTATAATAGGAGCTATTTTGCCAGCTTCAAGAAGCTCTATTAGAAAAGCTAAATCCTCTTTTTTGTTTGGTTTCCACGCCAGAATACCCATTTTTTTGCTCCCAAATATTGAAATCAATGGTCCTAAGAACACAGCTTGGAGAAGTGTCCCCTTAGAACCTCCAACCACGGCTAAGATTCCCCTAGGATTCAAAGCACGCTTGTAATCGAATATCGAATGATGTCCCGCTACATCAAGAATTAGATCATAACGCTGTCCACTTTTGGAGAAATCTTCTTGAGTGTAATCAATGACATGGTCTGCACCAATCGAGCGGAGCATGTCCAATTTCTCCGCGTTATCCACGGCAGTCACTTTAGCCCCGAATAATTTGGCAATCTGCACTGCAAACGTACCCATACCACCGCCCGCACCATTAATCAAAACTTTTTGTCCTGGTTGAATTTGTCGTTTCTTGCGAAGACCCTGCAAGGCAACGATTGCTGCTTGAGGTAAGGTCGCTGCGTCCTCGAACGTCATACTGGCCGGTTTCAGCGTTAATATCTTTTCAGGAACACATACATACTCCGCAAAAGCGCCAAAACCACAACCGAAAGAGTCCCCGAATATGTCATCACCCGGCTGAAACTGCTCTATATTACTGCCAACCGCTTCAATCCGCCCCGCTATGTCAGATCCGAGTATCTCGTATCTTGGTTTTCGAGAAAAGGGGGGTTGGTACCTACCTCTCATGATCTCCACATCAGAGGCATTTACGGATGCTACATGAACTTTTACTAGCACTTCATTGTCCTTGGGAGTAGGCTTTTCTACCTCTTTGAACTCAAGAACATCAGGGGGTCCGAATTTTGTACATACAATCGCTTTCATCGGTGTATCTTTCCTTTTTTGATTGATATTAATTTATAAAAATTGTCCCAAAATGTTAGATTTTATTATTATGATCCAAAAGTTATTACTACATTTCCCGTTTTCTGCCCTGTGTCAACATAGCTGTGAGCCTCGATAATTTGTTCCAACGGATAGCGTCTATCTATGACTGTTTTTAGCTTCCCCGCCTCAATTAGCTCTTTAAAAAAGTTTAGATCTTCAATATTATCTTTTGCCATCTTAGTTATTACTTTCTTGCTCCTTATCATTGAAGTCCATTTCCCTCGAATTATCTTTGATAGCGTAGGGTTAGCGATAAGATAGCGTCCGTTTTGTTTTAGCGATTTTATACTACCTGAAAACGAGCTCTTGCCTATAATGTCAAAAATAACATCATAGGTCTCACCACTTTTGGTGAAATCTTCTTGAGTATAATCTATGACCTTGTCTGCTCCAATAGAGCGCAACATGTCCAATTTCATCGTGCTATCCACGGCAGTCACTTCAGCCCCAAAGTACTTGGCAAGCTGTACTCCAATAGTACCTATACTTCCACCCGCACCATTAATCAAAACTTTTTGTCCACTCTGGATATTTCCTATTCTAAGAAAATGCAATGCAGTGAATCCCCCAGTAGGAATAGTGGCAGCTTCCTGATAGTTCATATTGACCGGTTTTATAGCCAGCACCCCATCTTCAGGCAGACACATATACTCAACATAAGCACCAAAATTGGGTGATGCAAAAACTTGGTCACCTTTCTTAAATAGTGTTACATCTTTGCCTACTGATTCAATTTCCCCGGCTAGCTCCTGTCCTAGTATAGTCACTCTTTTTGGTTTTCTAAGACCAATATATAGTCGCATAAGGACCTTCAACCAGAGAGTGAATGTAGAACCTCGAACTTCACAGTCTCCTGCTGTTACAGTTGCCGCAAATACTTTTATCAGTACTTCATTGTCCTTGGGAGTTGGTTTTTCTATTTCTTTGAGCTGAAGAACATCCGGAGGTCCGTATCTTGTCCATACAATAGCTTTCATGAGTATTCCTCTATATATATAATCCTTATTGGAATACATTCCATTTAAATTGATTTCTGGATTTAGAATGATTATTCCCAATAATTGAGAAATTATTAGATGATCAAATTCTTTTATAAATATTAAAAATTTATACTCGTCTACCTTTTTAATAATAAATAGAATCTATTCTAATAAAGCTAATTATTTTAAAGAGACACGAGATTGGTTCGACCCCCAACTGAAAAAAACATTTGCTTGCGCTGTAAGGGAGCGAGATTATTATGTGGTAAGAAAACCTGTCCAATCCTATTAAAAAAATCTGTTATGAAATCTTTAGTTCCATTTGAGCTTGACAAAACTCTTCGGGATGTTGAATTGTTCGGACCAAGCCCTCCTGGATTTTTCGTCGGACATTTTAATTATCCAAAAGTATATCTTGGTCCGCTGGTTCCCTTTCAAGAATTCGAATTAGACTTAAATATTTCGGATTACCATATTTTAGATGCTCCCGAATTATGGTTCGGAAAGAGCTTAGTTGAAATTGTTAGGTACAGGAGTAGTTTGGTGCGTAACAATTTTAAAATCGATGTCAATATTGGAAAAAAAAGTCGTAAAAACACACCTTCTTTAAAAGTTCAAAGATTACTTGAGACCTCGCAAGAGTTATCTATGGCCGCCCGTCCTGTAGATACTGAAACAAAGCTCGAAAAAATGAATCTTAGAATGATGATGGATAACCACGCGTTACCTATGGGACCTGTTGGTATAACTGAGAAGATAAGAATTACAGAAAATACAAAAATCCATCCAAAAGTAGATTATGTTGTTTCCGATACAGATTTAAATGCAACTGAAGCGGTGTCAGAATATCTCTACTTTAAAGGACATGTTCCAGAATCAACGATTAAGAGAGTTTTTTCAGCTGGGTTATTGGGTAAAAAAACAAAGCGCAGAATTGTTCCAACAAGATGGAGTATAACTGCAGTAGACGATATTATCTCTAAAGCGTTGATAAAAGAAATAAAAAAATTTCCTGAGATTAACGATTATCGCATTTTTGAAAATACTTACTTAGACAATCACTTCAAGATACTTCTCTTTCCTGGTAAGTTTACTTACGAGATGAACGAAGTATGGGCTCCAAATACCTTATGGAACATCTCTCTTGATGGAAATAATCGTAACTTAAAACCTCAGATAATGACCGATTATGAGTTCTACAACGGCAGAAAGAATTACGCGAGCAACATTACCGGTGCTTATTATGCAGCTCGAAAGGAAGTCTGTGAATATCTATACAAAATCGGTAGACAGGCAAGAGTTTTAATCTTTCGAGAGGTGCAAGGCGGTTATATTGTTCCTCTGGGCGTGTGGGTCATCAGGGAGTCTATTAAAGATGCTATGGCGAAAGGAAATCCTCTAATTCTTGACAATTTTAACGACTCAACAAAAAAAATGGCAGAGGGATTCATGGTAAGCTACAAATACTGGAAACAAAGCAGTAAACTAATTAATTTCGTTAAAAATCAGAGAACGATAGATAATTTTTTATAAATTCTCTTATTTCTTTATGTAAAAATTTTGATTTAATTAACCTAATAGTTTGAGATTAATCGAGAGGAGTGAAAAGATTGATTATAGATATGCATGTACATCCTCTATGCAAAGAAGTTAGTTGGGATGATCCAAAAAAAATCTGTAGTGCAATGTATGGGTTGGACCCTCACAAGGAAAAATACATGTACAGAGCTTTTAGAGATTTGAAAGAAAATATCTCAATTGATAATTACATCGTTTTAATGGATAAATTCGGAATTGATAAATCTGTTATTGTAAGTTTTAATATCCAGACTGCGTATGGGATTACCCTTGTTACGAACGATGATATTGCTAATCTATTAAAATTACACCCTGATAGGTTAATTGGATTTGCAGGCATTGATCCTCCCGCTTTAGACGCCATGGAACAACTAGAATATGCAATCTCTTCCTTGAATTTAAAGGGTGTTAAGCTTCTCCCGCCCGCTCAGAAATTTGACATATCAGATAAAAAATACGATCCGCTATGGCGGAAAATGGTTGATAATAATATACCTCTATGGACACACGGTGGACATCAAGTAAGCACTGGAGGAGCTATAGCAAAATATGGCCATCCTTTGCTCATAGATGAAATGGCAATGCGAAATGAAGATTTAACTATTATAATTGGGCACATGGGAGTTCCTTGGTTCTGGGACACATATTCCGTAATATTAAGGCATTCAAATGTATATGCAGACATATCTGCTCATCCTGATCTTTATCAATATTTTCCTTGGGATGCATATGTAAAATATAACATTGAACATAAGATCCTTTTTGGATCTGATCATCCTTTAGTTCACTGGAATAATATAATACCCGCTGCAAAAAATTTACCTGTTTCAGAAGGATTTAAAAAAGCAATTATGTATAACAATGCTGCTAAGCTTTTGAGTCTGTAAAGATAAGTTAAATCGTTGAATTATCCGAGTAGTTCTAAATTGATGTAATATAAATAGCATTTAATTTTATTAAATTTGATGAGAAGAAGTTGTAAAATACTCATAAAATCAATAATTATTATTATTTTATCCTTTGCGGTCTGGTTTTCTCTTACTTATTATTTACCGCTTAAACAAGAATTTGAATGGTACTCTTACGAGTTAACTATTACTAGAGGAATATCAATTGGCCTACTTAATACTTTATTTTATGGAATCGTGTTAGTTATAAATATCCACAGTTATAGAATACTATTTTTTTCTTTTGCCTTTTTTGGTATAGTTGCATGGAATATCTCCTACCTAAACGAGAATCTTGATTTAGGATTATTATCAAATAACATGGAAGATTTTCTTGAAATTCTATTGTTTATCTCAACTGCCGTTATCGCACCTGGTTTAGTTGTTTTCATAGCTTACTACATAAAGAAATTTACTTCTAAATTCGAGGGCAACTTTATAGGAAAATATCACTTACATGAGGGATTTTTTGGAATAATACTAATAGGTTTAGCAATTTTTTTGTTCATATCTCGCACAATAGTCAGGCAATTTGAGGTTTTTCTCAATGAATTAAAAATTATTCTTGCAATAATTATGATTCTCCTCTATTTTGTTCTGTTTTTTGGAGGATTTTTTATCTTCCGAGACATCAAAGATGTAATCCACCTAAAATTTATAAAAAAGATAGATAAATCTCCTGCAAAGGAAGAACAACGCTCTCGTATTTTCAGCTCAATTACTAAAGACAATTTATCTTTCTTTAAAGTTTCTAAGCTTCCAATTTTTCCAATTGGCATCTTTATAACGAGTATGTCCTTCAGTATGGTAATTTATGCAACTAAATTCATCCCGAGGGAATTGCTTAGTTCGGAACTAATAGTTAATTACGGTTATTTGTTCAGCCTTCTCGCTGGTTGTATCATAGGTTTTGATTGGGTCAGGATTTTTAAATGGTTTTACCCCACGAATTATGCTGATATCGAACAAAGAATCATAGAATTGAAAAAGAGATTTTAAATAAATTTTTAATTTTCATTAATTTCTAATTTATTAAAAATTAAATCTCATCATTAAATATATCTTTGTAAATATATTGTGGTTAAAATGATTTGGAACACTTCTATAAATAAAATAATGGGTACTAAGTACCCTTTGATTATGGCGGCATTTGCTGGGTTAGGTAGAACCGAATTTGCTGCTTCATTCTCAAACGCTGGAGGATTAGGGATTATTACTGGTTTAAATTATAAAATCGGTAATTTCAAGTCAGAACTTATAAAAATGAAAGAATTAACAGACAAACCTTTTGGTGTTAATTTGACAGTCTTACCCCCCGGAGTGAGAACTTTTGATCCTCTTAGCCATGTTTCCAAAGAAGATTACTTAAAGTATCTGGAAATTGCTATTGATGAAGGAATAAAAGTTTTTACTACTTCAGCGTATCAAGCAACGCATCTTGGAGAAAGAATAAAAGAAGCGGGTTGTTTTTGGTTTCATAAATGTGCTTTACTTAGACATGCAATTTCAGCTGAAAAAGCAGGAGCTAATGCCATCACATTAATTGGAATGGAAGCTTCCGGTTTTAAAAATCCTTTTCAGCATACGACTTTAATTAATATTACTTTGGCGAAACGACTATTGAAAACCCCCATAATTGCCGCAGGCGGAATTGGTGACGCTCGAGGTTTTTTAGGGGCTTTAGGTATGGGTGCTGAAGGTGTGTGTTTAGGTTCAGCTATTCTTACTACTCAAGAAAGTCCTGCTTCCAAAGAAGTGAAAGACAAATGGTTGAAGATGAATGTGCTTTCTGAAGATTATCATAGAAAATTGTACCATCGAGAGTTAAAAGGGACGAATGTATTATCAGCAGTTATAGCGCATCAAAAAAAAGTAACTTCAATTAAGGAATTTATCGAATCAATGATGGACAAATCAGGAGAAATTCTAAAATCTTGGGGCTTTACTGAAGATAAAATTACAATTACTACTTAATAAACTAAAGGTACATTTTATAGCTCAAATGGTCCGAAATCAGTTCGTACCAATTCTTCAATTATTTAAAAAATAAAGATTTTATTTTTAATAGATTAAATTGTTCCATTAATATAAAAATAATAATAACTTTATTAAACAAACAATTGAAAAGGATTTATCATGTCGGATAGTACGATTGTATATTGGGCACCTCCCAATGAAATGGCATCTATGACTAATACTTCGAAGAATATGGTAACAAACAAATTAGTCAAAACTCGACTTATTTTGGATAAAATTTTAGATAATATTAAATCGGGAGATAAAGTTGCGATTAAAGTTCACGTAGGGGAAGCCATGAACACCCATTATTTACGGCACGATTATGTATATGAAGTAGTAAAAGCCGTTAAATCTCTAGGTGCCATTCCAACCTTAGTTGAAACTCAAGGTGGGGGGAATCATCTTCAAGAGATCGCAATTCACGATGATTACTCGATTTGTATAGGTCATAGGAAAAACGCTTCAGAGCATCAAGCAATTGCTAAATTACACGGGTATGACGAAACCATAGTTGGAGCTCCGCTCAAATTTATTGATGGGGACCAAGGAATTGAAAGAAAAATTGTGGAAATTAATGGAATAACGCTAAAAAGCGTTTCAGTAGCGAAAAATTTGTTTAATTACGATAAGCTTCTAGTTATTTCTCATTTTAAAGGACATCCCCAGGCAGGATTTGGTGGCGCATTAAAACAACTTGGAATTGGATGCGTAACAAAACACAATAAGCATTTAGCCCACGCGACTGACATGTTAAAAATAAATGAGAGAAAATGCGATACATCCCAATGTAAGCAAGAATGTATTAGTGCCTGTCCAGTAGAAGCTATCAAAATCGAAAATGAGAAGGCTTTAATAGATGCTGAGCTTTGTTATGGGTGTTTTCTGTGTTTTTTGAAATGTCCAATTAAAAGAGCAATTAAGAAACCCAAAATGAACGAAATTAATGAATTTACAGATCGATTCATCGACTGTGCAGCAGCAGTTGTCAAATCTTTTGGTGCTGAGAACATCCGTTATATTAATTTTGCGTTGGATATCCCTCTCATGTGTGATTGCGTACCTAATCCCGGAATGGTAGTTGTTCCAGATCTAGGTATTTTTGGTTATTCAGATCCAGTTGCTATAGATAAGGCTTGTTTTGATGCAGAAACTAAGGCTCCTGGGCTTCCTGTTTTAAAACAAGACGGTCAGTGGACAATACCATTAGAACAAGGTGTTGAGAAATTTAAGGCGATGCTCGGGATGTTAAATCCCGTTAGGCAATTTGAAGCGGCTCTTCAAAATAAAATTGGATCTATTGATTATGAGTTAATCCCTATTTGAGTGAAACTGTAAAGAAAATTACAAATATTTAATGATCTTCTTTTTTGGAAAAGAGGTTTCCCAATAAATTTATCTTCCCATTAATTACCCCGCGAGAAAGGTACATAAAAGGCGTATCAATGACCCCAAAGAACCATTTAGTAAGTAGTTGGCCCCAAATCATTATTAATATAACATCAAGAGGAAATTCACCTCCAAACGCAATGCTAATGAAGAGTACGCTATCTAAAGCTAAGGTTGGTATATCACTAAACACATTTCTTATCCAGAGATTTTTGCCTTTCGTCCATTTTTTAAGTTTAGCGAATAAAATGGCATCTAAATTTTCAGTTATTATGAAAGATATCCAAGATGCAATCGTAATCCTAATTGTGGAACCGAAGAAATTTAACCAAAATTGTTGAGCTTCAATAGGGTCGCTTGCCCAATCAAAACCCCAAAATGGAGCAGCAGGAACTTCGATGCTAAACCATATAAAGATAGCCATGAATATTTGAGTTATGAAAGCGATAAAAATCATTCTATGAGTTGCTTTTTGACCAAAATTTTCATTTACCATATCGGTAATCTGAAAAGTAAATGGAAATATTAATACGGCTACTGGAGCAGTTATTTGATAATTAAAAACAGTGAAATCCCCGATTTTTGATGCAAGTATTTGTGACATCGTAATAAACAAAACGAATAATGCAATAGCAACATCCTCTCGATTTTGCATTTTTATATACTGACTAATCAACACTGTCGAAACGAAAATAACAACAATCCATATCAGAAAGACTAACCACATTTAAACCACTTAATATGTATTTTAAATTTAATATGATCTATTAAGTATTCATATCTTTAAAAGCCCTCTAGTAAGAAAGAAATACTATTACGAAAAAATTAGAAAAAAAAAAATACATAACTGAAAAAGGGTTAGAAGAATTAATAGAAAAAATTATTCGCTAATGTTTTCCTTCATTAAATTAGTTTTAATAAATATTTGGGTTAAATTATATACTTAATTAAATAATTAATAAAATTTTAGGGAAATAATAGAAAAGCCATGGATCTCAAATACAGCATCTCTATTTGGCTATCCATAATCAAATTATCGGGGAGTGTTTAGTATCAATCAAAAAGTTATAGATAAATTAATTAAATTATTGATTAAATTTATTGAGCGAAAAACTGGCAGCCTCTCAATTAAAAATCGTAGTAACGCCGAGTTAGTACACTATTATTACGAAATACTCCGATATTGGAACAAAATCAATTTCATTTTAAAGCGAAACCTTAAATTTACTAATGAACCACACATTTCTAATAATTTTAGTAATGCTAAGTATCTTATTGCCATTTATCGAATCGTATGGGAGAAAGAAAATGCTCTAAAAGTAGGTAATGAACTTAATTTCAGCTCTGAGGAATTGACTCTCATTAAGAAGCTTGTTTTCTTTTCATGGAAACAAGCCTTAAAAGGAAAAAACGAAATAGAGAGGTTAAGTTTAGAAATCGCAATTCCAACTTTTTCAATTAAAAAATTAGCAACTGTAATGGATTTAGAAACCATCAGAGCAAATATTAAGCAACTGGATGGTAAAGAGGGTAATCAAACATTCTTTTTTCGACTTAATGATTTACCACACGAAAATAATCAACAAGATTCAATAAATTTTATTTTAAAGGATTTAGAAGATCAAGGAATTAATGCTAAACGAGACACACATTTCTCTAAAGTTTTTTATACCGAATTAAAAAACAAAAAGAAAATCATATTAAGTAAACCGTATAAAGAAGGCAAACTCGTTATACACGATAAGGCTTCTTTTGCCGTGGCCCACCTCTTAGAGCCTCAAGCAAACGAGTTGATATGCGATTTATGTGCTGCCCCTGGAATCAAAACTAGTATTATTGCTCAATTATCTCAAAGTAAAGCCAAAATAATAGCCAACGACTTTAGCAAACAGCGATTAAAAGGAACGAGAAAACTTTTAAAAAAATTAAATGTAATGAACACTAACCTAATGAATTCAGATGGTATTAAATTACCCGTTAGATTTACCAACTTTTTCGATAAGATCTTATTAGACGCACCTTGTACTGGAAGTGGAACATTTTCGACAAATCCCGAACTTAAATGGCGACAGAATGAGGGATTCCTACATCAAAATCTTGTACTCCAAGAAAAGTTACTTAAAAGTGCTATTAATTTATTAAAACCTTCTGGAATTCTCGTTTATTCTACATGTAGCCTTTATCCCGAGGAAGGGGAGCTGCAGGTGTTAAAAGTTTTAAACCATTTTAAGCCTATGGAGCTTCCAAACTGGTTTTCTCCTAGCTATAAGATAAACGACCAGCATATTCCTGGAACAGGAAGATTGTTTCCAGCAACCCACAGAACAAAAGGATTTTTTATCGCAAAATTCAAAAAAAAATAACTTCTATAATACTAGAACAACTTTTTCTAAGGTGGAGTTAAAATAACTGGGATTAAATATTGGACTGTCGGACAGATTGATGCAATTGGGGTAACTGGCCCTCATGTTAAAGAATTAGAAGATATTAGCAAAGCCAAATATCACCTTTTCGTTGATATCAACATGAAGGCTTTAAAGAAGATGATTTCAGAAGATATTGGTGGCAAAATCGAAAATTTAGGTTTTAGCGAAGATTGGACAATAACATTAGAAATGTTTCCAGAAGTAAATGTCCATCTAGCTTTTACTTATTTCGGAGATGAATTTGGAGATGGGATAACCGCAGAATTTAAGTGTTATTTTTCAGGTGAAAGAGCACAGCTAATTCCCGGTGAAGATAGCATTACGTATGTTGATATTATCTTCGATATTATAGAAAGGATGATTCGAAATAGAGAACCATTTGAACAATCTTACGATCAAAAATCTGAATTAATGGAAAAGGTTTTAATTCAAAGAACAGAGCCATTTAATTTATTGAAAGATAGTGATATAAATGAATTAGCATTATTTCTTGACGCAAGTGTGTGGAAAACAGCTAATAAGTGGCAAATTAAAAAGGAGGTATTTCCTGAAGTTTTTGTTGAGTTAAACATTGATGAAAGCAGCAAACTTGATATGAATTACTCAGGTAGAGCTCTTTCTAAAAAAATCGGGAGCTATCACATAGAATTCCTAGGGATTTTCTTAATTAATCACATATTAAGATATATTACTTTAAAGAATATTGATACAGAGCTTCCTGATATTTGTTACATAATGTTTTCGAGATATTTTACAAAGTTGAACGGTTGGAAACATAACCTTATGTAAAAATTACACAAAAAATATAAAAAAGTAGAAAAAAAACCTATTTAGCAGTCCATAATATTGTTCTTCCTTGTTTACGTGCACGTTTTACTTTTAAAGAGCTTTCTAAATTGGACATTACTTTCCAAATTTGAGAATTGCTTAATTTGAAATACCTTCTTAACTCAGGCGTAGACATTTCTGTACCATTAAGTAAATTTACGATTATTCGTTCAATTTCTTCGATTGCGTCTTCGTCAGAATTAACGGGTAATTCGACTTCTTGTTCAATAGAATTCATCTCATGAGCTAATCTTGAAGCAATTTTCTTTAACTGATTAATGTTTTTATCTATTCCTTGAGGTTTCATGAAAAGGCAACATAATTCAAGATCTTGAGGAAAGGCAACAATATAGAATTTATCGTATAAAATTGCTCTTGGTTTCTTCCCCGCGTTACCACCTCTGAATGCTAAATAGAAGTTCATGGCAAAATCATCTAACTTCATCAAATTTGTTTTAGGTCCATATTCTTTTTTCGATTTGAGGAATGGTCCATCTATCATATCAAAGCCTATTAAGGCTGCTCCAAAAAGCTCATCTTCATTAAAATTCATCTTAATTTGACCTCTTTCTTAAAATAACATTGTGTAATTCTTTTCTCATAATATCTAATAATTTAATTCTCTCGTTTGGATTTATCGCCGTAAGTCCATATGTTTTTATGTGAAGTAATTGTTCTACGCGATCTGGACTCATTCTTCCGTCATTCTTTGTTAAATCTTGTTTATTTGCGATAGCAATTATTGGACACTCTTTATCGATAAAATGTGTTGCGTATTTAATCAATTCTCGTGAGTTTAAAACATTTCGAGGCGTAGAATCAGTAACAACAAAAAGAACATCTGATCCTATAAGGTAATCTCTTGAATATGTTTTTAGATACGAGCTTTGACCGCCAAAATCCCATACTCGGATATTAAAATCGTCTAATTTGATCGTTTTTAAATCAAAACCATGAGTAGGGAAATAAAATTTGTTAATCGTATCCTTTGAGAGAAGTCGTAGCATAGTCGTTTTTCCGACTGCCGGTGAACCTATGAAAGTCACCTTCATCAATTTTGAAATTTCTGAACTCAACATTTCTTATGCAATTACGAAAAGAAAAGAATATTTTTAAAGAAAAAAGGTCAAATTGTATAGATATATCTAAGTAATATTTAGATCATATCTACAAAGAAAACCGTCATGATTCTAAAAAATAGCGGAAAATTGGATGTTATAGAAAAATAGAAGCAAAATTATTGAAAATAAAGCTGGGATTATCAGACTGTATGTGAATAGTCCACGAGAAACTTTAATGCATTTGAATAGTGTATTCATAATCACCTCAAAATAGCGAGGATTGTTCCATATCTTAACATTTTCGACAATAGAATCGTGATAATAAAATTCCACATCTTCTAAATTGTTTTCTGCTTTAATTATCAGATTATCAATTTTGTCTAGAATCTTTTCTAATTTGATCTTATCACCCAAAGGAGAATATCCCCGGGCTGTGAATTGTCTTGCTACTGTGTGAGAATCTGAAGTCGTAACTTCCCCCCTTTCGATTCCTCTATTTTGTAGCATGTTTAAAACGAACGATCGAATATCAACATAGGCATTATTTGCATCGAAGTGAATAAACACTGTTTTTTGACTTGATTCAATGTCTTTAAATAAGTGAACAACTATTCCACCCGTACCAATACCATCTCTTTCTGTGTATTCCGTCATTAGATCTTTGGCAACACCATATTCTACAACAATTTTATTGTCATTTTCTTTAGCCTTATTGGAAACAAGAAATTTCTCTGAAACAGATATAAGGTCATTGGCTTCTATCGATTTGTTTCTTATCAAAACCTCATCCCCTATAATTGAATTATGCGAATCTATTATGATAACTTCACGGTAACCTTTTTCTTTTGCTATCTTTCTAATTCTCTCCCCTATTTCAGCTTGAATGTCATCAGAAGGTAAAGGATGTCTAGTTAGGAACATTATAGCAACATTATTTATATCTATACCTATTAACTTTGCAGAATTCGACATGCTTCTTGTGGTAGCATTAACTTCTTTTATCCATTCTATCTTTTTGTCTTCTTCGATATATTTCACATCTCTCTTTATTTTACTTAAGACTTTTTCAAGTTCTTTCTGAGAAGTTAAATTCTGCGTGTGATCATTTGTAGTGTGATAAACCGTCGTACCTTGAATTTGACTAAATGTCTCGTAGATATGAGCTGGTAAATCTGAAGATCCACAAGTTTTAAAAGGTCCAAAATGAACGTGTGGTATGACGAATAAACCTTTTAGTTTTTGTGTAGCCTTGCTTCTGATTGCCAAGTATTGTATCAAAGCATTGGTGTTGACCCCTATTTTATCAAAAAAGCCTTCGAGTAAATCATCATTACCCTCGGATAACATGGAAAGTACGAAAGCTCTAATAAAAGGATATCCTCCCATACCGGTTGCTTGCCTATATATATTGCTTACTCGAGACATACTTCTTGCATAAGGGATCGCAAAAATAAATGCACAAATTGAAAAGAAAAGGATTGCTCTGATAAAAAAGAAAAATGGAAGTGGAGATGCGAAAATGCTGTAGAGCGTAATTACAATTATAGGCTGTACAAATGCTAAAATTATATTTCCATACTTACCAGCTGTAGTAAACGAAAAATATACAACAAATGCGAAGATATAGGAAATAATAGTACCCAATATGAGAAACACTTCTTGAAACGTGATATTTCTAAGGAAGATTGTAATTAGTTGTCCAATTAAAAGTGACAAACCCATTATTCCAGTAAAAAAAGAATTCATTTGAAAAGACCATCCCTTCGGGGGCCTAGCAAGTAGTGGAGAGCGTTTTGAGTAAAAAATTATCGATATTATGATACCTCCTCCAGAGGTTAAGTAAAATGTTAGTAAAACATTCGAAAGGTAATAAAAGTTCCAAATATTCGTGTAAAGTGAATTCAGTATAAACGATAAAACAGCAAGAATAGAAGGTACACTAAAAAGGAGAATATAAGCAGATTTCTTAGATGAAAAATAATCCATATAAGATATTATTCCAGGAATTTGGCGTGTTGGTTGTTGTTGTGCGTACATAACATGTATTAAAAGAATTGTTATTTCTTATGTTAACATTATATATAACTACTAGTAAATTAAAGAATAAACCTTTTAATTTTTTTAACAAATTATAAATAATTAAGAGAATAATTAAAATTATGTCGGATGGGTATCCAAGACAGAAAAGCGTTTCAAATAAACGGTTTAAGGATGTCATCTATGAAGGCTTATATTTATTTAGCAAGAGCTACAAGACTTTAATTATACCTTTAGCCTTAATTTTTGTAATTAGTTTAATAATTAAAAATTTGTTAGTTACTGATTTGAACTGGCAATTAAATCTCATAACTCCGGCGATTGAACTTATTATACAGAAAGATCCTACAGCCCTCACTAACGACGATCTTAATGTCATGTTTGAGTACTTCGCTTTAATTATCAGTACTGAGTTTTTCAATAATTTAACATCATCAATTTTCAATGTATTCGCTATGTGTTTAGTAAGTAATTATTTGTTCAACAAATTCTCTGGTAGTCCTTCGAACTTTACGACTGAATTAAAAAACGCATTTAATGGGAGGTTATTGCTTGTTATTCTATTATTAGGTGTTGGAATAGCAGTAGGGTCATTTCTCCTTTTTATTCCAAGTATTATCATTTATGGGTATTATATTTTTTACATATTCACATATCATTCAGAAGAAGGAATTCAACCTATAAAAGAAGCTCGAGAAGTAGCAAGAGGAGCATTTTGGAAGATAATTGGCATTTTTATATTTAGCAATTTGTTTGTTTTTCTTTGCGATTTTATCTTCCAAATGGTTGTTACTCCTTTCTTACTCGAAGTATACGACCCTTCATGGTACAATCCATCTACGAGAAATTATGGTTCAATTATACTATATGATCTATTTTATAATTTACCTGGATTGTTACTTGCTCCATTATTTATTTGCCTATTAACTTCTCTGTATGGCTTTTTAAAAAATAGTAGAGAACAACAAACTCAATATATATCACCAAATTATCAATCGTCACAAAATTTTGAAACTTCTAACACTGAGGTTTCTAACAATCTTAACTCCGGTATGTATTGCCCTTTCTGTGGGAAATTTATGAAAGTACGCATCGAATTCTGTCCCCACTGCGGAGAAAAAATAATTGATATTTAGCATCAAAAAAGGTAGAATGAAATGATTATAAACATAAATCAGAAATTTGAGTTAAATCCAGATGATTTAAACGATCCAATTGTTTTGATTGGTTGGCCAGGGATTGCTTTGGTCGCAAAACTTGCGATCACTTCGATAAAAGATTCGATTGAAGCCAAAGAATTCTTGGACATTGAATATTTCGATTTTCCCCCCAAGTCAAATGTTGAAAAAGGTAAATTGGAGATTCCATCAGCAAAAGTCTATTATAAGTCAAGAAAACAGAAAAATAAACCTGATCTCTTTATTTTAACAGCCAATTATCAACCCCAGACTTCACAAGGAGTATTTGATTTTTCTCAGAAATTTTGTGAAGCGATGGATAAAATTACAAATAGTAAAATTAAAATGTACGTCAGTGCTGGTGCAATGGTAATTGATAGAGTAAGAGACAAACCAATAACACATATTTGTGGAACAAACGACAAAATAAATGAATCTTTTTTAAAATTTAAAGATACTACATTAATGGAGGGCGGGGTAATTGCTGGAGCAAATGGAATTTTACCCGCTTGGGCAGGACAAAAAGGATTTGCTCCTGGAGTATGCTTATTAGCAGAAACATTACCGTTACCTATGATGACATTAGATCCCCGGGCATCTAAAGCATTGGTTGTATTATTAATGGAATATTTTAATATTGAAATGAACTTCGATGAATTAAACAAACAGATCGAAGAAATGGAGCAAGTAATCGATTCTTACAAAAAGCAAGCAAATCAATTTATGAAGGGGCCTCAAGAAGATCGTAGTTCTGATTCGTACTTCCGATAAGAATAAACAATAAAAATTTTGTCTTTATTATATCGCTTGAATGGCGTTTATTTAAGCTTTAAACAAACATAAGTTAATAATTTATACTGTTATCAATTTTAATAACTAATAAAATTATTAATTCTATCTTAATTGAAGTGAAATTTATATGAAATTCTTTAAATTGTTTGAACCTCTGGAGATTGGAAATATAACAATTTCAAATCGTATAGTTATGCCCGCAATAAATCTCAATATGGCTAGTGATGGCTATATCAGTCAACAGCTAATTGATTTTTATGTCGAAAGAGCAAAGGGAGGTGCTGGGTTATTAATTGTAGGCGGGTGTTATGTAGATCTTTATGCAAAAGGGATTCCAATGATGATTTCTATTGATAGTGACGATTATTTACCAAAATTAACTGAGCTAACGAAAGCTGTTCACGACGCTAGAGATGATGTAAAGGTGTGTGCTCAATTGTATCATGGTGGTGCCTATACTATGCCTATTGTAATTGGTAAAACACCCATTGCTCCCTCGGCGGTATATAGTAAATTTAGCAAAACTACTCCAAGAGAAATGACTCTTGAAGATATAAAAACGGAACAGGAAGCATTTGTAGCTGCAGGAGTACGCGCTAAGAAAGCAGGCTTTGATGCTGTCGAAATTTGTGCAAATGCCGGCTATTTGATGACTCAATTTCTCTCTCCAAAAACTAACATCCGAACCGACAAATATGGTGGTGATTTAGAAGATCGACTCAGATTCCCTTTAGAAACTCTAGAGCTAATGAAATCTAAGTTAGAGGATTTTCCTCTTGGTTATAGGATTTCTGGGGATGATTTTGTACCTGGAAGTAATACTTATAAAGAAAAAGGAGTAATTGCAGAAGAACTCTCAAAATATCTAGATTACGTCAATGTAACAGGAGGATGGCATGAGACAAAAGTTCCTCAAACAACAATGGACGTTCCGGAGGGATGCTATTCATATTTAGCTGAAAATATTAAGAATTATGTTTCGATACCCGTATTTTCTTCCAATAGAATAAACACACCTGAATTAGCTGAACAGATTTTAATGGCTAGAAAAGCTGATGCCATATGCATGGGTCGAACTTTAATCGCTGATCCCTATCTCCCTGAAAAGGCGAAGAGAGGTGAATTAAGGGATATCATGCATTGTATCGGTTGCAATCAAGGATGTTTTGATGCCATCTTTAACATGCAATCAGTAATCTGTTTAAGAAATGCTAGAGCCGGAAAAGAAGCTAAGACTGAGTTAAAACCACTTGAGATCAAGAAAAAAGTTATGATAATTGGAACTGGTCCAGCAGGGTTAGAAGCTGCGCGTGTTGCGGCTATGAGAGGTCATGAAGTGCATTTATATGAAAAAGATAATAAAATAGGTGGGCTATTAAACATAATTTGGATACCGCCAGGAAGGAACGAATTTAAGAGGATGATTGAAAACTATACTTACTGGATTCAGAAATATAATATTAATGTTCACCTGCAACAAAAAATAACAAGTGACAGAATTAAAGAAATAAATCCAGATATAGTTTTAGTAGCAACCGGGTCAACTCCAATTAAACCTCCGATTACGGGAATTGAAAGAGAGAATGTATATTGGGCAAATGATGTTTTTAGCGGTGATGCTCCATTAGGGAAAAATAATGTTATTATAGGCGGTGGTGCTACAGGAATAGAATTAGCACTTTACATAGCAAAATACGGATCATTGGATAATGATTCTTTTAATTTTCTCACACATTATAAGGCACTAGAGCCAGAAGTAGCCTTGAAAATGATGCACGAAGGAAGGAATAAAGTAACTGTTTTAGAACAATTACCTAAATTAGGAACTGCATTAGGTAAGACTACTAAATGGGTTCTATTAGATAAATGTGATTATCTCGGAGTGAAAAAACTTACCAGTGTAAAAGTAACAGAAATAGGTGAAGATTATGTATCATATGTTGATGCTACAGATGCTGAACAACAAATTAACGATGTCGACTATGTTTATTATGCCACAGGTGTTAAACCGAATGATTCTCTTTTTAAAGAGATTAAGACTTTAAAAATTCCTGTTGAAAAACTCGGAGATGCAAAAAAGCCACAAACTGTTTTAGAAGCTATTAGTCGTGGTTATAACCTCGGTAATCGAATATGAGTTCTTTTAATCAACTATTAATTTTTAGTTTATATTTTTATTATAGGAAATAATATTTCAGTTAAAGATGCAAGATATTAATTCAGATAAAACCAGCGAAACAGATGATAAAATAAAATACCACATATCAAATAATTTAAAAGGATTGAACGAACAATCAAGAAATTACATTAAGGACATTGTGGTTTTAATTAACAAAGAAATAGGAATTAATAAAATTGTATCCCTTCTTTTGTTTGGTAGTCAACAAGTAGATAATGAAAACACTGCTGTATCTGATTGTGATCTCCTCTTTATTTTTAAAAATCGGGTTTCAGGTAGACATTTAAAGGAGATTGAGAGGTACTTTATTGCATTAGAAATAAAACATAAATTTAAAGAACCAACTTCAAAACTATTTCGTAAGATTCTTGGAGTAATCCAGCTCTCGACAGGAATGTTCGTGAGTCATTTTTTAACAAAAAAGAAATTCTGGGAACAAGCGATATTTTACAAAATTTTTCGAGTAAATCGTTTTTTCTCAATGTTATTTGCTCCGCGAAATATCGTTTTAGGGAATGTAATTCAAAATAGCACGATTTTGTTTGGAGAAGATCTCAGAGATTCTATTAGACCTAAAATCAAAATTACCGTTCGCGAGATTTTTAGAAGTACGGTTATGAATCTTTTTATTTCGTTTTTTGCGTTATTGATAGGTCCTATAAAAGAATTGAACTCGATAAAATATCAGTTAGAGGCTATCAAATGGTCTTTAAAAGCTTCAAACTACTATTGTTATGAAGATTCAGAGTCACTGGACAAGATTCTTGAAAGATTTATTTCTTTTGAAACTCCTAAGCGAAAAGCAAAAACTGAACGTTTTTATCTAAAATTTCTCGAATTAAGAAAGAATCCTAACAACGATCTGAAATTTATGATCTTTTCCCCACTCCGAATTTTAAGGATTCATATAAATGCGATAACATTCAGGAAGCTTACAAGAAGAAAAATAAACCAAAAAAAACTCTTTCCTAAAGATCAAATAACGGATAGACCTCATTTTCCCTTAACTTATTAAGAAACCGAAAACAAGAAAAAGACTCTATATGAATCTATAAGAAAAAGTAATCTTAAGAATTAAATTTATTAAAACATTAGAATTCAATATATAGTATATTTTTATATTATCAGATGTATACTAGTTAATAGAACTAAATATAAATTAAGAACTACGAACATACTTACAGTAAAATGGAAAGAGATAACATTGATATAAAGGAATTATTTCTCGATATATTGGCCATAGTTAAATTTGAACTTCGCTTTTATAAGGATAAAGAAAGCCCAATGTTTACTCGTATAGTCAAAACAAGAGTCTTCCAACAGAAGCTTCAAAAATTGAAAGATTTTGTTAATGCTTATTTTGAAATCATGTATACTGACGATAGTCCGATCAGTCAAGCTGCTCTTCAGACGCAGTTGGATAATGTTGCTCGCATTACAAATTATTATAACGATCTCAGTGGATTCTATAAGGATCAAACACAAACTCTCATTACCAGAGATAAACTTCATAGTTTGATTGAATATAGCCACATCGAAAAACTCTTTCTAGTTTTTACTAATATCTTAGACTACGAACATTATAAATCCAGTTTAATTTTTCCTCAGGATAAACAAAAGGAAAAGCTCTTAAAGGAATTTCTAAACAGAATCGCTAGTAGTGACATAAAAGAAGTCGAGGACTTGATCGACCTTGAACAAGCCATTGATTCTTTTATAGAAGGTATTGAAGTTTGATTAAAACCCGACATCTTCATTACTCGTGATAATAATTTTGTTAGTCCACTTGAAGAAAATAACAACTAACTCTTTACATCTAATTGATTCCCTTCAAATATGTTTTGAACCAACTTAATTTTTGATGAAATTCCTTTTTCTCATTGAACAAACGGTCACAAATATATATAAATCCGAATTAGCATGTATCTGTTGATTTAATAACAAAGAATTACATAGTTTCGGGAGCGTAAATTAATGTAACTCTTGAACTTTTACACGGGAAAGGGATTAATTTTAAAATGGATTGTGTAGCTAATATCTTAGATTTTTATAATAGGAAATCTAAAGACAGAGAGGATGACTTACCTAATTTCAATAAAGTCTGGCTCAGCAATCTCCTTATTAAAATTATGGAAAACGTCAACAAAGATAAAAATAACGATTTAGAACTCCAAAACTGTCTTATTTTGCTTGTGAATTTATTTTCAGATGATGATTGTCCTGATTTTTATAATAAGAAAGGAATCGACACACACGAGTTAGTAAATAGCGATAAGTTACATTTCACAGATATATTAAAATCAGAATTTCTCAATAATTAGAGATAATAACAAATTGTTTAAATTAAAATACTTTCAACTCTAGCGTTTTTAATTTATCGTATTCATTAAAGATGGCATCAATTTCTTCAAGAATTTCCATAATAATGTCCTTTGTTCTTCGATCTTGGCCGAAAGTATCCACAATTACATCATACAGATTAACCTGGTATTCATATGTCAAATCTGAGATTTTTCTTAAATCCTTTTCCGTGATCCCCTTCTCTTCCAATTTTTTAAAGACTCCTTCAATCTCGTTTTTTAAAGTATTAGTGGCGGCTAATGCATTAGATGTTTTTTTTAGTAGTTCTCGCTCTTTTTCATTTACAAATTTATCTTCTTCAGATAATTCGGTAATTTCAGTTATGATTTCCAATCGCTCATTCAACAAATTTCTAACTCTTTCGTATATTTTTATTGCATCTTGTATTTTCCCTTTACTCTTAATCAGATCATTGTTCCTTAATAAACGAGCTTCAATTATTTTTAAATAAGCATCTTCATAAAAAATTTGCAAATCTCCAAAAGTGCTACGCTCTCCTTCAGAAATGTTTAAAATGATCTGTCGTAGATCTTCGTTAAGCGTATCAATTTCCTTTGCGGATAAATCCTTTACATTAAGAATCTTAAATATTTGATTAGCCATAGACTTTATTGAAGTTGCTTTAATATTTAATTTTCGAGCTCTTTTCTCAATTTTTGTTATACTCCTATATTCTCCTTCTTTTTCGCAGTAATTGAGTATTATTATAGCTTCATCAAGCAACTTATTAAATTTCGATTGATCTGTAAGGATATAATACTTTGAATCTTGCACTTTTTGGGTAGCTCTGTCCATCTGAATTTCTAGTTCAAAAATAAAATCTAACAAATTAATTTGTTTTCTTTCCAAAAGAATTGTAGATTTATATTCCATGTCGACTTCTACAGATTTGCCTGCGAGGAACCATAGTAAAGCAGAAGGCACCCAAAGAAATACCGCAAAGAGCATCATATTAAACACGCTCCCAAAAAGTGAGATCAAAGAAAACGACATTAATAACGTAACTCCTTTTCCCACTTGCTCTGCGAGGCTAAAAAAGGAGGTAGCTGTGCCTTTATGCTCAGGGAGATTAACATCCACCATAACTGCATTTTTATTTGAAACCCAACCTGTACTTAACACTGCCCCTATAAATCCAAATACGAAATAATAAATATAGCTTGGAGAAACTTTAAAAATCTCTATAATAGTTAAAAACATATATGACATCATCTCTCCAGGGGGGATTGGAACAGGATAACTTAAATTAGTAGCAACCTCACTGCTAATAGGTTGTATAGAAATTAGCATTAGAAGGACAAATGGAATACTGAAAAACATACAAGCTGTCGCTAATCGAGTTCGATTTTTTTTGTTTTTTCGAAATAGAATATCTCCTACATAGGACATAATTGCATTTCCCAATAGATAACCAACTCCTAAAAGACCCGCAAATATCGCAGCTGTTTGAAGCCTAATTTCAATAGGTATTATAATAAAATAATGAGTCGAAAGCATAGAAGTCATAAAATAAACAAAAAGTGTTCCTGGGATTATTGCGAAAAAGCCTTGAATGATTAAATATTTGTTAGTCTTCTTTTTTATTATTTTTGATAAATCCTTTTTAGATATTTTGTATTGATATTCTAAATTTAATTCGACGAGATCTAATAACTCATTCTCGCTTGCTCCTCGTTGAGGGATTTTGACAAAAAATAATATGCATACTATAATAATACTTATTCCTGATAACAAAAAAAATGGAAATCTCCAACCTAAAATTGGTCCCACAAAGGAAGATAAAGCTTGGCCACTACCATTAGAAATTGAGCTCAATATTGCAAGCGTACCAAACCATCCAGATCTTTCATCGGGCGGAATCGCATCGGAAATAATGGAATAACTTACGGGTATTACACATCCCATTCCGATTCCACTTATCATCCTTGAAATTAACAAAATTATAAAAGATGTGGAAAAGCCCGTCAGCATCATGCCAAAAGTCCAAGAAAATGCACCTGCTATTATTACTTTTGTTCTATCAATTCTATCAGTATAATAACCCCAAATTAAAGCAAAACTAGCACTAGTTAGTAAAAATGACGAATCTGGAATTGCTATGAGCGCTTCAGGAATACCAAATTCAAATCGAATAACACCATAACTCGGAATTAGCATATTAGCACACGCTATAGATACAAATAGTAACAGCATGACTAAAATAATTGGATATAAATCCTTTATTTTAACCCTTGTAAGTTTAACGCGTCCTATAGAAATTACCACTTAAACATTATTATGTTAATTATTAAATAGCGTTAGGGATTTAAAAAAACTTCCAGAGGTCTTAATAAACCCAATAGTATCTTTAAAAATCAAGTAGAAAAACTATTTTCTATCTCATCGCATATTTTAATGTTGCTTCCACATGTATTTCAATCGTATCAAGTAATTTAATACTAGTATCATTCTGGTGAAGTATTAACGGAAGTTCGGTACATCCCAAAATTACACCGTCCACTTCATAGTTATGGATAATTTCCAATAACTTCTGTTCACTTTCGTTTTTAAATTTCCCAATAACTAATTCGTCAAAAATGATTTGATCAATTAAATCTTGTTCGATATCCACAGGAGTTATTACTTGCATATTAGAATTTTCGAAGATTCGTTGATAAAAGGAAGATTGCATTGTAAATTTAATACCAATTAATAGAAGTTTATTTAGTCCCATTTCAAGTGCTTTTTCTGCCGTAGCTTTGACTATGCTTAGTATTGGCAAATTCGCTTTTTGAATTAAATCATCGTAAACTGCGTGAGGGGAATTTGCTGCCATGATTATGAAATCTGCACCTCCTTTTTGTAATGAATTAATACCACTCATCAAATAATCTACATATTTTGGTTTATCATTACCTAATTCATAATCGATGACTTTTTGAAAATTTAAACTATATACTAGAATTTCGGGGTAGTTGTAATCATGATATCTATTATAATATTTTTGGAGGAGCAAATCATAATATTTTATTGTTGACTCGTATGACATACCACCTAAAATACCAATTTTTTTCATTTCTCTTCTTGGCATATTTATTCCAAATACAATAATTATTAATAATTTTCAGATCGCATTTATCATAGATGAATAGATCGTGAAATCCCGATTTCACGTACTGTTTAATTACTTTGAAACAAAAATCCTACAGATTTAAATAAATTAAGAGAAATGCTTAAATTAAATAAGTGGTGGAGCTGGGGGGAATTGAACCCCCGGCCTTTCGCATGCCAAGCGAACGATCTTCCACTAATCCACAGCCCCATTTGAAAATAAAAAAATACTATCTCATCATTTTCATACAAATAGTTGATCGTTAGCTGTAAGATTTATATAATAAGGGATTTGTAAAAAAAATTATGGTTTTTTAATAATTAGACTAAGAAATAAATAACTAATTTAATATCTAAAGACTATGAAAAATTTTTGGACCAAAGCTAATTTTATCTTAATTAGTATCTTGTTAATCAGTTCCGTGATTAGCCCCGTATTGGGAACTGGAATAATTATTGATGACAATCACTCTTATCTTAATAATTTAGAATTGAACACTAATGAATTATCCATTTTCAACTCCAACCGCCCAACCACTCTCATAATTGATTCAAATTCTCCTAATAACAATCAAGAAGTTATCTTTGGCGATCTATTAATTAAAGATTTAGCAACGCACAAGCAGAATGGTGCTACCGAAATAAAAACTATAATGCTTTTTGAGGAAACAATTTCAAAATCGGAAAGAATCGAATTCATTGATAATTTGCTTGAAGAATATGTAATTTTGGATAATTACGACATCATTCCGGCCGTTTATCTTAAATGTAATCCAAGTGAATTAACTTCCAAAATAGAAACATTGGAATCTTTTAACACCTTAAAAAAAGTTTATAAATCCCGGGATTATCTGCTTCCTTATTTTCAAGATGAAATTCCTAGTTCAAGTGCTTTGAACTCAAATTTATATCCCAATTGGTGGTTACCTGCAATAGGTGCTGAA
>Ga0209979_1001309_pt1 | contig 27775 bp, 28 predicted proteins | sample AnhtaG_FD_183114 | JGI IMG/M metagenome (GOLD analysis project Ga0209979, IMG submission 183114) | Deep subsurface microbial communities from Anholt, Denmark to uncover new lineages of life (NeLLi) - Anholt_01485 metaG (SPAdes) (version 2) | ecosystem: Environmental > Aquatic > Marine > Oceanic...
TATAATCGGTATAGATTCGGCACTTTTCATTAAGCTTCGGATTCTTTCTAATCATAGAAACAATCTTCCGGTAAGTGATGAAGCTGGATTGGTCCTTACTATTAGAGCAAATATAAATTTCCCCAGGTTCCTGAGTAATTAAAAACCAATTTAAAACTATAGCCGAAAAGGTAGATTTACCGTTCTTTTTAGCCAAAGATATCAAAATCAAGCGAGGCCTATTTTTATAAAAGCAGTCTGTAAAAACTTCTCGTTCCCAACCCTCGAGCTTAATCAATTGCTCTTTTTTCTCTGGTAGATAGATCTCTTTTTCCGAGAATTGAATTATATCTCTTTCATATTCCCGGATAGAAAAGCCCTCACTTTTACCGGTCTTTAATCCTTCTGGCCATCTCTGTTTAAGTCCTTCGTTTTGCTTTTTTTTCGCTTTTTGAGTCTTGACTCGATAGCTTTCTTTCAATCTCTTTTTTACATTTTTAGCAATAATAAATCACCACCTATAGAATCTTCAAAAAAGCGGAACGCCTGAGCCTTTTAAGGCCCCTCAAATATCAAATAGGCATAAAGATAAGCGTATATTAGTTATTTCCATCAGAAAATTGCACTTATGTTATATTCCGAATCCGTTAATGACTTCTTTATTCTCGTCATCATCGATCCCGATATACCTGAAAGTTACTTTAATATTCCGGTGATTCAATAGGTTAGAGATCCTTTCGATACTGATTCCCTGCATGCGCAAGTGATAGCCAAAGGTTTTTCTAAGCGTATGGCCCCCAACTTTATGCTTAATTCCGACTTCCCGGCACCACTCATTAATTAACTGGTAGGCCCGGATCCTGGTAATCGGTTTATTCTTTTTTGATTTTTCGTTAGTGAATAGGTATTGATCTAGGTTAAATATACCGGTCTTTTTCAGATAATAGTTTAAGGCCTCTTTAATCTGCTTATTAAAATGCACCTTCCGGGTCTTTCCGGTCTTTTGCTCTTTGATATCTAAACAGTCTTTCAAATTCCCCTGATCATCTTTGACATCTGCAAGTTTCAGAGATAGGATATCCCCGATCCTCAGGCCGGAGTTAATACCAAAAACGAATAACAAATAATCCCGGGGATTTTTCTGTCGGTATAGATTTCCCCGGATCTGCTTTATTTGATTTTCTGATCTGATCGGCTCTACAATATTCATACTCAAACACCCCCTATATTTTGTTTAATCTTTCTAACAGAATTATAATATAGGTTAAATAAAAAAGCAAGTATTATATCAAAATAAATTCAAATATTCTATAACCCTTATTTTATATAGCTTTTAGAATTATACACAATAGGCATTGTGTTAAATACAAACCTTTCCGAATCACATCAAAAAAAATGGATTCACACCGAATCACACTGAGAAATGAAAAAAATTTTATAGCCTCGTATCGAGCCTAAACCCTTCCGAGCCACACCAAGGAGGTGAGCCACACCGAGCCACACGGAGGGAAAACAAAAGTCTCTTGTAACCCTTGTAAACAAAGGACTTTTTTTTCTGATTTTCTGGCGTGTTTTGGCTCTGCGATTTATTATATTTAATCTATCTAACAGTATTTACGATATAGGTTAAAATAAAAAAAGCAAGTATCCTTTTTATTCATTTCTATATATCCCAAATCCTTTATTTTACAAGGCTCCCAAGATTATACAGAATTGCTATTGTATTAAGTAAATAGCCAGGCCAAAAAAGCAATTTCTGCTTTTTCAATCTGGCTATCAGGTAGCTCTTTCAGATATTTAATATTTTATATGTTCTATATTTCTAATATTTCTTCATTAAATCCACCTTACTTGTGGTACTTCCTCTTCTATTATTTTAATTTCTTCTATAATAATTTTTCTTAATTTAAATAATTCTGTTACTTTGTCTAAACTTTCCTCATTGCCACCATATTGATATGCTTTTATTTGAGTCTCTATCCTTTTAAGTTCAGCTTTTAAGAAGCTAGTTTCTTCTTTACAATAAAATTCTAACGGTATTTGGCCCACAATATCTCTTCTAAGTTCCCATAATTTCTCTATTCTTTTTATTTTTTCTATATTGCCACCATAGCTATAATGTCCAATCTGATCATCAATCCTTTTAAGTTCAGCTTTTAAGAAATTAAATTTCTTTTCGTGCATTTTTTTAGTTATATCTTCTTCCATTAATTTCACCTCCCTTTTTATTTATTTTTTAGTCTCACAACTACCCTTTCCTCAATCTCAGAACTAATGAGATTAATATTTCCACATTTAGGGCATTTAAGTTCTAATATTTTTGGATTTCCATATATATCAAACCCCGGAGCCCCTATGAAGAATCCTCTATTACAGGGTCTTTTGTTACCGTGTTTATCTATAATTGTACCTTTGCATCTTACTTCTATTCTTTTTATTTTATATCACCTGCCCCAATCAGTCAATTACTCCCACCCGGGAATCAGCTTACTATATTCCTCTATCTCTTTATAACTCATTATTTCTTCAAAGTCTATTCCCAAATCGTCACATAAAAATTTAATCATTTCACCGTTAGCTTTTGACCTTGCATATTTGTCTGGGATTATAAATTTTAATTTAGTAAATTCTTCCGGATAATATTTTTTGAATCTTTTCAATTTTGTTTTATCTTGAGATCGGAGATAGCCCCCTTTAACTTCAACCCATGAATCTGAAGCATGCAAATAAAAGTCTGGTTTATAATACCTTTGGCCATGTTTAATAATTTTAAATTCAAATTCTTTATATTCATAAATATAGAATTCACCGATATATCTATAATATCGGGCCACATTGGCTTCTGTTTTTGACCTGAAATATTGTTTTAGATCTTCCCGGTAACCGCCTTTGGCTACTTCCATTTTTTATATTCCTCCCAGGTACAAGATTTAAATATCCAGGGATTGTTTACCCATCTCATAAAATCTTTATATTTCCTGCTTTTTAATGTATTATTATAATTCATAACGTAAGCCTTAATAAATCCTCGTTCATCCTTAATATCTCTTAATCTTTTTATTCTATAAAGATCTTCTTCAAAGGTTGTATCAAAACCAATCAGGACATATACCGTTATATTTCTTGGCTTGATCCCAGCCTTGATAATAAGATCTAATCCTCTTATTATTTCGCCCTCATCTTTAATCTCATCCCAGGCAAACCTTATCGTCTCTTTATGTTTTATCTTGGCCAACAATTTAGCATTTTCTTCATTTACAAGTCGAGCATCCAACCCCTGGTTAAAATCCATTCGCCAGCTCTTATCAATATACTTTTGTAATTTCTTAATATGAGAAGGTAAGGCCAGAAAATTATTATCTAATAAAACCACTATGTTAGACTTAGGATTTAGAAATTCTTCCACTTCTGCATGCTCCCTGATCTTCCCTTCTTTCTCCGGTACTATACAAAATTTACAGTTCCTGATACAGCCCCGGGTAGTAAAGCCCAAAGAATAATCGAGATTGTAAAGGAAATAATCAGGCATAATGTGTTCGGTTTCTCTTGGTAATTTTGTTTCCAAGTCAAAACCTGATCCACCAGCCCGATAAAAATTTTCAGGTATATAGCATTCGTTGATATGAAATTCAGTAAAGATTTTTGAAACATATATCCTGTCATAAGTTTTTGTAAATAATGGGCTATATAATTCTGTTTCGTCGCCTTTCTGTTTATGATAAGCAGACAGTTTCATTAAAGCTAAATTATGTTGCTTGCTATCAATGTCAAAAAGACCGATCTTCATGATCAGATCTTCCCCAGTATTTTTAATATAAACAAAATTCCCATAATCACTACTGCCACAAAAAGCGCCCACCAGGCCCAGTCATTAATCTCTTCTGCTTTTTTAACTGGGCTGCTAAATCCTTTAATCTTTTCATTCCCCCATCTCAAACTCATTTAATCTTCTCCCTTATTATTAAATCCGGAAATACAATATCCCAATTGACCTTTTTTATGAGAATAAATAAGGCCGCTTATCTTCTTGTATTGCTCCGGGTTTATAAGTGGTAACCTTTTTCTCATGTCTACCCAAACGGTGGTTATAGAAACTTTGAATTTTAACGCGGTGACCTTCAATATTTCATTATTTCGTAGCATAAATTCAGACTCGTCAAATACCCTTTCCACGATAGTCTTAGAAAAATTAGATTTGATATTAACTTTAGGTTCCATGATTTACTTTCTCCTTTCTTTTTTAATCTGAATCGGTCCCGCCGATCTTAATTTTTTTAATTTCCTCTTCGGTATAAATACCCAGTTCGGCCTCAATTGTTTTTAATCGTTTTTCGAAACCTTCTAAAATCGGGATAAGATAATACATTATAGAAATTCCTACTCCTAAACCATCATAATATTGGGGATCTTTTCCATCTGCTTTTAACTCTTCTAAATTTTTACTCATTTTTTCTCTAATCTCCTATCCTTCCCAGTTAGTTTTACTATCTTACACATTCCCCCAATTCTCGAACTTATTCTTGTATCTATCTGCTCATCTATTTGCTGTAGTGAAAAATTAGACGTTATTAAAGTATGAAGCATCTCCTGCTCCCGGTAATTTATAATATAATAGGTTATTTGCTGAACGAATGCGGTTATCTTTTCTGCTCCGATATCATCAATGGCAAGGGTCCCGGGAAAAGAAGCGATTTCCTCTGCTCTTTCAAATGGAGTTATGTCATCATCTTTCCTAAATAAACTTTGTAATTCCATTATAAAACCCGGATAGCTGATCCATTCGGCTCCCTTTTCTTTGTCTCTCAATATTCCTTTTATTATCCCTGCCATTAAAACTGTTTTACCCACACCAGCCGTTCCTGTAATAAACATAGACTGCTCAATGCCCTGTTTTACTATGCCTGGTTTGTCGCATTCTATATCTCTAAATTTAATCGGTATAATGGTAAGCCGTTTTCGATATTCTTTATCTTTATAAATCGTTTTGCATTTATCAGAGCAAAAATATTTTCGGGGATTAACCCATCTCTCTTTTGGAATATCTTCAAATTCAAATCCCTTGCCGCATATTACGCAATTCTCTTTATACTTCGTAATTTTCTTCCAGGTGTTTATATTTATCTTCTTCTGGTGTTTTAGATTGTTTAATATTTTGGTTGCTTCTTCCATCATAATCTCCTTTCAGCGGGAAAACTCCCAGCCAACTATTCATAATACTCTGGTTTAAAATAGCAATCTGTTCTTCCTCGTTATTGCTTAAACCATCCAGTTTTTTTATTAACAATTCCTCCGCTCTTTCAGTCATTGGTTTCCTGATTTTAGTTCTCATAGCTTTAAAATCTTTCCAGGCTTTTTTAAAAATAATGCCCTTTTCTTTAAGAGTTTCTTTAAGAGTTTCTTTAAGAGTTTCTTTAGAGGTCAGCAAAGACTTATCTCCCTTAGGTTTCCCGGACATTTTGTTATCAAATTTGCTAATTCCGTTATCAATTTTGCTAATTCCGTTATCAATTTTGCTAAAAGTGTTACCATTTCTGGTAACAAAATAAGTGTTACCATTTTTGGTAACAATCTTCTTAATTGGCTGTAACCATTTATCATAGTCCTTTTGAAAGCCCCACCTATTTTTGTTATCAAATTTGATAACGATTTGTCTCAAATATAATTCCCTTAATGTCCTTGAAACTATATATTTGTTGAGCCCGGTTAATTTTTCCCAGCACTTGGAAGACATTACAGCACTTTCTAACTTGAGAGCCTGACCCTTCTTGTTTCTTATTGTTTTTCCCTTTTTGTCTTTTTTTACCCACCCCCAAGTTTTTCTCCATAATGCCCACAAGACCCTGCCCTCATGACCTGATAATTGGGTCCTAGCTAACGCTTCGACTATCTCATTCGCTATATCTACATGACCATCTTCTCTTTGGGGATTAGCCATTTTTAGTCTACCTTTTCTTCCTATCAAACATAAAAGCATATCTTTGCTTTTTTATAATGGGAGCTTTATTGATTCTGGGCCTATTAGGCCTATCCCAGCCCCCACCACCACAATTAGCATTTTCTAAAACAAAATTGCTTGCCTTTAGACTAGCTCCGTTTTCGGTGCTTAAAATATAAGTAATTATTTTTTTATAGCCCATCTCTCTGGCAATTCGGGCACATCTGGAATATAGAATACTGCAAGCGTTATAAGTTCCATCTGTGCATAAACGAGTTATCTCTAAGGTCATGTTATCGTCTAATAAACGAGCTATAGGTCGGCCACATACAGCCACTCCAACTAAATTTTCTCTATCATATAAACCTATTGAAAATTTATGACCCTGTACTCTTTTATGGTGTCTATGATTTTCTTCAACAAAGTTATTTGCTTCTTTAAGAGATAGGGGCTTTATGATCATATTAATTTCCTTTCTTAATTTCAGGGGCAGGCAAAATAGCCACAAAAACCCGCCCCCGCTTTTAGCACTCTTACAAAACTACAAAGAGACATTAAACTACAATCATAGGCATCGCCTCCCTTTAAATATCCCTGCCCCTCGGGGAAGAAATTATCAAAAAAACCGAGGAGCAGGGGCTCGGCAGTCCGGAGAACCCTGGAGAGAAAGCCAGACCGCCGGGATTCGATTCACCTTCCTTATTTATTAACTTCAATAGCCAATCTATAAAACATAACCGGGTCTTTGTTTTTTACTTTTTTCTTATCAATATCAGCGATTAAGTTCTTAAAATAATTTTCCACTTCCGCCAAATCTACCTTGGTATCATGGTGGATTTTAATTTCCCGGCCTTCCCTTATATCATTCAATAGATCTGTTACTGCAAATAATTCTTTGTAGGTCATATTTATAGTTCTCCCTTCTTTTTTTATAGTATTTTTATAGTTTATTTATAGTTCATTGTTACCTTAAAAACACCCAGTAAAACCACACCATTAAGCCCGATCCGATTAACCAACATATAAATTCCAACATTATTTTACCTCTGGGAAGATCTTTATTTTTTCCGGATAAATATTTTTTAAACTGTCTTTTAGATAAACCGGGATATTATTCCATTTACAATAATTTACTATATTCTCTACCCAATCTTTTTTTGGTATGATCTTCCCTTTTCTCTTTCCAGTCTCGGCCCCTAGGATCACCCAGTCAATATTTGCATTTGAAAATGGTCCGGGGTTAATATACTCAAGAATAGGCTCGATTGATACAAAGGTTATATTGCAGCTTGTAATAAATAGATAAGGTATCCCCCTTTCAAAATCTTTTTCTCTTGTTATGGTTACCCCCAGCCAACAGTTTTTCGGGAAAATATATCTATCGTAAACTTCCGGATATCTAGTCAAAAATTGAAAGATATGTTGAGGATATAATTTTACTTTTTCCAATACTTTTTCCAACCATCTATCTTCCCAATAATAGATCTCGCTCATCGATCCCACGAATATCTTTTGGGCCTTTTGGGGAAACTTTTTATCGAATTGAGCTTCTAAAAATGTAGGCTTAAAGTCTTTTAATCCCGATAAGTTATCGCCGGTCCAGGCCCAGGTAGGATGTTTTCTCCAATAATGGTTAAACTCAATTTCAATCATTTGCTTGTAACGGAAGTTTGCTATCTTTCGAGCATAACAATATTCACAATGATTTAGGCAGCCCCAGCACGGATTGAACGTCATCGTACACCAACCTATTTTATTTTTAGCCATTAATATTCCCTCCATCTTTGCCCACTTATTATTTTTTGAATTGTAGTATGGGATGTACCAAATAATCCACCAATTATTCTATATGGACAGCTTAGTCGATATAATTCTCTTATCATGGGAATGTCCTCTGGTTTTAATTTAGTAAACTTACTCTCGTGTGGAATCGGCATAGTTCCATGTTTTCTTTTATCATTTGCATTATCTTTTTTAGTTCCCCATTCTAAATTGTTAATATGATTATTTTGGTTATTTCCGTCAAGATGTCTACTTTCATATCCGTTTGGTTTCCTACCTCTGAAGGCATTTAATACCAATAAATGAATATAATGTTTTTTCATTCCATTTTTGTTATATAAAAATACATATAAGTACCCTGTATTTTTTACTATTGGTTTTAAATATTTTTTTGTTTTTAAAGAATAAATTTTACCATCTTTATTTATCAAATAATTAGGATAATCTTTTATTTTGTCCATTCCTATTTTATTATTCATCTTTACCTCCCTTTAAAAAATTCTTTGCTGGACGTTAACCGTTTCATTCATTGGGTCCTAAATTCCCTGGGAATGTGGATTCATATAATATATTTGATAATTTAATATATAGTTTATCGGGATTGATTTTATCTAATATTATTTTCTGTTTGCGGCTTACTTTCTCAACGTCTACAATAGATAAGCAAGTCATTAAAGCCCTTATCTCTTTTTTATATAAATCAATTTTCATGTTTACCTCATTTATTCGCTTCAAAAAATGCTTTAGCAAAACCCGGTGGGGTTATTGCCCTTTTATCTTTTTGTTTACTACTTGTGAAATCACTTATGCTTGGTAGTTTTCCATATTTTTTCCAATAATTCATTGCAGTTTTCCCGGGATCTTTTAACGGTATATTAAAATATCCCCATAAATCAGTTTTCTTCGTGTAAAGGTCTCCATAATCGCAAGGATCAAAAGTAAATACCGGCTTACCTAGAAACTGCCTTAAATAACCTGTAGGATTCTCTAAGCACCAAAAAGCCAATTTATGATCATAACGACATTCCCAGATTATATTTAAGCAGGCTATAACTAATTTCATACCGTCTCTTAAATTCCTCGGTGTTTTTGCCCTTGTTCTGGCAAAACAAAATTGAGTGCAAACCGGTGCAGCTAAAATACCATAAATATCATTTATCAAAACCATAAGCGGGTCTTTATTCCCACCTTTAAAAATTATATAATTGGCAAAAATCACTGTTTCCAAAACATCATAAAATGGTAATGTAATATTAATTACAATGTAACCAGCTTCTTCGTAATCTTTACTCCAAGATCCAGTGCCACCACATAAATCAAGAATTATTTTTGACATTAGGTGCAGTTTCCTTTTCAATCTTTTTATCATTTCTTCTTCTTATATATTTCAATAACTCTAAAAGTTTAATGTCGTTTTCTTTGACAAATTCTCTTAATTCTTCTACGGACCTACGAAAATTATTAATCCTTTTGATCCGCTTATATACACCACTTGTCATTTTCATTTTTTGCCCCCAAGCATTTTTTCAATTACTTTTTTCTTTATTTTTTCCAGTAAAGTCAGCGCACATATTTTGTGATAGATCCTATGATCATAGAAAATGATGTCGCTCTCATCTTTTATCTTCTTACCGCACCTGAAGCATATCCAGGCAACCCCTTCTTGCAGTCTGTATTTTTTCATATTAATTAAATCCCCTTTTCTACAAACTTATTCAGCCTGATCTTCTCTCCTTTCTCTTTTCTTAGCACTTGTACTAAATGACCCTCATCGATATTTCGTAATATACAATCTTCGATAATCTTCCTAAGTACGTCCGGGGGCAACGAATCGAGTTCTACTACCATATCGGAGCCATAGATACTAACGAATTTATTATAATTAGGGTCGCTCTGCTTAGCCGGATCCGATGGTAACTGATATCTTTCTATCTGTTCTTGTGTTAAAGCGATCCTTTCAAAATTGATAAATACACCAAAATCCATAATTCTTTTTTTTATGGAATCATAAATAGATAGCCCTGAGGGATCAAAATCACCACAATAATATAAATAGCACTCTTTATCGTTCTGGGCCTTATATCTTCCAGCAGTCCTATATACTTCTGTCCGGGATAACTGCCCCCTGGCCACCATTAGGGCGACATCATATTGATAGGTAATTTCAGTCAAGACACTTCGCAGGGCATCCTTTTCAGTCCAAATTTCTAAGTAATTATCCTGATTTTGCCATTTATCTTTACGGTAGGATCTTTTAACCGCTTGTATAAATTCATTAAGATCAAGCCAGGAGCTTAGCTTATCTACTGCCCTTAACCGATCAGCAAACCCTTCCTCCGGTAATATTCCTTCATCCCTGCCCGTTACACAAAGCCGGGACAGTTTTTTATAATATCTTTGCTCGTTGGGAATGATCTGCTTGGCCACCAACTGATAATATATCTGCCTGAGTGTCAGGGCAAAATCATAACTATTTATTATTTCTTGTACTTGTGTTAAAAGTTCTAAAGATTGTTTTTGCATTTATTTTCCTTCCAATATATAAACCTCTACCGGTTCGATTCCCCACTTTTTAGCTTTTTCGTAAGATTCAAGATAAACATCCAAGTTCCAAAAGTCAAAATGTAAATTCTTCTCAGTAAAATATCCCGTATCCTCAACCGAAAAATAACCGATATCTTTAATATAAATCCTATCCCCTAACTTCAAAGGGCTCCTGACTTGCCATTTACCATCAATCCAATCTACATTAATGGCCACCACTCCCTCTCTTACCGGTGTCATCGTTGCGGTAAATCCATCATCCCATTTTTTGGCGATACAATTAGGATGCCGGGAATATGCCGTTGAGGTCATAATAAAATATCTTTGCTCTTTTGCCGGCACAGGTAAGGTATAAATAGCGTATAAAATTGAAATTAACATAATATATAAGACCAGCCAGGTTAATCTATCTATATTTCTCACCTTATCGCAACCCCTTTTCTGGATTTGCCTATATTGTATATAGCTTTTATTATTTTAGTAGCCTCGGTAATGGTTTTAGCTTTTTTTAATCGCCTTCTTAACCATTTTTTATTGTCTTTTCTTCTCACCTTATCGCAACCCCCTTATATAAGATTGGATATCATTAAGACATTCCACATTAAATATAGTCCCGGTTTCCGGGAAAAAGGCATATTGTCTCCAACTACTCCACCACTTAATAATCCCCAGTCTAATAGGGTGAGTTTTAGAATTTACCTCAATAACTTTTGTCTTAGGTTTTTGTTCCAATAATTCAAATTCAAGATATTTGCTCATCTTTACCCCCTTATTTTCCTTCTCAAATAAAGAAATAATCCGATAACAAAAATTAATATCGCTGCCATTTCTATTAAAAAATGTATGTTTCTAATAAACATAACTATTCCCCTTTCATTCTTTATTTAAGAGGGGCTTGTCAGACCTCAAGCCCCCTTCCCTTTAATGGTTAATACAAAACTTTAACTTCTACTTCAGCAGTCCTGATTATCCTGCCAGTCCAAAAATTATGTTGTGTATAGCTTACTAAGATAGTAGCGTATCTTACTAAAGCAGGAGAGTCATCAACTTTTACTGCCACAATTAAACCTTCATTATTGACAGTAGCAACTTCGGTATTGCTTGAACTATAGTCACAATTTGAAGTCACATCGGCACTAGTCCCATCAGAGTAATAAGCAGTAATTTCTAATTGCTGAGTAATTCCCGTTAATGAAACAATATTTAAAGTTACTTCTTCAGGATCAGCTTCGATATAGTCAAGCTTCGATTCAGGCAATACCCAGCAACCGGCAAGTAAACCAGCAACTAACATAATCACCACCAATACAGTTAGCTTTTTCATTATTTTTTTCACCTCCTCTCTTGTGTGGTCTGGCCCAGTTAAAGGGTCGATAAACTATAGTGGTCCTTACTTCACTATAATTTACAATAACTGAACCAGACCCGATTTTTACTTTATATAACAACTTTGGTATATAGAATCACCTCCTTTTAATTATTCTTTTTAATTTAGCTTTTTCGCTATAATAATCGTATGTTCCCTTGCCTCTTTTAAGGTCATGGCCACATTTTGGACAGTAATATTGACTTAGTTTAAATCCTACCTTTCCCACAATCGCCTGACCTTCCCAATTGCAATTTTTGCATTTAGCCTTAATATTCAATTTTTCACCCCTTATTTATTGTTGATTCGGATTTTGACTTCGTAAGCTAATTGATCAGCTATAACATTAAAATATTCATCTGTTTCTTTCAGCCTTATCGTATTGTCATAACCGGTATCAAAAACTTTTTTAGCAGTAGATCTGAATATCTTTTTTAACTGTTCTAACTTTTCTTTTTTCATCTCTCACCCCCTTAAAATAAAAAAAGCCAAATAAAAAAACCGATTACCATTAATTGACAGGAAAACCGCATCAACCTGTCTGGTATCGGTTTAATTATTTGGCTATATTCTATTTTATTTTTAGATTATTGTTCTTTCATCAGACTTTCATCTGACTTCCATTTGATTGTCATATGATATATTATAGGACGTTGCAAAATTGAAAAAAAAAGATAAAACTCTCCGAGCCCCCTATTTTGTCATTCCTTTTCTGTCATTGCGAGGAGCGCAGCGACGCGGCAATCTCTATCTGTCATTGCGAACTTTCGAAGAAAGTGTGGCAATCTCATTATTCCTTTGCATCTTTCATCTTTTTCTGTCATTGCGAGCACCGCTTTGGGTGCGCGGCGATCTCGTACAATGTCATTGCGAGCCCAGATTTACCAGGGCGCGGCAATCCCATCTTCCTATATATTCCAATATTCCCCCTTTTTCCGCCACAAAAACTATAAAAAAACTATAATTATTATATATATTACTATATTTACTCTATAAAAAAAGATTTACTAAAACGTTATAACCCTTATAAACAAAGGCTTTGAAGGATTTTAAAAAACGTTCATATACTGCGTATATGAAGAATATTTGACCTGTCCCTTATGATTGTACCTATTTTGAAAAAGACCCCCCTTAAAATCAAAAATTGATGGTTTATTTTTTGGTGATCTAAAAAAGAACTCCTGCTCTTTTAATGCAAGGGTGTTGGTAAGTATTTTTTTGTTTTATTTACTTGATATATTGTATTTATATAATAATTCTTACTTTTTTATAGAAAAATTCTTTATAATAAAAATATTATTCTTTATTATTCCTTATTTTATTTATTTTTTAAAATTTATATGTTTAATCTGTTTCTATTCCTTTTATATATTTTAAATATTATTTTATAGCTTACAAAAATTTCTAATTATTTTTCTAATTCTTTCTTTTTTTCTAGATATTCTTCTTTATCAATCTCACCTCTTGCATATCGTTTCTTTAAAATATTTAAGGGAGTATCTAATTCATAATCTTTTATATACTTTTTATACAACATATTATATAACCATATTTCCAACTTAGATTGTATATTATATAGGTCAAAATTAAAATATATTTTTGAAACAAAATATAAAATCCATAATAATGCACCAATACTTTGAAAAATTGTAGGAGCTTGTTGTGCTCTTAAAATCAGGAATAATAATAAAAAAGGCATCGTTATTAGGATATATGAAAAATTTTTTGAATTTATTTTTGCTCTTTTATCAAATTTCGATCTAATATTTTCCCAATGATCAATCATTTTCTGAATTTCAACAACGCTTTCACTTAATTTTTCTTCATATTCTTTTTTTTGTTCTTCAATTTTTTGCTGTATACCAAACTTTATTTTTTTTATGTTTTTAAACGTTTCATCAGGAGTGAAATCATCAATATCTGAATCATCTAAATTCATTAATGTATTTTCCATTTGTTTATCGAACAAAAGCGTGGCAATATCTATTTCTTCAATACGGCCTTCTTTTTTTAATTTTTCAATATTTTCACAAAATCTTTCCCATACTTCTCTGGTAATCATTGATTCTTCAGAATAAATTGAAATAATTGTGTCCATAGGAATATCTTCTTTAATAGTTGGATTTTTTAGCCATAAAATATTTGTTAATAATCTATCAGGGATAACTTCACCAATCGTTAAATTTTTCTTATGACCCATCTCAACATAATTATATTTTGCTAACTTTAAATCAGAAGAAAGAAATATTGCCTTTGACTTTTCAATTTCTCTAACTTTAGTTTTTCTAATTTCTTTAATTTTCTCTATTGCAGCTAAATCATGATTATATATATTAGTTATAATACCGAATTTTGGTTTATACTGCATCATTTTAGAAATTTGTGATTCATCCGGAATATATTTATCGAGTTCTATATTTGTTGGAACAATTTCTACATCTAAATTCCACAATTTATTTTCAATTTTATGAATAAATTCTTTTACATCTTCTATTGTATAACCTTTGTTTTTTAAATTGCTATAAATTGAATTTACTTTAATATCTTTATAATATATATTTTGTTTTTTTGAATAATTTGATAAAACATATATCATTTCATCTAGGGTAAAATCAAAAATTTTTAGGCTAAATTTGTAACTTTTTAATAAGTCAAAAAGTTCCTTTGTTATTTTATTTATTTCTGGATAATGTAGATCAAATAAACTAAAAATGAAATTAGAATCCAAAAAAATTTGTACATTTCTAAATTTTTTATCTAATTCTGTAATATTCTTAGAAAATGCAGCTGTTGCAATTATTGAACCATATACAATATTACGCAACATTTCCCAATATTTTGGTTTACGATCTTCTACCAATTTTATATATTTTAATAACTTTTTCTCATATCCAGTTTTCTTCTTTATATACTTATTTGTTAAAGGTATACTATGAGGACTAAAATATTCTCGTAGTAATTCGATATTTTTATCTACAAAAGAAAAAAATATTTTATTAATTTTTTGCACATTTAATTTATCGTCACCAAAATAATCCAGAATATCATCAAGTAATTCGTTAATTTTTCTTTTTACATCGCTTTCTGGTTCAAGCCTCTCTATATATTTTATTCCCTTATCTGATATCTTAATTTGCCATTTTTTTTCCTTTTTCTCTACAAATAAATATCCAGACTTTTTTGCCCTAGTTATAATAGATTTAAGCGATACTTCAGGGATAATTATTTTAAATTTTTCTTCAACTTTTTCACTAATAGAATTTAAATCAAGTGAAGTTTTATCGATGGGTAAAATTTTTAATATAAATGTATAATATGTATCTATGTAATCTTTTTCTTTCTCATACATTGCCTTAGCTAATGCGTAAGAATAAATCATTTCATTTATCATCAGTTTTTTTCCTTTATTGAAATAATAAAGTAATAGAAATTTTAATCAGCTTTTTCATAAATTTTTTTTAAAAAGTACACTATCTCTTTCATTATTTATTATTTTCTATTGTGATTTAGATCCATGACTTTGTGCCCTATCCTTTTAGATAGTTTGCTCTTTTCAGCTTTCTTGAAGTATTAATTAGAATAATAATTTCACTTTTAAAATATTTTAATACAAGTATTTAATCTTTTTTAGTAGTCTTTTTAGTAGTCTTTTTAGTATTGCTTGAAGAGCCTGAGGAGACTCCTGATCCACCTTTGGGAGGCTTCGAAGTATCTAAATTGTCTTGAGTTGGCTGATATCCTTTCTTTAATGGTATTTTCTTCCCTATTTGCTTTTTCTTTCCTGACATTATAATACCTCCTATTTTTATTTAAAAAATTCTATTGATGAAATTTCCTTAGCCGATACGATAATTCCTTTAGATCTTTCGATAGATTCTATAAAAATACTATTTTCATCTAATTTCCATACCTCTTCTAAGTATATTTGTTCCTCGGAAGGATAAGAAGAAGAAAAGGAATTAGCACCATACCTTCCACCTATTTTTTTTCCGTCTTTAAGATGAATAATAATCCAAAAAGCTTCTCTTTTACTAAATACATAATCCCAAGGTTTTTGGATAGGATGTATAATATATTTAGAAATAGGCTTCAAAGTTGATAATTTGAGGAAAAGAATAGGCCATAATATAGGAATAATAAATATAATTATAAGCAGAAGTATAAAATACCATATTTTATAATGAACATAGAAGTTTTCGGAATGAATTGGAATAATTAACCAAAATAATGCAGCAAAATTTAGAGAGCTATAACCAATTACCTCGAGTAGAGATTTTGAAAAATCTCTTCGTTCGCTCGGAACCAGTAAGTCATAAATTTTTATTGAAATAAATCCCGGGATAAAGAAAACCAAAAATAACACTAATTTATCCATCTGCCAAATATCCATATATTATCATCTCCACTCGTTCAAATATTGTGGTGGCTTTTTAAAATAATTAAATTACTTCGTTTATGATCCCAAATCGACATGTTTTACAAAGTACTTCTTTACAGTAATATAGATTTCTATATTCACTATACGACAAAACTTTTAAAAACCCTCTTTTTTCAAAAAACTTATTTAAAGCTCCCCTGCTCTTTCAATGCAAGGGTTCCGGAAAGTTTTATAGTATTTTATTTAATTCATATAGGATGTTTATTTGAAAAATTATCTTCTACGCCCTTCTCTGCTCTAGTGGTACCAAACTCACTTTTAGTCTCAAGAATAAAGTAAGCTGGAAATGGTAAACTAAAATGCACCTTTCATCCTATAGATATTTGAGACCCTTTTAATTAAAAGAAGTCTTTCTTTAGGACATCTATCTATAATAATACCTAAAACCTCAACCATCCGGTTAAGAAACTCCTCAAACCCTACAGGTTTTTCGCTAAAAGTTACCGAATTATTGACTTGGTACTCCTTTCCTATTTATTTAAATAAGACAAACAAAACGTCCCCTCGTCTTACCTCGTCTTATTACATTTTTTACTTTGATGAAAATAGATGTCTGTCCCTATATTTTAATTTCACTTCCATTTCTTCAGCAGTGTCTTGAGATAGTGCATAACTGGTCCACGCTTTAAATGCTGATGTGCAAATTGATTTCGATAACTTCTAAGGCAACCATAACAACTATCATTCTCACCACAACCACAACTCCCATTGACTCTCTCAAGTGCCGCTACTACACTATCATGGAGTATCTTTTTTTCTTCAAGACGGGCTACAAGTCCAGCCCCTCCTGGTACATTGTCATAAAGAATAATCGGGGGAATAATATTTTCCTTGCTATAGGCTACTGTTGTGCTCAAGTCAGTAGAGGGTACTTCCAAAACCTCAGAAACCCCCTCTATTAAGGCATAAGCAAGAGAATATGCGAACCATACACCGTCTATATCATTTTGGAGTAACCCAAGAAGAAACTGAATTTGAATCACATCGGTTACAAACTCGTGTCCAAGGGAAACATGTTCAAGAGTTCCAAAGCAGTTTTCTCCATAGGGTGTTTTGTGTTGGTTTTTAGGCTCACGAAAACCAGCCCCACACTTAGGGCAAATATAGAATCCCTTGCCTCTTCGACCTTCACATAGAATAACCATCCGACCCGGAGAGGCTTTCGTTATCTTAATTGTTCCGAAATTAATTTCAGCAGCCTTAGATACTGTCAAACCTACAAAATATGGACGAGTAGTGAAAACACGAGGTGTTCGCCCCTTAGGATTCGTTGGCTTGTTACGATCCGTCACAAAACCAAATTTTGGTATTATAAACTTGTGATTCTTCAATTCTGCGCAACATATTTCTGATAGGTTTTGTGCCTCTTTCTCTTTTTTTATGAATTTATTGTGCTTAAGACAGTAATGCCAAATCTCCCACTCCTTTTCTGCGACTCTCTTGATTCCGTATGAGGTCCACTCTTTCTTGTTTGCGACCAATTTACTTGTGGGAGCAAATTCTGCTATAGCGATAGAAAGATCCCTTTGAAGAAGGACCTCAAAAGATTCGGAGGTTTGTTGTGTTCTATGAGTGTCTAACTCAACCACATCCACTGGGAACCCATACTTCGGGATTATTGTTTTCCGTGAGAGAAACGATAAAGTGTCTTCCCTTGCAATAGTTTGTGCTCTTCGCTTTGCCCAACCGGCAGTGGAATAATCTTCTCTTGTAACAGAATCCTTTTGGAGCTTTTTCACAGCCTGAAAATCACTTGAAACCTCCATTTCCGCGAGCGCAAAACGGCTGCCTTCTCCCACTATGTGTTGAATCCATGTACCATTATTTATTCCTACCTTACCTATCATTGCAGGTGGAATAATGCTCCTCAATGAATCTTCCAATTTGATTTTGTGTCGTTGCAAAAAATCAACTAAGTTGCTAATTCCAAATGGATGCTTTAGATCACCGAATAATTTCTCCACATTCTGGAATCGATCGCGGAAATCTCTGAAAAAATAAGACAATGCTAAGGCACTAATATGACGAGTGATAATCTTCTTATTTCGAAGACTAATAACAGGAGGCTTAATAATTCCTTTAAGGATCCGATTACTAGGTTCAGCAAAATGATATAAGTCATGGGGATTGCGACGACAGAAAGTAATTGCAAGTCCTGGAAATCCACTACGGCGTCCTGCTCGCCCTACCCGTTGCGTATAGTTGAATGCCTCTGGTGGAACATTGCGTAAAAAGATAATATCTAAATCACCAAGATCAACTCCTAATTCAAAAGTTGTAGATGAACTGAGAACGTGAATATTTCCTGCTTTAAATTCCCGTTGAAACTCCCTTGCTTTCTCCTTATCAATCTGTGCAGTGTGTTCTTCAACTCTTAACACACCCGGCAGATTGTCTTTGTAAAGTAACCGATAATGGTGCGGCTCTAACTCCCTCACTCGAATCTTCTGAACACTTCCAAGACATCTATAGCGTGTGCAAACACCACCAACACAAACAGATTGAAGTCGAGCACATGTATCACACTGGTAAAGAACATCATCTTCTGATATTGGGAAAATCCTCCACCAATCGGGATTCAATCTACGTGCATCGTCAATGGAAAACAGAAACCGATGTTTTGATGTGGTTGATTCATCACTTTTCCTAAAGGCTTCCCAAATGGCTCGAAGAGTTTCTAATACTTTTTTTTCAATAATATCTTGTTTTGTTAATCCCTTTTTTACTAAGAGTTCGGTGAGAAACTTAGCCCTCTTACCCATCTTACCATCCCAACTCCGCACCGGCCAGTATCTTCTGCCCTTTGGACGACGGGGAGGACCGATTCGAACACGCATCTGCGAGGCTTGAAGGCCAAGGTCACTCCAAGTTAATGAAACATCACTCGCCGTCTGTAACTCTACGGCTCTGTCCGTTCTCATAAAGTCCAGAAGAATAAAAATCAAATCTCTCGCCTCTTGTTCATTCAAGCACCAAGGCGAAGAAAATAATATATCTGGAATCTTGAATTTTACTGGCCATTTAATATACCATCGTAGGAGTCCAACACCCTCAAGTGAAATCCTCTGCTCGTCGGTCAGGAATTCACGGTAAAGTGCACACCAGATATTTTTACGAATCTTAGGTTCGTCATCGGACTCTTTTTCTTTAAAACTATCACGATAATTATGGAACGCCCTATCAGCAAGTGTGTAAAGACTAATTCCATCAACAGGATATCTTGAGAAGCTTCGTGCTATTTTGAAAACCAGATTGCGGCTCAGAATGTCTCTATACGAGTTTTCAAGATACCATGCAAAGAAAGCGGCTTGCTGACGACCATCGGCAAAGGCAAGAATCTTCCTTCTTTCTTTTGGGAGTCTTTGATATAGCACAGTAGCAATCACAGCATGAGGGCCATCAGTGCCATGAACTACCTCCCTCACAGGATCGGGGGCTCGGTACCCACAAGCACTACATTTTGGAATTTGATCTTCTCTCTCCTCCGCGCCTTCTTGTTGCTCAACTAAGATTGATTTTGCATGCTCACATACTAATTTACTTTGTCTTCGGTTGACTTGTGTCATTGCACCACACTCAATGCATAGTCGAAATATTTTCTTTTTGGCCATGTTATCCTTTTCCTCATTTATATCGGAAACATCCTCCTCAATAGGTCGAAAGAATGTTGCTCCAAAGTCTGGATGTCCTGGGTCACGTATAGCTTCCCTCAATGCCCCATCTTTAAATCTACCAACAAGGTAATGCTGTCCACATTCTCGACAAAGGGCAATCTCAAAGACGGCTCCTCCTTCTGTTTGGCTGCGCCGTTCGAGAAAGATATGTTTCTGAGGTAAATAAGACAAGAAAGCACCTTCAAGCGAACGAAGAAAAAAATGATATCGTGCAGAAAGTAACCGTATACCTGAGGAGGGATCTTCTGCTCGTATTAGTAATTCAACGAGTTCTGATAGAGACAGCATGCGCTCTTCTTTTAATAAATCCGGGAAAATATTGTTAGCTAATATATGAACCTCTCTAGACTCGGCTGTAATAAGTTGGCGAAGTTTGATTGAACGACGGTCATGCTGAAGAATAAACCCAACCTCTTTGGTCACATCTAAACCTTCAGGAATCGCTAACCCGAGATGACGAGTAACCTCGGGTAAATCATATGTAGAAAACGAATCAAGTGCTTGTCGGAGTGCTTGATAGTGCTCCAAAGAAAGTTCTGTTGTGCCAAAATCGGGAATTGATTTAGTTTTTCCTAAAATCATATCCTTTTCCAGAAATTCCTCACCAAATAATTCGGATGCAAAATTTGCCACAGTGGCTTTGTCATGTTCTCCTCCGGCAATAGTAGCACTGGTTGCAATACATTGAAAAGGTCTTGTATAACCACCTTCCCTAAGTCTCCTTTTCAATCGCCGAAGGAGCATGCCCATTTCAATCCCTTTGGATCCTCGATACTGATGTGCTTCATCTAACACAAGGAAAGTCCACCACCGAGCACGTCCATTATCAAAAATAGGACTATCATCCGGCCGAATAAGTAAATATTCTAGCATAGAGTAATTGGTTAATAGAATATGAGGTGGATTATCTCGTATTTCTTTGCGTAAGACAAGTTCAGCAGGAAGCTTACAGGCAATATGGTCTCGCGCGTGACGCCGCGAGTCATTCTCATCCTCAGGCGTCTCGCCAATATACTGACCAAATGTGAATTTAAAGGGTGAACCTGACTTGTGAAGTTGTTTACTGATTTCTCCAAGTTTGTCACGCTGATCATTAGCTAGGGCATTCATCGGATACAGGATGAGTGCACGGACTCCTGGCCCTAATTTCCCCATTTGAAATTCCCGATACAGGTGAAGAAGAATGGGATAAAGAAAGGTTTCCGTCTTCCCGCTGGCCGTGCCTGTAGCAACAACGACGTTTCGTGCCTCACCGAACACCTTCCGAACGGCCTTTTCCTGATGCAAATAGAGAGGTCTGTTGCCTTGCACTGCATTCAGAAATCCTTCATCCGGTGGATCGGTGAGAAGTTCTCTAAAGAGTTCGTGTGTCATTTTCCCGCGTTTGAATAATGAAGTAGCTTCAAGGTAGGGTCCCTTGCTCAAGTGTCCTGAATTAAGTGCTTTCTGAAATGATTTCCTGAGATCACGATCTTTAAAGTAAAAAGTAGTCTCAAGATATCGTTTGTATCTATCTTCAATTTGTTTTGCTAAGTTTATCAAATCCATTTGACCACCTCCCACTTTTGGGTATTTCTATTATAAATTTCGATATCTATTCCTAGTAAATTGTTTTTTGCGCACAGATAAGACCTTTACCCTTGCTCCTCCAAAACCCTTTTCTTTAATAAATCTCTTAAGCCGTGGGTCATAGCGCATAAAAGCTCTTGCAATTGCGTGAGTTACAGCTTTGATTTGTCTGTTGGATTTTGGTTTACTTCTGATGACTTTTATATCAATCTCCATCTTTTTAATTAGTGGATTAATTTTATCTAATTCAAGTAGTCTCCGCAAGAAACACTTCGCCTTTTTGGAATTCCCTTTAAAGTACATCCATACTGATTCATTATTTACAATAAACTCTCCGGGTCCCTGTTTTAAAACTGCCTTAGCAACAGCTGATTTCTTTCTACCATACCCAGTCCATGTTTTCTGTATAGGGATAGCTTGGTCTGCATGAACTTTGACAATGACAGCTTTAAAAGCTTTTGCTTCTTCAGACTGTACCCATATCTTTATATCAAATTCTTCCTGCCTGTTTTCAATCTCTTCAGTATCGCAGAAATCCCGCAAAGGAATTGCAATCTCCTTTTTCTCCACCTCCGCTTGATAAGGTTTGCTTTTATTACGCTCAAAACCCACATCAATTTTTCTTACAAAGCGCAGACGAGGAAGTCTTACAAAAAGTGCCTTGTCGGATGTTGCGGTAAAGTGTTTATGAGACAGAGTTATAGGCCTGTCCACCCAATCGGTAGTAGCTACTCCCATTACGCCGAAAGACCACCATATCCTTTCCACCAAGACCGTAACTTTAATCTTAGCATCACCGTCACACAAAATCCAGTGTGTCTTATCGCAATTCGGCTTTGGAGGTACAGTAACAATTGTCTGACCACTCTCTCGATAAATCTCCAAAACATGTTGTGCATCATTATCCATCAGTTCAACTTTGCAATCAGTTTGGTGAAGAAATTGAACACTAACATTATCATATCCGTTTGGACCTGGCAAAAAGTCAGAGCTCTCCATGCGTATATCATTCAAGACCTTCAGAAACCTGAAGTCCATACTTTCCAATAGATTATCGCCGTTGTCGTAAATCCGCACAAAGTACCAACCGCCGCGCCGATTTGCTATTTCTTCAGGTAGTATCTGTTCCTTAGCCCCCACTTGTGGAACGAATTGCGTCCGCCATCTGTTTTTACCCCTTCCTTCTTCGCCCAAAACGATTACTCCAATGTCTCTCCATCCTTTTTCATCAAGCGTTTGGATGCAAGGAAGTTGTTCACCAAAGAGGGGCCCCATATCCTCAGAGGCATCCTCTATTTCTCTTCCTACAATTTGGAAGCGAGAATATCCAGATTCAACTTGGATTCGTTCGCCATTTGCGTTAACAAAGCCAATGGCCATGTTCCCATCCTGTTCCTGACAAAAAAAATGTGCCTTATATCCGTCCACTTGGACACTTTCTGGATTGACACTGGCAGAACCTGATACTTCTACATCTCGTTTCCATTCCCGCGGGACTATAGCAAGGTAATAGCCTATAGTAGGGTGCTTAACTAATCGTCCCAATCCTTTCCAATCTTTTCGCATTTTGAAAATAAAATAATTTCTTCCCGCTCCCAAAAGTAGGATATCTTTCTGCCCTCCAGTCCAAGTGACCTTCACTCCGCCTACGGCGTGCCGTAAGCGGTAAAGTGACTCATCAATGGTATCCTGGGCTAACAGTTTTTCATTTTGAGCTACGCTCAGTGTTTCCAACTCTTCTGGTATTTCTATCCCAACAATCCATCTCCATCCTTCATTCCAACAGACAATTTCGGGCTTCAGAGAGGAGGGTTTTGTTCCTGGTGTTTTTTCCATCTCCTGCTGTTTTGTTGAACTACGAGGTCTTCCTCCCCTCTTGACAGGTGGAAGCGGTCCCCTACCATGTACTTCTTTTGTTTTTTTCTGAGCTTCTTCCTTAACACACTTACGCTCTTCCTCCGCTTTCCGCCGCTTTTCTTCTCGTCGTTGCCTTTCCGCCTTTAGCCGCTTCAATTCTTCTTTTTCGGCTCTCTCCTGTGCCTCTTTTTCTGTCTTTAAGAGTTGTTCTTCTTGTGCCCTACGTAGCTTCTCTTCCTCTACTCGCTTGCGTTCCGCCTCGGCTTTTTTCAACTCGTCTGCTAAACGTTTTTGCTCTTCATCCTCTTCTCGACGCGCTTCCTCTACTGCTTTCTGTTGTTCTTCCTCTTCGAGACGTTTACGCTCCTCTTCGTCTTTACGCCGTTTTTCTTCAAGCCACTGCTGTTCCTTTTCCTTCTTTCTCAATATCGCCTCCTGTTCTGCCTTACGCCGTCTCTTACGCACGTTAATTACAACCATAACAACAATCGCTACCGTTAATGCAAATAGCACAATGAATAATAATACCGCTATATCTATAGTTTTCAACTCATCTCACTCCACAATTTTACAAAACTTTTTCCTATTACAACTATGTAATAACAGATGCTAGTATTGTCTCATTAGTTTAATATTATGCAAAGTCGTCAAAATGAATTTTTATAAATCTTTAATTTCCCATTTATTCGCTATTAGCTGAATTGACTTTTTGTAAATTTTTAAACAAACATTTAAGATTCTTTTGACTAATTTTCCCTTTTACGAGGTCTTCCTTTGGGACGTCTATCTATAATAATATCTAAAGTTTCAACCATCTGGGTAAAAAATTCCTCAGATCCTATCATAAGTTTTCCGCTAAAAGTTATCGAATTATTAACTCGGTACACCTTCTTTATATATAATTTTAAAAGTTAAATATTAATTGTCTAAGAATGGAATGTGTCTCCATTTATTTAATTATTTTTTTGGTAAAGAATTATTTCGGATTTATTTTAATTCTTCAATTGCTATTATCTTTCTTCTTACAAACATGTAAGTACCCCATACAATTACAAGATGAACAACCACATCAATAATAGATGTCATAATAAAATGAACATTTATAAGATATAACCCCGCAAGGGAAGAGCCAAAGCTTAATCCTAAAAATAATGCAATTATTAATTTTTCTGGATATCGTATGGATTTCTTTCTCTTAAAAGTTTCCCAATTCAGGATTCCTTCCCCAAATTCCTTATTTATCTTTTCCTCAAGTTCTTTACAGTATTCGCCCATTCTCATCATTCTTTGCTCTTCTCCAAGCCACACATACAATATAGCTATACAAAAAGCAGGTACAAAAACAACCCATAGTATTGATACTATCTTCGCGAAAAGGTCAGAGAACTTTCCATTAGTTACCGCGATCATTGTTCCTGAAAATATTATACCAATCGTTGCAAGCGCAATGGAGATTAGATTGTAGCGAATACCTGGGGAAGTACTTGTAGAGTAAGTTTTAAGTATTTCGTAGTCCTTCATTATAATTTCAATTTTTTGACTTTCCTTATTCTCCATAACTCCCTCCTTATAACGAAATCTCATAAAATTCAATGATGCAAATTATTGTTAATCTTCTTCTAGCAATCCTTAATTAAAATAGGGATATATCTTATTTTTTCTATGGTTTAGCTTTCCATTTTACGAGTTTTCCTTTAGGACGTCTATCCATAATAATATCTAAAATCCCAACCATCCGGTTAAGAAACTCATCAGGTTCTATAGATTTTCCGCTAAAAGTTACCGAATTGTTGACTTGGCACCCCTTCCCTACTTATATAATTTAAAAGTAAAATATTAGTTGTCTAAGAAAATGGGATACTTCTCTATTTATTCCAATTATTGCATCTATTGCTTTTACATTTTTGATTATTAACTATGCTTCTATTTAGAAAAAACGATATGTTTACCATTAGATGATACCTCTCCCTTATATTCCTGAGGGAAAATATCATGTGTTACTTCTATAAGTTTTTTTTCATTAGAATATTTTACAATATCATTATAGGCTTCCATGTTGATATTATATTGTACATAATTTAGATTCTTGAAAAACTCTACTGATGCGGAATCTCCAGAGTCGGCACGGTAAGTATATTTTATAGACCCGTTTTCTGATTTAGATGAAGTCCACGAAATATCAGATAATTTATTTATCCTGGATCCACCACTTGTTGCATTGCTCCGTATCCAATCTCCTGATTTAGATATGTTACCGACAGATTTTAATTGACTTTCTATTTTGGTTATCTCGCGAATGGCAGCAGAATCCTTGTTTATTACTGTTTGCTTAAATTCCCTGGGATTAAGACTTATTCCGCCACCAATAGAAAAAATCGCTCCTGATATAATATTCATACTATTCAATTCATTTATCTTTGCATTGCAAACATTAATCAAAGATTCCTGATTTTCTAATAAGCTGTTATATTTATTAATCAGGTTGTTATACTGTTCTATATCACTTGAACTATACATATCTAGTGTATTTTTTTTCCTCTCAATTTCATCATTCAGCAACTCTATCTCTTTTTCCTTTGAATTGATTTGGCGATCATAATCGTCAACTTGGTCTTCTAGTTTTTTATATGGCGGATAGAGTTCAGCAATATCAACCTGGGAGAAATAATTATCAGCTATTTCAAGAAATTCTTTATCAGAAGTAGATAAGGGGTATTTATCAAGCAGATGAGACAGGTAATAGGTTTTTGTATAGTTCCTGACATTTTGATTTGTTATATTTAAATCCTCAGGGTATACTATAGCAGTAATAGCCAACATCTTCTTTATCTTTTCAGGCGTAGAAAAGGCAGGTATCTTAACTGAAAGCAAATCATCCAATTCAACCCTATCTCCCATATTCATCTCTTTTAGCCAGTTAACAAGAGCCATCATACGACCAACGGTATTTAATTCTTTATAAGTGTTTTCTGCTTTTTCATACTGGGTAAAATATTTATTTAGGTGATCAATTGTTTTTCTGGTTGCATTATCTAATTGTACTTCAACATCCATCCGTTCGGCATCCGCGAGAAATTGATGTTTTTGAACGATACCTATTGAACCATCAGTAATGGTACCAATTTCATCAGGATAAAACCAATAGCGTACTTGGGTATTTTCTTCATTAACATCCTCTAAAAATCCCCGCTCATCTTCAGTTAAAAAGTCAGGAACATGTTTCGTGATTTTAGATTTTACAAACTCATGTGTATTAGGATCAATGCCTGTGCTTAGCGTTTTGAATAGTTTATCTGCTTCTAAAACTACATGACCTACACGAGTATTTTCAAGGTGTCCCCCAAAATTTACTTTAGCATATCTGTTATCTTCATGTGTATCCAGACTGATATAAGGAGCGTTATACCCATAGTGAAATATTGATCTGTATATTACTGCAATATCAGAAATAGAAACTGGCTGTCCGGTGATAGTCTGGTCAGAAGCACTTCTTCCATAGAAAAAGATATCATTTCTTTCATCTACCTCCACCGCTTCTAAAGCAACACCATGACTGAGAAGTTCCTCAATACTGCCCAAATCTATGGACCGGTGTTTTGGAGATAAATCAATGTCGTCAATTGTAGAAGTAGCGGGAATTATGTTTACTCGTATTTCTGTTTTTAAATAATCGTTATTAAAAACATATACTTCTATATTTTTAATCGATAGGTGTTCACTATTAATAAGGTCCTGAATCGGATGTCTTATAACTGATCGATATTTTTCAAAACTGTTTTCAGGATTATCTCCTTTTAGGAATATTCGAATTAGGTGTGGATTATAGTATAGCTGAAAATGCCCTTCTCTAAATAAATCTACCCAGGCAGGTTGTTCGGAACCAATTGGATAGTGCGCAAGAATATTTATAAGCGGAGGATTATCTGGTTTAATATTATATAGTAAAACGTCATGACATAATATTGCATATGGCTCTAGGTATTGCTGTACAAGTCCTTTATAATCGTCGTCGTAACTTGGAATTTTTTGAATAACATTACCGACTCTTTCGCCTGAATGGGTAAGTGTTGATTTATCTACTGCACTACCATATGAGATTGTTATCCAGTTACTTTGCTTTGTTTTGCTAAAAATTGAAACTGCATCTATAGAAATTGACTGACAACTAATTAATGTAAAAGTGAAAAGTATGAAAAAAGCAGATATTAAAACTTTTCTTTTCATTTCATTAATTACTCCTTTTAATTTTTATAGTAAATAGTAATAGGGACAAACTTCCCTCTTAAGTTATAATATAGATAGGGATACATCCTATTTTTTCTATGGCTTAGCTTTCCATTTTACGAAGTCTTCCTTTAGGACGTCTATCTATAATAATACCTAAAATCCCAACTATCCGGTTAAAAAACTCCCCAAATCCTATAGATTTTCCGCTAAGAGTTACCGAAATATTGAGCTGGAACACCTTCCCTATTTATCTAATTTAAAAGTAAAATATTAATTGTCTAAGAAAATGGGATGTATCTATTTATTCAATTTATTCAAAACTTTGTTATACAAAGGAAGTAAAAATAATTTTAATTATTCTTTATTGTCCCAATATTTTTCAGCTTCGTTTTCCATATTTTCTA
>Ga0209979_1001310_pt1 | contig 27759 bp, 26 predicted proteins | sample AnhtaG_FD_183114 | JGI IMG/M metagenome (GOLD analysis project Ga0209979, IMG submission 183114) | Deep subsurface microbial communities from Anholt, Denmark to uncover new lineages of life (NeLLi) - Anholt_01485 metaG (SPAdes) (version 2) | ecosystem: Environmental > Aquatic > Marine > Oceanic...
GCCTCCAAACTCAACGCATCAGCCAAGCATTACCGGTGTGAGGTCACCAGAGGACATTTCTAATGAGTTAAAAGAGAGGACATTTCTAAAGAGTCTTGACAGGACGAGTACAGTTTGTTGACACTGGATACTTGGCAAAGTATAATTTTTAGCAGCGATGCGGATAAAGCTAAAGACAGAGCAATTGAAAGGACTATCTCAACATCTTCCCTTTGAAGTAGTGTTAGAGCAACCGAGGGACGTAAGAGGTTTCCTGGAAATATTAGGACATAATATGCCTTGGAATGAAACAGGTTTAAGCAAATTTGGTGACCCGATCAAAAAACCATACAGAGTAGCTTTCTCCGTTGAAGCAACTGATGGCGGTTATATTTGTGATGTTCATCCCGCTTTCGCGTGTTATATTTCCCATCTTTTGACATCGGAGTAAAAGAGCCATATTCTTTTAATCGCACTCAATGGGCCGTTAGCTCAGATGGCAGAGCACCTGACTTTTAATCAGGGTGTCGTGGGTTCGAATCCCTCACGGCCTACTACCAGAACCTGTGACTTACGTTATGTGTAGAATTCTAGGCCGTTTAAAAATGTAGTTGCCCAATTTATTGGGCGACTGTTTACAAATGTAGTGCGAGGCTTTAGCCTCGTGCACGACCTTAAAAGGTCGCACTACGAAAATCTGATTGAGGCAAAATTAAACACCCTGAAATTCTAGAGGGAGGTTAAACATGGTAAAAGCGATAATTACTCTTACCCCTACCCATTCCAAGAAGTTTATAGCCATGGCAGTAAGCCTATGGAAGTGGAATCATTGCCGCCATAATGGCCCAAATGGGCTTTGATGAGCCGGTACCATTTTTGAAAGTAAGGAGGCAACAAAATGGAAAATCAAGAGTTAATCAAATGTTGTATTATGCGTGGTGGTACTAGTAAGGCCATTTTTTTAATGAGAAACGATCTTCCGAAAGACGAGGAGCTTAGGGATCGTATTATCCGACGCATATTTGGGGCTCCCGATATCCGCGAAATCGATGGATTGGGGGGAGCCGACCCATTAACGAGTAAGTTAGCCATAATCGGACCGTCAAGCCGAGAGGATTGCAATGTCGACTACCTTTTTGGCCAGGTGAATATGGTGGAGCCCATGATTGATTACGTGGGAAACTGCGGAAATATCTCATCGGCTGTAGGCCCCTTTGCCATTGATGAAGGGCTTGTGGATGCTATAGAGCCAATAACGACAGTTAGGATACATCAGGTAAACACCAACAGCGTTATTATTGCCAAGGTCCCGGTGAAAGGCAATAAAGCTGAAGTCGAAGGTAGCCACGCTATTCCGGGAGTTCCCGGAACTGGTGCAAAAATAGTTTTAGATTTCTCGGACAGTGCCGGGGCTATCACAGGTAAACTTCTCCCCACAGGAAATGTTACCGATGTTCTACACGTAGAGGACGAAGGAGATATTGAGGTTTCTCTTGTTGATGCAGCTAATCCTTTGGTCTTTATCCGGGCGAAAGACCTAGGCCTTACTGGTACCGAAACGCCTCAAGAAATAGACTCTAATGCGGAATTGCTAGCAAGAATTGAAAAGATAAGGAGTTTTGCAGCACAAAAAATCGGTCTTGTGGATGATTGGAGGAAGGCAACAAGCAAACGGCCTTACATACCATTTTTCGCTATCTGTGCTCCTCCCATGTCTTATAGAGATTGGACTACTGGCAAACTGGTGAATGAAAATTCCATGGACTTATCTATTCGGCTACTTTTCATGCAAAAAATGCACAAGACTTACCCTGTCACAGGAACAATTTGCACAGTAGCAGCTGCAATGATTCCCGGCACTATAGCAAACCAGGTAGCTCGGCGCGGAATCATTGAGAAAGGCGAGCTCCGTATCGGTCATCCTGCAGGTGTTATCATCAGTGAGGGTAAGGTGGATAATGAAAATGGGGCTTTTGTGCTTAGGAAAGCGACCGCGGACAGAACAGCTCGATGTTTGATGAAGGGTTATGCGTATATTCCGAAGAATATTTTTAATGAAAAATTCGAGAAAAGGTAAAAAATGCCTGAAATAAAGGAAAGGCTTTTAGAAACAGGTGTTTTAGTCATTGGCGCTGGTGGTGCAGGGTTGCGAGCTGCCATCGAAGCCCAGAATGTGGGTGCCAAAGTTCTGATTGTCTCGAAGGGAGACTTTCCCTCTGGTTGTACGACTGTTGCGATGGGGGCGATGTCAGCGGCTTTTGCTAAGCAAGATAGTGCGGACCGCCACTTTAGGGACACGATCCGTGCAGGTTGTTATCTGAATAACCAAAAATTAGTGAGAATACTTGTAAATCATGCCCCCGAAAGAGTTAAGGATCTTGAGCGGTACAGGACTGAGTTCGAAAAGGAGGGTGAGTGTTACAAGCCTTTTCCGTTTACTGGCAATTCGGTCCCGCGGGGTGTTCTAGCGCTTGAGCCTTACCATGGAGGATATATCAAGGGGCTGATTGAGGAGGTGAAAAGGCTCGGTATTGATTTCCTTAGTCACGTGATGATAACTGATTTGATCAAAGAGAAAAATGCAGTTGTGGGTGCTGCAGGTTTAGAACTCGAAACAGATACCATTTTAATAATAAATGCTAAAGCGGTAATTCTTGCTACCGGGGGAGCTGGGAATTTATATCCTTTTACAACCAATCCATCTGATGTCGCCGGAGATGGATATGCTCTGGCATATAAGGTGTGTGCCCAGTTATCAGACATGGAATTTATACAGAGCAGGGTATGTATGATTTATCCTGAAGCGATGCGCGGGACACCCCCTCCAGCAGACGGGCTGGTGACCTTTGGGGGAAGATTTTATAACGGATTGTGTGAACGTTACATGAGGAAATATTATCCTGAGAAATTGGAGCTTGTTACCCGCGACGCAATGGCAATATGTGCCCAGAAAGAAATAGAGGCCGGGCGGCGTAGCCCACATGGAGGAATGTTTGGTGATTTATCAGGTGTTCCAAAAGAGGAATTATATAAGTTTAGGAAATTTATGAAGGCCTGCGCTGGAGAAAATTTTGATCCTGCGTGGCAGCCATATGAGTGGGCCCCTGGAGCCCATCACTTTATGGGAGGGGTTGTCATCAATGAGAAGTGTGAGACAGGAATACATGGGCTCTACGCTGCCGGTGAAGTGGCCTCTGGAGTCCATGGTGCCAATCGTCTGGCAGGAAATGCCTTAACAGAAACCCAGGTCTTTGGAACAATAGCAGGTAAGTGGGCAGCAAAAAGGGCACTTTCAGTCTCGAGCACACCTATACCTCCAGGTCAAATTAACTTAGTCAGAAATTTCATCGTGGAAATTTTCAAGCGAGACAAAGGTTTTGATCCTCTCGAGGTAAAGGAAGAGCTCACAGGGATCGTGGGGAAGTATGTGGGAGTTATTAGAAACGAAGATGGACTTCGAAAGGCTATTCAAACGTTTGATAAGACTAAGGAAAACAAAATAGGTAACCTATGCCTTGTGGGCGAACGGTCGTTTAAAACACTTGCTAAGCTTTTAGAGGTTGTAAATCTCCTGATGATTGGGCGATTTGTTACATTAGCTGCGAGGATGAGAACAGAAACACGCGGAGCACACCGTAGGGAAGATTATCCTGAATTAGACGAGGGGTGGTCGAAAAACATCGTCTTTCAATTAGAAAACAAACAAATCACAGTGAAAACGAAACCTGTCATGCAAACCAAAGGAATTTCCAACTTTTAAAAATAAGGGGAAAATCTTAAATCAGCCATGCCATAATCCTCACTAATTCTCAATAACTCATTTAATTTTGCTAATCTCTCACCTCCTAACACTCCGGTTTTAATCATGCTTAACTGCCACCCTACGGCAATATGGGCAATAGATGCATCATATGTTTCGCCTGAACGATGAGAAACTATGACTTTCACTTTATTTTCTTGAGCGATTTTAAAAGTTTCCAATATAGCGGTAAGTGTTCCAACCTGATTAGGTTTTATAATCATTGCATTTGCTGAGTTAAGCTTTATACCCCTTTTAGTCCTTTCTGGATTACTGGCAAAAAGATCATCTGCACAGATAAAACAGCATTTTCCATATTTTTTATTTAAGACTGCAAACGAAAGATAATCATCACTGTGAAAAGCATCTTCAATATAAAATAAACTATACCTTTCTATCAATGAAGATAAAAAATTTATTTGTTCTTCAGCAGTCCTACTTTTGCCTTCACGCTGATATTCATATTCCTTTGTTTCAGGATTCCAGAGTCGGTCTGCAGCCAGATCAAGCCCAATTCCAAATCTAATACCCGTTTTTTCTGTTACTTCACGGCAAACATCATAAATAATATCCAAAGCTTCAACATCTGTTAAATTAGCTACCCACGCCCTTTCGTCATCCATGCCACCGGCAAAACTCAAATCCTTCACTTCCAAAACTTTACCTATCTTTTCATGAACCTTAATATTAGCTGTTACTGCCTCTTCAATATTCCGAGCACCAATAGGAGCCACAAGATGTTCTTGCATGTCAGGGGCTGATCCCATACCATGTGCCCCACCACCAATCATGTTGCCCAAAGGATATGGATAGGTAAAATTATTATTTAAAGCAAGGTATTTATATAAAGGCATCTTTAATGCTGAAGCTGCAGCCTTGGCAACTGCCAAGGATATGGATGAGGAGGTATTTCCCCCTATTCGTTCAAAATTATTCGTACCATCAATTTCCCTCAAAATTGAATCGATTCTCTCTTGGTCAGTTGAAGATAATCCCAATATTTTTGGTTTAATTTCGGTCTCAATAATTTCTATTGATTTGTTAAGTCCTTCTGGTGAATAAGCAGGCACTTCAAATTTCCCCCTGCTCCCCGGTGCACCAAATGGAGCAGCTACTCTTCCAAAACCATTTTCTGTAATAATATCAATTTCTAAAGTCTCTACTCCTCTACTATCGAAAACTTTTCTTGCTAACATATTTTTGATTGTGGGCATATTTCACCTCTATTTAAATATTAAAAATCTCTTGTCCCGAGACAATTTTAACACATTTGGATGAAGAAGATGCAAGGCTTGAGCAAGCTATGAATTATGTCAAATTAGCAAAGGAAGCAAAACTTCCTGAAGTAAGAACCTTCCACTGCTCTGATTGCCCCGTCTCTATCTGTCCCGGGATAAGGATGCCTTGATTTGAATTAGCTTAAAAAATGTTCCAGATTACTGCAGAAATGTTGCCTAACTAGGCTGCAAATTTGGTGACTGTAGCAAACACTTTGATTATTAGCGATGTGATATTGAGGGCAAATTTCACTATTGACAAATTTAGACACCCTGTGCAAAAATAAGCCATCAAATTAAATAGGGGAAAGGCTGAGAACAGGACTAGTACAGCTTGAGGCGGAGTCCAGAGAGTCGGGGTAGGTGTGAGCCGATACTTGCGCAAAGTTGGAATGGACTTGGGAGCCGCAAACCGAAAAGCTAACACTTAGTAGGCCTTGTCGCAAAGGGCAGCGTTATCACAGCCCAAGGTATCGCTAGTATTTAGCTGTACCCGAAAAGAGATGGTCATAAGACCGAAATAGGGTGGCACCGCGAAGGTTGAACCTCTCGCCCCTTAGGCGAGAGGCTTTTTATTTTATTGATAGGAGGTTTTGACTATGTTTATCACATTGCGGACCTGGCGCCGGCCAGCGGCGCCGAAACATCAGGATTAAAAAGCCAACTAACCTAATAAAGAAACTAACAAAGAAAGGAGACAAAAATGGATAGGAGAACAAAGTTTACCCTCGACGAAAAAGAAATACCTACTCATTGGTATAACATCCAGGCAGATTTGCCCAAGCCACTGCCACCAGTTTTGCACCCAGGCACAGGAAAGCCGGTAACCCCCGATGATCTGGCTCCTCTATTCCCTATGGAATTAATCAAACAAGAGGTAAGCACTGAAAGGTGGATTGAAATCCCTGAGGAGGTGCGAGAGGTCTATAAGCTGTGGAGGCCCACAACTCTATTTCGGGCACATAGGTTGGAGAAGGCCCTGGATACGCCAGCCAAGATTTTCTATAAATATGAGGGGACAAGTCCTCCTGGGAGTCACAAACCTAACACTGCTGTAGCTCAGGCCTACTATAGCAAGATAGAAGGAGCCAAGCGTATCACCACCGAGACTGGAGCTGGTCAATGGGGCAGCGCTCTCTCCTTTGGCTGTGTTACCTTTGGTCTGGAGTGCAAGGTCTACATGGTCAGGATTAGTTACAACCAAAAGCCCTATCGCCGCATCATGATGGAGACCTGGGGAGCTAAATGTATCCCCAGTCCCAGTTCGGATACCAAGGCAGGGCGAGATATGCTGGCAAAAGACCCTGATTGTCCCGGTAGCCTAGGCCTGGCTATCAGTGAGGCAGTAGAGGATGCCGTCTCTCGCGATGATACTCACTATGCCCTGGGCAGCGTGCTTAACCATGTCCTACTGCATCAAACCGTTAATGGCCTGGAAGCAAAAAGGCTGATGGAGCAGGCAGATGCCTATCCAGACATTATCGTGGGCTGCATCGGCGGTGGCTCAAACTTCGCCGGCCTGTTTTTGCCCTTTGTAAAAGACAAAATCGACGGGATAAAACCAGACCTGCGCATCATCAATGTAGAGCCGGCAAGCTGCCCTACCACTACCAAGGGACCCTATGCCTATGACTTTGGCGATGAAGCTGGCCTCACCCCCCTAATCAAGATGTTTACCCTGGGACATGGCTTTATTCCACCTCCAATTCACGCTGGTGGCCTGCGCTATCATGGGATGGCACCAATCATATGCCACCTTCTGAGACTAGGCTTAGTTGAAGCCAGAGCTGAACATCAGCTTGCCACCTTCCAGGCTGGCATAACCTTCGCCCGCACTGAGGGAATCATCAGCGCCCCAGAGCCAAACCACGCCATCAAGGTAGTCATTGACGAAGCCCTGAAGTGCAGGGAGGCTGGTGAGTCAAAAACCATCCTGCTAGCGCATAGCGGACATGGACATGTTGATATGGCTGCCTACGATGCCTATCTCTCAGGCAAACTCGAGGACTACGAGTATCCTGATGAGAAGATACAGGAGGCTCTGGCTCAGCTACCGAAAGTAGGCTAAAGTAAACTATTGGTGCCATAGCAATTAACTGCTATGGCACCAATCATCAACATAGTTACAACAAAATCAAGGCAAATAGAATTAATCAACCGGCGGAATGCTCTTGCAAATGTTGAGTTCGCTGCGTTCAATAAAAATTTCTTCGATATGCTTTATTGCCTCTTCTAAATTTGTAAAGAGAGTGTATAATATTCTACCAACGGCTACAAAAAGAGGAGGAAAACATTTATAGCTGAAGCAGTAGCCGAGTTCTTGCCACAGTCTTGGAATTGCAAAGGAGATATATATTTTTATGTCAACCACTAGTAAAGCAGTAAGGATAGCAGTGGATACTATGGGGGGTGATTACGCCCCTGAGGAGATAATCAAAGGGGCAGTCATGGCTGCCGAAAAAAGAGATGTGGGAATTATACTGGTTGGGCCGATGGATGTCTTGAAAGGGGAGCTAGCCAAATATGAAGTTTCTTATCTTCCTATTAGTTGTGTTAAGGCTGACGAAGTTGTCAAAGAAGGCGAGCATCCGGCTTTCGCCATTCGCCGCAAGCCTAATGCCTCTATAGCTGTGGCAATAGAGTTGGTAAAAACAGGAGAGGCAGACGCTATAATCAGCGCTGGCCCCACTGGGGCAGCATCTGTTAGTGCTATTAGGTCCCTCGGCCTGATGCCAGGAATAGAACGCCCCGTACTCTGCATACCTCTTGTTGGTTTTGCTCCCAACACAGTGCTTGTAGATGGTGGAGCTAATATCGATTGTAAGCCACATCACTTGCTTTCCTTCGCAGTCATAGGTTCTGTCTATGCCAAGAGATTACTTAATATTAACCAACCCAGGGTAGCTCTCCTAAGCATTGGGCAAGAAGAGGGTAAAGGCAACAAGTTGATCCAAGAGAGCTATTCACTCCTTAGAGATAGTGGTTTGGATTTTATTGGCACCATAGAAGGCAATGATGTTCTCAGTGAGCGGGCTAACGTCATTGTCTGTGATGGCATCGTAGGCAACATACTAATGAAGTTTTATGAAAGCTTAGGGCATTATATTGTCAGGTGGCTGGAAGGCAGGCTGAGCAATTTGCCATTAGTAGGGTCTATTAAGAAACTGCTTGACCAGATGATTTCGTTCACTAAAATAACTGAAAACGAAAGCGACGGCGGAGGTCTGCTGTGGGGGGTCAATGGCGTAGTTCATTTAATGCATGGGCATAGCCGAGCAAAACAAGTGAGCAAGGCAATAGCAAGAGCAAAATATACTGTCGAAACTAACTTAATCGAAGCCTTAAGATTAGATCTAGCTACGATTGGAAGTAAATCGCTTATTACAAAGTAACCTTCAGGCCTTCATAGCCCAAGCTTATGTCTGCTCTCAGCTCTTCAGCTACCTGGGCTATCTCTTCTTTCACCTTCTGCTCATATGGAGGCGCAATATGAATGATGATGACTCGTGGTAAATATCCCTTGAGCTGGCGAAACTGAGTAAGCTCCTCTTTTAGAGACTGAGGGGAAAGATGGCCGCTTCTTGTAAGCTCACCACTAAATTCATTGGGTGCCGTAACCTCAGTAATAAGTAGTTTAGGGGAAACATGCTGCCAGCAATCAGTTAGCCCCGGACCTGTATCACCGGTATAAAATAGGCTTCTGCTCTGCGAAGAGGTAATCTGATAACCTACTGTGGGCACGCTATGTTTTACCGGCAGCGGTAAAACCTCATATCCGGCAATAGCTTCTTTCTTATAAGGCTCAATAGTATTGAGCCTTATAAGCGGCTTCTCTGTAGATGGAGATTCAAGGAGGTTAGCATATATCTTGCCATCAAGAAGGCAAGGAATGATAACATCAAGAGTATAACGCAAGGCATAAACTTCAATTTGACCTTTCCATAGGGCAGTGTTGAAACCTAGAGTAAGCAAATCCCGAGTATGGTCAAAATGATGGTGAGTGAGCAACACTGTTTTGATTTTCTCTTGCTGTGATAAGGAAAGAGTGGAGGTAAGTCCACCAGCATCTATAGCTAGACATCCATCGATTAGCAAAGAGGTGAGGCGTGTTTTCTCAGTTTCAATATTATGGGCACCAAGAATGTGCACTTCCACTCTAACTAATAACTTATAACCTTGCTGGTAGCATTAGAGAATCTTTGCCACTCAGCTAATTTCTTAGCCAGAATTTGACGCCCCTTCTCAGTTAGCTCATAGCATCGCCGCTTCTGTTTCTTGGCTACCAGTTGCCACGAGCTTAACACCAACCCCTCCCTCTCCAAACGGCGCAAGGCAGAATAAACGGTGCTTTCCGTAAGCTTAAAATAGCCACTGCTTCTTTTCTCTAGTTCCTTGGCAATGCGATAACCATGCATAGGCAACTCGCCAATAATAAAGAGCATCAAAGGCTCTACTACACCTCTTAGTAGCTGCTCTAGATGAGATTGAGACATCGCTTTATAGTATACCATCAGTAGTAAATTAAGTCACGCTAACTATGAACCCCGATACAAAATTTTTACCACAAGGATAGTAGTTGATATAATAAATCACAGCGCAAGATGCTAAAGAAGATTAACCATATTTTTATAGCATTAATATTGATAAGCCCAATCTTGGGTGCTAGCGGATGTTCCATACCCTTACCATGGTCACCCGCTCAGTCTCCACCCACTCCATCTCCACCCGCTAACTCGAGTGAATACACTAACCCTGATTGGACATTTCCCTCAGGGAGCAGCCAAACAGCTCAGCCACTGCCTGATATCCGCAGTGTCGTTAGCGAGGCAATGCCCTCTGTGGTCTCTGTCACCACCAAGATGGTAGTTTATGATATTTTTCAGCGAGAGTATACGCAGTTTGCCGCTGGCTCTGGATTCCTAATTCGTAGTGAAGAGGGATATGAAGGGTATATTGTTACCAACAACCATGTGGTGCAAAATGCCGAAAAGGTACAAGTGGAATTAGCTGATGGCAGAACTTTCCCGGCTAACATAGTAGGCACTGATGCTTTAACTGATCTGGCACTGTTGAAGATAGAGGCAACAGAGTTGCCTTATGCCTACTTGGGCGATTCAGACCAGCTTGCTGTAGGTGATTGGGTAGTGGCTATCGGCAATGCTTTAGGAGAGGGGATAACAGCGACCCACGGTATTGTCAGCCGCCTGAATGTCTCAGTCGCCGTTTCGGGGAATACCCTTCGTGGTTTAATCCAGACTGATGCGCCTATCAATCCAGGCAACAGCGGTGGACCGTTGGTAAATATATCAGGCGAAGTGGTGGGTATAACCAGCGTTAAGGTGGCTGCAGTTGGAGTAGAAGGCATGGGCTATGCCATAAGCATCAACGAAGCTGGGGCCATTATCCAAGCTTTAATCCACCAAGGTTACGTCACCCGCCCTTGGCTAGGAGTGGGATTATACACCGTGGACTCTTTTGTAGCTGCAGTGAACAATCTTTCCGTTAACAAAGGGGCACTTATTGTAGAGGCAGTTGCTGATAGTCCTGCCGATGTTGCTGGACTAAAAGAGGGAGACGTTATCATTCGGTTTCAAGGCAAGGAAATAACTAATGCAGATGACCTTATCCTAGCTATCCATGACTGCCAAATTGGCCAGGGGGTCGAAATAACCTTCGTCAGGGGTGAAGATACTAAAACAACTTGGGCACAACTACAGGAAAGTCCACCACCCTGGGATTGAAAGAAGCCCTAAAACTAATAGAGAAATCCCAAATCCCAAGCACGAAATCCTAAACAATATCAAAATCCAAAATCTCAATGACCAAGGTGCGAAGGTTTTGAATTTAGAAATTTAAATTTGTTTAGAGTTTAGAGCTTAGGATTTAGGGTCTAAAGAATTTAGGATTTAAGTTGCTTTTTTAATTGCTAGCAAAACATTACTATCGGAGATGCGATATTTCTCGGTATAAGCCCCGTTGGGAGGGAAACCAGCGATAAGTTCCCGAGATAATGTCTCCAGCTTAATATAATCACCAAAAGCGGCTATTACTCGCTCAATTGATTCTTCTGCCTGATAATAACTGGTAATATAGTCAGCAACATCGAAATTAGCCGCACGGCGCATATTTTGAAGACGGCGCACAATCTCTCTACTTGTCCCCTCCGCAGCCAGTTCAGGGGTCAATTCAGTGCTTATAGCTACCGTATACCTACCATCGCTAGCTATGCTATAACCAGGCAGGTCTAAAGAAAATTCTTCAAGATTCTTCGCTTCGCTCGGGATGACAGGAAGCGAAGGGCTCAGAATGACAAGTTCCTTGACATTTATCTCCTCTTCTATTTCAGTGGCTAACTTGCCTAAAGCTTCACCCTCCTCGACAGATTCCACCTTGACCATGACTTTTGCCAAAGGCTGGCGCACTTTAATCCCTACCTTTGCCCGTGCTGCCCTACCCAAGCTCGCTATTTTCATAGCTAACTTGACATCGTTATTTAGCTTATCATTGATTTTAGCTTTATCAGCTACAGGGAAATCAGTCAGGTGCACGCTCTCTTTGGCTTCAGGATTAATAGAGCACACCAAATTTTGATAAAGCTCCTCACTAATAAACGGTATGAAAGGGGCCAGAAGCTGTGACAAGGTCACCAGACATTGGTACAGCGTGGTATAGGCTGCTAACTTGTCGGCATCATTCTCGCTTTTCCAGAATCGGCGCCGACTTCGTCTCACATACCAATTGGAAAGATCATCAATAAAGCTCTGAATATAGCGCGCCGCCGATGTAGGGTCATAGCTATCTAGCGCCTTAGTTACCTCGGCTACAAGCCGATTAAGCTCCGAGATAATCCAATTATCCAGCTCAGCAAAGATAGCTGGGACTGAGGGCTGGGGAACAAAACGGTCAATGTTAGCATAGAGGACAAAAAAGGAATAAGTATTCCATAAAGTAAGCAAAACTTTCCGCATGGTCTCGGCAACCATTTGAGTAGAGAAGCGATGAATATTTTCCGCTGGCCCAGAAGCTAACAAATACCACCTGAGGACATCAGCGCCATAATCATTAACCACTGTCCAGGGATCAATTACATTGCCCTTGGCCTTGCTCATCTTCTCACCCTGGGCATCAACAACATGTCCCAAGCAGATAACATTCTTAAAGCAAGGCTGCTCAAAGAGCAAGGTGGATATAGCATGTAAGCTATAAAACCAACCTCGGGTTTGGTCAACAGCCTCGCAAATAAAATCAGCGGGGAAGTTTTGCTCAAACTTGTCCCTATTTTCAAAGGGATAATGCCACTGGGCAATAGGCATAGCTCCGGAATCAAACCAGCAATCAATTACCTCCGGGATACGCCGCATATCACCACCGCACCGAGAGCAATTAAAGGTTATCCTGTCAACAAAAGGACGATGCAAATCTAAAGGCTCATCTAAGCTCCTAAGATTAGGCATTGCTTTCAGTTCATCAACGCTACCTACACATTCATAGTTGCCACAGGAAGAACAACACCAAATATTAAGTGGAGTCCCCCAATAGCGCTCTCTGGAGAAGGCCCAATCGACATTGTTCTCCAGCCAATCACCAAAACGACCATACTTAATATGGCTGGGATACCAGTTTATCTCTGCATTGCCAGAAATAAGCCTATCCTTCGCTGCTGTTGTTCTGATATACCACGCTTTTTTAGCATAGTAGAGAAGTGCTGTCTCACATCTCCAGCAAAAGGGATAAGTATGAATAATTCTCTCACTGAGGTAGAGTAAGTCATGTGATTTAAGATCGTCGAGAATAAGAGGATCAGCATCCTTAACAAACTTACCAGCAAAGAGATAAGTGCCAGTCACTTTTCCCTCTAAGTCCACCGGTTGAACGAAATCAAGCCCCCTATCCATTCCCGCATCGAAGTCAACCTCCCCAAAAGCGGGAGCAATATGGACAATGCCTGTGCCTTCCTCCAGGGAGACAAAATCGGCGCTGATTACTGGGTAGGTTAAATCCTTCCTGGCTTCCTGCACATACAGGGAAGGCAAGCTCACACGGTGCACACCAAAATCATGAGGATTAAACAAAGGCTCATATTGAAGGTGGGCGAGGCCTTCACCTAATATAACGCCCGCTTCCTTATAGCCCTCCAGCTTAACTCGCCCCGTAAGCTGCATAGCTAGAATAAGATAATCCTGCTCCCCTTCCATCACACTATATTCAGCGCCAGGAGCCACTGCTAAGGCAGTGTTGCCGGGCAAAGTCCAAGGGGTAGTTGTCCAGGCAAGAAAGTAAGCAGGCTTCTCACTTAAAGCCGCGGGCTTAAGAATAGAGCGAAGAACTGAATCTCGCTTCAATAATGAAGGGATGAAGAGTTTGAACTTTATGTAAACTGAAGGATCCTCAGCATCATCTCGGTAACCCAGAGCCACCTCATGAGAGCTAAGTGAGGTGCCACATCTAGGACAATGCGGCGTTACCTTATAGCCCTGATAAATCAAGCCTTTGTCCCATAGTTTTTTCACTATCCACCAGCAAGACTCAATATAGCCATTGTCCAAAGTTATATAGGGATGCTTCATATCCAGCCAATGACCAATGCGCTCAGTCATGGCTTCCCATTCCTTAATGTAGTTAAAGACACTTTCCCGACACTTCTGGTTGAACTGAGCCACCCCATATTGCTCAATTTGAGCCTTGTTGCTGAAACCAAGAGACCTCTCTACTTCCAGTTCTACAGGCAATCCATGGGTATCCCACCCTGCCTTACGTGGCACATGATAACCTTTCATTGTCTTATAGCGACAAATGATGTCCTTAAATAATCGGGATAGCACATGATGAATCCCAGGACTGCCATTGGCTGTAGGCGGACCTTCATAGAAAACATAATGCTGGTTCCCTCTTCTTGCCTCGATGCTTTTGTCAGAAATGCCATGCTCCTTCCAAAAACGAAGAATATCTTGCTCTATTCGGGGAAAATTTACCTTACTACTTACTTTGCGGAACACAGGCTAGCCTCGTTTCAGCAGAATAACTACTTTTCTATCTTCGCCCTCTCCTACACTGTGAGTGACAACATCAGGATGATTAGCCAAAGCTAGATGAATAATACGGCGCTCATCAGGTGGCATTGGCTCCAAAGTCATAGCACGGTGTCTTGATTTTACCTGCTCTGCCAACCTCAAGGCCAGTTTTTGCAAAGAATCACGGCGGCGTTTTTTATACCCACAAATATCAATACTTAATGGCAACCAAGCCTCTAACCGTCCCGCTACTATGAGTCTAACGATGTATTGCAAGCAAGCTAAAGTCTGACCTCGTCGCCCAATCAAAATACCTAAATCATCACCCTCAATATCCAAAGCTATTGGTATCTCACCAGATGAGGCTTTAATAGCACCTGTTACCTCCATTAACCCCAGCAAGTTCTCCAACACTTCTATAGCTACTCTGACTATATCTTTTTCCAGCGGAACTAGTGGTTTTACTCTGATTAAGGCTCCTTCGCCCCTAAAAATTCCCGATTTGCCCTCTTTAACAACCACTGTTTCAAATTGATCACGCCCTATCCCCAGCCGCTTTTCTGCCTCCTCAGTTGCCTGCTCTACTGTCTTGGCAGTTATCTCCAACTCTTCCATCTTTTAAGTTCTCACTTTAGCAATTTGCTTCCATGCAGCCTAATGTCGTTTTTACCTTGCTCACCACTTGTCTCTCTGCCTTGGCATTGATTGCCTAGCGGTGGAAGATCTTAAGTAACCCCAGCCACCACCAATGAAATATTGAGTCGCAATACCAATCACAGTGGAAACCAGCCAAAAGAGAGCTAAACCACTGGGAAACATCATGCAAAGCATACCAAACATAAACGGCATCATTAATGTCATCATACTACTCATGGATTGCTGCCTTGGGTCAGCAGATGGTGCAGTGGTCATTTTCTGCTGCACCCACATCGAGACGCCAACTAGAATGGGTAGGATTAAATAATGGTCAGGCTGACCTAAATCAAGCCACAAAAAATGACTATTTAAGGGAAGTGCCTGATTCACTATCTGCCAGAAATAAAGATGTCGAGATAGATCCAGTAAGTTCTCCGGCGTGGTAGCCAGGGCTCTCATAATAGATTGATAAAGAGCAATCCAGACAGGAAGCTGAACTAGCATAGGCCATATACAACCTATAGGGTTCACTCCCGCCTCTTTATAGACTTTCATCATCTCTTGCTGAAGTTTCTGTTTATTCTTGGCATATTTCTTTTGCAGCTCCTGAATCTTGGGCTGCATGCTTTGCATAGCTTTAGTAGACTTGAGTTGTCTTAAGGTAAGAGGCGTGAGTATCAAACGAACCACAATAGTAAGGATAATAATGGCCAAACCAAACTCCACTGCTTTAGGTAGAAGGCTTGATAAAGCAATCAAGCCATTAAGCATTGGGTCGACTATAATTAAATTCCACAAGTTTGCCATAATTGCAAATCTTACTTAATTGTCAGAGGAAATCTCCAGTTTGTCTTTCCCTTGCCCACATCCATAGCGTATAGACAGTTATCCTGGGCACGGATATAGACTATGCCTTCTTGGATGCAAAGAGACCCCTGAATGGGAGCATCGATGGATACTTCATTAATCAGCTTACCATTAAATATATCAAGCGCATACACCTCGCCTGAGTCACAAGCTACCACCAGCAAATCATCTGTTAAGGCTGGTGAAGAAACAATGGGACTTCCAGCATCAAATTCCCACAATTCATTACCCGTCTTTGAGTCAATAGCGTAAACTTTGCCATCGAGGCAGCCAGCATAAACGACACCATCCTTAGCTACGGTAGTGGCCCAAAACCAATTATCTCCAGGGAATTTCCACAATGGCTCATTATCGCCTACCCTTACAGCATATAGGTTACGGTCAAATGAACCAACAAAAATAACGTTTTCATGAAGCACTGGAGAAGAGGCAAATCCCGCTTCCGCTTCGAAAGCCCAAGGTAACAGACTACCATCCTTAGCTGATAAAGCATAAATATGCCCGTCAAAGGTACTCACATACACAGTTTCCTCTTTTAGCACTGGTGTTATCCATAACTTGTCACCTAATGGGTCAGATTTCCACTTTTCATCACCATAGGTCATATCCAAAGCATAGACCCTGCCATCTGAACTGCACACATAGACAGTATCATCAGCTGCCACTGGACTACCTACAATAGGCTCAATTACATCCTCGGTCCTAGGGTAAACCCACTCACCACTTCTTGTCTGAGGAAAAGGCAAATTCTGGCTCCTGGCTGAAGGGCTCATCATCAAGACTTTACCATTATAGGTGCCAATACAAACCGATTCACCAACTACAGTCGGTGTGCCGTATATGCTTACTGGTACAGATGAGGGGCCACATGATATGCCTTTAGAGGGCATAGTAATAGCAAAAGACCACTCCCCATCGGAAGAGGGGAACGACATTTCCTGATTTCGAGCTGAGGGGTTTACTGCCACTATTTTGCCATCTGTGGAACCTAAATAGAGAATTCCATCATAAGAAATAACTCCAGAGAATCCTAGAGGCTTTTGTTGTCCTCCTATACAACCACCAGCGCTTAAGGCAAGGAAACAAAAAATGCCAAGGAAAATTAATATTTTAATCCTCATTGCAATACATTAGAACCCATAACTAAGGCACAGGGTCATAACCACCTTTAGAGAAAGGATTGCATCGAGCTAACCTCTTAACCACTAGCCAGCTACCTTTGATAAATCCATACCTCTTAATCGCCTCGCAGGCGTAGTGCGAGCATGTTGGCTGGAAGCAGCAAGAATGAGGGGTAACCTCTGATATCGTCGCCTGATATAATTTAATTAACTTTAGCGCTAGCTGTTTCATCACCCTCTGTAATTAGCCCTGCTTGGGTTAGCAACTTAATTACTGCCTTTTCCAGTTGATGGTAATCAGCAGTAACTGCCTCTCGACGAACGACAAAGACGATGTCCCATCCCGGCTTTACCAATTGCAAATGTATTACTTCTTTAAGCAACCTCTTCAAACGGTTGCGCTGTACCGCCTTACCCACCTTCTTAGTTACAGAAAAGCCATATCTACTCAAGTTCAATCCGTTAGGCAGTGCTTTCATCACAATTAAACTATCTATATATGTGCTCCCTTGCTGGTAAACCAGGGCATACTGTGCTCGCTTAGTTAAAGCCCAAGGCCCCCTCATGAAAATGCAACTAAGCTGGAGTCAACCTCCATCGCCCCTTAAGACGTCTCGCCTTAAGCACCTTCCGCCCATCACGAGAAGCCATTCGGGCGCGGAAGCCCAATTTACGTCTGCGGGAAATTTTCTTTGGCTGGTAAGTACGTTTTGGCATGCAGTTCCTTCAAGAGACTTATTAACGTAGACCTACACCACCCGTCTTCCAAATATGGCTTGGGGCATAAGGTAATAGAGCTAAAAATCGAGCCCTCTTTATAGCATGCGCCAAACGCCGCTGGTGCTTAGCGCAAGCCCTGGTTCTCCGCCGTGATTCAATCTTGCCACGACCGGAAATATATTGAGACAACATAGAAACATTCTTGTAATCTATATTTATTTTTTCAGTACAAAAAGGGCAAATTGCTGGCCTGGGAATATAATTTCTCGGTTTTCTCACCTTCCTACGATCAATCAATTTCCAATTCCTTCACTCTGCTCAAAAGGTATGTCCTCAGGTTCAAGCTCGCCCTCTTCTGGAAGAGGAGCCAAAGCTCGCTGACCAAGAAAAAGCACCCGATTTGCAGTTACCTCAAGGCTAGTGCGCATCTGCCCATCTTGGCCTTGCCAGTTGCGCGCGTGCAATCTTCCTTCGACATAAACCTGCCTTCCTTTAGTTACGAACTGATTACAACTCTCCGCTTGCTTGCCAAAAACAGTAATTCTAAACCAATCGGTTTCCTCCCTGCTCTCCCCTGCAGAAGTAGTGTAACGATAATTAGTAGCTAGGCGAAAAGAGGTAACCGCTTTGCCATTAGGTGTAAACCTCATCTCAGGATCACTACCTAAATTGCCAATGAGTATTACTTTGCTTAAGCTTGCCATATTAATCACCCACTTTCACTATAAGCTGCCGTAGAATTTCTTCGGAAGCCACAAGATCTGCTTCGAGTGCCTTAACCAATTTCGGCTCTAACTTGAAGCGAGTCAAAATGTAATCACCTTCCATAAATTTCTTTATAGGATAAGCTAACTTCCTTCTCCCCCGCTGCTCTGTCTCCTCCACAATCCCATTTCTGTCGCTAATAAACCGATTCACTTTTTCCACCACCTTGGGCAACTCTTCTCCGTCAACCTCAGGGCTAATTACAATCACTAATTCGTAATTACGCATTGTTAGATTCACCTCATTATAGCATGCTAATAACCATAATTTAAGCGAAGAACCAGTGGTAAAGGCAATTTGTGCTCCATCATTTTCTTTTGGGTAACAGTTATATCATAATTAACACGACAATGATACATGATTTGAGCTTCATTGTCATAGAGAGCATAACTCGCTCTGGGGTCGCCATCGCGAGGCTGTCCCACACCACCAGGATTAATAATTAAGCGACGGTTTTCAGATCCCAATCTTAGTGCACTAGGAGTTTTTGCCGCAAAACATTTGCCATCTTTATTCTGCCCAAAAATTAGTGGCACGTGAGAGTGCGCCACGAGGCAGAAATTGGTATCAAAATAGCCAAAATTATCACGAGCGGCATTCACCGATAGCAGATATTCCCAGATGGGCTGACGGGGACTCCCATGAACCAGAGTAAAGTCGTCTCGCCTTAATTTAATAGCGAGATTCTGTAAGTAATTTACATCCTCGGCAGTTAGCTGCTGTGCTGTCCACTGGCAAGCTTGGGCAGCGTCCAGGTTAAAATCTGAGGTATCAATCTTGCCAATAGCAGCCCAATCGTGATTGCCAGCAACAGAGACATGCTTGCACCGCCGCAAAAGCGCAATGCAAGCATGAGGTTCAGGACCATATCCCACTATGTCTCCTAGACACCATATTTCATCAAATCCCCCTTTAGCTTCAATGTCCTCAAGCACAGCTTCGAAAGCAGCTAAATTAGCATGAATATCACCAAGAATGGCATACTTCATGGGAGCAAACTATAGCATTTACCAGCCAAATTGTTAAAGTTGAGGTCACGATAAAGCCAGTGCTATAATCTCAAGGATGAAGCTATTGGAGCTGGGAGAATTCGGTATAATCAACCTCATACGTAACATCACTGATAAATTCAAGAATCCCCAGCAAGCTTCCTGGCAGCAACTCTTGGTTGGCATTGGTGATGATGCGGCGGCGTGGCAAAGTGATAATCGCATCCAGTTGGCTACCACAGATAGTTTAGTCCAAGGTATACACTTCGACCTAAACACCGTTACATGGGAGGAATTAGGTTGGAAGGCGCTGGCGGTAAATTTAAGCGATATAGCCGCTATGGGTGGCATTCCCAAATATGCCTTAGTCTCTTTAGCAGCACCTGGTGAACTTGAGGTAGAAAATATTACCAAATTTTGCCATAGCATGGCATGCCTAGCCACAGAATTTGGGGTAGCTATAGTCGGTGGCAACCTTGCTGCCGCCCCTAATATAGTTATCACTATCGCTGTCCTAGGCCACTCAAAAGGCAAATCGCTACTTAAGAGGTCAACAGCAACACCCGGTGAGCAAATAGCTGTCACAGGATGGCTAGGATTATCAGCAGCTGGCCTGGAAATGTTTAAGGGGAAAATGAGCTTAGACCCTGAAACAACCAGTATCTTGAGACGTGGTCATCTTCAGCCTACGCCTAGAGTAAAAGAGGGACAGATCTTAGTCGAGCAGAGAGTCAAGACTACCATAGATATAAGCGACGGATTGATTGCTGACCTTGACCACATTTGCCAAGCTAGCAAGGTCAGTGCCAAAATAAGAATGGAGCAAGTGCCCACACATCCACTAGTCAAGGTTAATTTCCCAAACTATCGTGAGTTAGCTCTATATGGGGGAGAGGACTATGAACTGCTTTTTACCGCTAACAAGACTATTATGGACAAAGTCAGACAGGCTCTAAATTGTCCCGTGACTGTAATCGGGGACATAGTAGAAGAAACGTTGCCAAATCGAGTGACCTTGCTAAATAGCAAAGGAAATATTATCCCCCTTAAAAAGGGGGGCTGGGAGCACTTCCGGGATGAATCTCCTAAAGGTGAAATCGCATAGCCCAGAGCAAACTCAGCTTCTAGGAAACTACCTAGGCAAGCTAGCTCAAAGAGGCGATATTTTTCTTCTTGTGGGTGATTTAGGAACAGGCAAAACTTGCCTTGTCCAGGGCATGGCATATGGATTAGGCACAAAGGAGTACGCTTTCAGTCCATCTTTTGTCATAGTCAGGGAGTACCATGGTAGGCTTCCCCTGTACCATGTTGATTTCTATCGCCTCGACCATATTGGCGAAATTGCTGACCTGGGGCTAGAGGAATACTTCTATGGCGATGGAGTCTGTGCAGTTGAATGGGCAGAAAAGGGGCTACAAGTACTACCCCAGAACAATTTGCTTATAGAATTAAACTACGTCTCCAATTGTGAAACACAACGCGCTATTAGTCTTAAACCTAGGGGTGAGCACTACTTAGAATTAATAAAACAGCTTAAATCGACTTTAAGCAGGGTGTTTAACTGTCACCCGGAACAAAGTGAAGGGTCTCTAGATTCTTCGCGGAGCCTGTCCTGAGTGGTATGAGATTCTTCGCGGAGTTTATCCTGGTGAGCCGAAGCTCTGAACGAAGTGAAGAGGAGATTCTTGGGTCGCTTCGCTCCCTTAGAACGACAAGGAGCGAAGGGCTCAGAATGACAGAAGGGAGTGTTAAATAATTGCTCTAAATAAGGAAAAGGTATGGAGTTAGCTATAGATACTTCTTCCAATATTGCTGGCATTGCTTTATCGCATAAGGGCGAAATTCTAACCGAGCTAACCTGGCAATCAGCCCAAAACCACACTGTAGAATTGCTGCCCAACTTGGTTCATCTGCTAAAACAAGCTAAGGTAGAGCCGAACTCTATAGAAGCAATTATTGTAGCCAAAGGTCCAGGGAGCTTCAACGGGCTACGGGTGGGGATAGGCACAGCCAAGGGGCTAGCCTTCTCCTTAGCCATTCCTTTGCTTGGCATAAGTACCTTGGAAGCCGAAGCTTATCCTTTTGCTTACACCGGCTTGCCATTGTCTCCCATCCACAAGGCTGGTCGTGAGGAAATAGCTACTGCCTTTTATCAACAAAAGAATAACGAATGGCGATGTTTAGAAGAGGAACATTTAACTACGCTCGATGCTTTATGCCAACGAATACGCCAAAAGACGCTTTTTTGTGGTGAAATCCCGCCTGATATGGTAAATGAAATACAACAGAAGTTGGGCCAGCGAGCTATAATACCGCAAACTTCTACATTGTCTCGAGCTGGCTCTTTAGCTATATTAGGTTGGCAAAGATTGAGCAAAGGAGAGCAAGATGACCCGGCTACCTTGCAACCTTTATATCTTCGCCCTCCCCATATAACGAAACCCAAAAAAAGGTATCCCTCTGTCACCCTGAGTGAAGCGAAGGGCTCAGAATGACAGTGGGCTTTAGCTAACGAAACCAAATGAAAGGAGAAAGGGAAATGCAAATTCCAAAATTAGACCTTGAGTATTCAACCAGGCTTTGCTTTGGCTGTGGCGAAGATAATCCCATAGGGTTAAAGCTGAAACCTGTTTACGATGGAGAAAAGGTCAGGGCAGAGTTCACCCCAGGAGAATACCACCAAGGCTGGGATAATGTAACTCATGCGGGTATTCTCTATACCCTCCTTGATGAAGTAACTGCTTACGTCATCCTCTGCTGCGGCATCGATTTCGGCGTTACTGCTAAAAGCGAGGTGAGATTCAAACAAGTAGCCCTCATCAATGAGCCAATCCAAATCTCCGCCTGGGTCACCAAATTGACAAGAAGACTAGTGGAAACCAAGGGGGTGCTTGCCCTTAAAGATAACACAGTTATAGCTGAAAGCAGCTCTTTGTTCTACGTATGGAGGCGATCAAAAAAGACAGTCCTCTGGGACATGGATGGGGTTATTGCTAATTCTGGTTCATTTCACTTTGCTGCCTGGCAGGAAACCTTCGCCAAGAGGGGAGTAAACTTTACTAAGGAGCATTTTACCAGACTATTTGGCACTAGAAATGACTTCATAATTCGTAACGTTCTCGGAGAAGGATTGTCAGAAGAGAATGTTAAAAGCATAGTACAGGAAAAGGAGGCAAGTTTTCGAGAGAAGGCAAAGGGGAATATCAAGCCATTTCCCGGGGTGGTTAAGCTACTAAACACGATTAAGAGGGGGAATTTTAAATTAGCCCTGGTTTCTTCAGCACCAAAGGAAAACATAGATTTGCTCAGTAGCGAACTTAACCTCGAGGGAATTTTCGATGGTATTGTTTCTGGCAGGGAAGTAGCGGAAAGTAAGCCCAGTCCCCAGATATATCTTTTAGCTGCGGAGAAGTTGGGGGCGGAGCCTAAGGATTGCATTGTAATTGAAGACTCCCCCTTCGGCGTTAAAGCAGCTAAAGCTGCTGGAATGAGATGTCTAGCGGTAACCAACACCCATCCCAAACAAGACCTTGAAGACGCTGACAGAGCAGTTGATTCTTTAGAAAAAGTAGATTTAATCACCCTGATACAAAGGGTGTAAGGAGGAGTGGTCATTGCGGCAGCAGCAAAGCAATCCCAACGAGCAGAGAAGCTTAGTGCTTATTAAACCCGACGCCATACAAAGAGGATTAGCCGGGGAAATAATTTCCCGCCTGGAAAGAAGGGGGCTCAAAATTGTAGCTATGAAAATGTTACAAATGGATAAAACCCTGGCTCAACGTCACTACGCCATTCATAAAGACAAAGCCTTCTTTAATGAATTGATTAATTTCATTACCTCTAGCCCTATCATCGCCCTTGTTTTTCAGGGAAAAGATGCTGTGGAGATAATAAGGCAAACAATGGGTGAAACTGACCCAGCTAAAGCTCTCCCTGGCACCATCAGGGGTGACTTCGGCCTCGATATTGAGCATAATCTAATCCACGGCTCCGACTCAGCAGAGAATGCCTCTAAGGAAATAAATCTCTTCTTCTCAGCGGAAGAAATTTTTGACTATCACAAAGATATTAATAGACGGGTTAGCTAATAGTCACTATTTATTGGATTCTAACCACGGGAATTGCTTTGTCCCACAGCTTATCTAGTTGATAATAATCCCGCTCAGCCGAGCCAAATATATGAACAATAACCGCCTCAAAATCACCAAGGAGCCAACCTGAATCAGGGGTGCCCTCTTTATGATGGGGCATAACACCTTTGCTCCTCAGTACCTCATCAATGCCTCGCCAAATGGCCTCTATCTGACGGTCGCTTTCTCCACTACAAATAACGAAATAATCGGCAAAGGAGCATAACCCTCTCACGTCAAGCATTACAATATCATTTGCTTGCTTCTCAGAAGCAGCTTCCACAGCTAACTTCGCTAGTTCTTCAGCCTCCAGAAAGAATTATCCTCCTTTACTTATATTATAACACTTTCATGTTTATAACTGCCCGATATAAAGCCTCCCCCTCACTTTAAGGCAAGTTTCATCGGTGGGCAAGGCTTACCATGAGTAAACAGATAACTCATATGGAATGGTTTGTACTTTTACATAATCTTACCTCATTATAAAAGTCAATAGCATTGAAGGAGCTACGCACCAGCGGCTCCGACGCCACGCCTAAGAACCCCATTTTCCTCGCGATAGCCTCATATTGGGCAAATTCATCAGGAGTAACATATCTTACCACCCCGTGATGTTTCAGGGAAGGCCTCAGGTATTGCCCCAAGGTAATAGAATCGCACCCAGCTTCCCTTAGATCCTCCATAACCTCTATCACCTCATCCTCCCTTTCCCCCAACCCTAACATGAGCCCGGATTTGGTCAAAAGTCCCCTATCCAAGGATTTCGCCCTCCTTAAAAGCTCCAAGGAACGGTGATATTTCGCCTGAGGTCGCACCTCTGAATAGAGCCGGGGGACTGTCTCTACATTATGGTTCAAGACGGTGGGCTGGGCAGCAATCACTTCCTCCAGTGCCGATAGGGAACCTCGAAAATCGGGAATGAGCACCTCAACCCCTATACCTGAGTTATGGCGGTGCAGGGCTCTTATAGCCTGAGCAAACTGCACTGCACCTCCGTCAGGGAGGTCATCGCGGCAAACAGAAGTAATGACTACATAGCGTAGCCCCAATTTCTTGACTGCTGACACGATATGCTCTGGCTCTTCTGGGTCAAGAGCTTCAGGCTTTCCGTGCTTTACGGCACAAAAGGTACAGTTGCGAGTACAAATATCCCCCAAGATCATAAATGTGGCTGTGCCTTGAGCAAAGCATTCTGTCCGGTTGGGGCAGCGAGCACTTTCGCAGATGGTATGCAGTTTTAGCCCCCGGGTGAGCTTCCTCATTTTGGTCAGTGTGGTGGAATCCAGAGGTTTTAGCTTTAGCCACTCAGGGCGTCTAGCATAACTGGACATCTATCGACCTCCTGTTTGTATTCGAAACCAAATATACCTGAAAAGGAATGAAGCAACCCCCCTATGATGGATTCGACCTCTATAGGATACCCCAATATTTTTGAAATAGAGGTCATTATTCCCGCCTTTTTCATGCCACAAGGGTTTATATATTCGAAATACCGTAGGTCCGTATCTACATTAAGAGCAAAACCATGCATAGTAATACCATGGTTAACCCTCACCCCTATAGAACAAACCTTTTTCACATTCACCCAGACACCAGGATACTTGCTAATCCGATGACCTCGGATACCAAGAGAATGCAGCAAGTTAATGATAACTGACTCTAGTTTCCAGACATATTGACGCACACCAAGCCCGTTTTCTTCAAGACTGAGAATAGGATAGCCTATAAGCTGTCCTGGGCCATGGTAGCTGCTGCCTCCTCCTCTACCGATGTGAAAGACATCTATCCCCTCTTGAGCCAGCCTCTCTGGGGGGACAATTATGTCCTCTTCTCCTCTAAAGCGTCCTATGGTGAAAACTGGGGGGTGCTGGAGGAGCAGCAGCACATCAGGATTGATTCCCTCAACTCTTGCCTCTACCAATGATTGTTGCAAGTTTAAGGCAAGCTGGTATGGCACCACCCCCAAGTAATAAGCTTGGTAAGACTTCTTTGATTCCAAAATCCCCTACGAATTCGAGTTTAGCCAGCCTGTTTAGCTTGAAAGTGAATCGAGCCATCCAACTGTCCTAAAGCCGCTTCCAGCACTGCCTCAGGCAGTGTGGGGTGAGCATGCATGGTGTCGGCGATATCTTTGGCTGTGAGGCCACATTTGACTGCCAGCACGCCTTCTGCTATCAGATCATCAGCATGAGGCCCCATGATGTGCATCCCCAGTACCCTTCCACTTTCTGCTTCGCAAACCATCTTAACCATGCCCATCGTTTCCCTCATGGTATAAGCACGGCCACAGGCGCTAAAAGGGAAGCTACTCACTTTATAAGAAATCTCCCTAGTTTTGGCTTCATTTTCGGTCAAGCCAACACCTGCTATCTCAGGGTGGGTGAAGACACAAATAGGAACAGCTTGGTAGTCTACCCGGCGAGAGTGACCAAGAGCATTCTCTACAGCAATCTTCCCCTCGTAGGAGGCAACATGAGCTAGCATATGCCCGCCAATTACGTCTCCGATAGCGTAAATATTAGGGATATTTGTTTCTAGTCTCTCGTTCACCGCGATAGCTCGTCTTTTCATCTTCATCCCTAGTTCAGTTAAGTCCAGTCCTTCAGTATAGGGGGAACGCCCAGTAGCCATGAGAACCATTTGCGCCTCGATTCCTCGTTCTCCCTCCGGTGTGTCCCAGACCACTTTAGTCATTGTCCCTTCCTGCCTTATTGCCTTGACTGTAGCGCTAGTTATGATCGTAATGCCTTGTCTCCTTAGGATCTGGGCAAAACGTTGGCTGATCTCCAGGTCAACTGACTCCAGGAGGAAGGGCCGCATCTCGAGGATAGTCACCTTAGTGCCAAAGGCATTGAAGATGGTGGCAAATTCCACACCCACGACGTTTCCCCCGATGACTATCAGGCTTTTGGGGAGTTTGGTCACATCTAGCATCTCATCAGTGGTAACCACCCCTGGAAGGTCTAAACCGGGGATAGGAAGTGAAGCAGTCTCCGAGCCTGTGGCGATAATGATCCTCTTGGTTGGAATCTCCTCATCATTTACCTTCACTAACATGGGAGACACAATGCGCCCCGCACCCTTGTAAATACTTATGTTACCAGCCAGCGTTAGGTGGTTAATTCCAGCTAACAGCCCATCTACTATATTATTCTTGCGGGCAATAATCTGGGGCAAATTCACCTCAATATGGTCAATCTCCAGGCCAAACTCACTCGCTCTCCTAGCCTGCTGTAGTACCTCGGCACTTCTAAGCAATGACTTTGTCGGGATACAACCACGATTGAGGCATGTACCTCCGAGGCGATCCTTTTCCACCAAAGCTACCCTCGCTCCTAACTGGGAGGCATAAATAGCTGCTACGTATCCCCCCGGGCCGCCGCCGATTATAGTGACATCATATTCAGTTTCCATCGCTTACTGCTTTGCCTAAAGAATTGGTTTCTTACTTAGGTTAGCTATCTCGTTTAAGGTAAGGCAAACTAAATAAAGATTAAATTTTCTCAGCTTGAAAAACTTCCGAAAAGCTCCTCAATCCTTCGCTTCGCTCAGGACAAACCTCAATCACTAGTTTCTAAACAGCTTCTTTTGGTTCTGCAATTCCTTTACCTTTTATTAACTGGTTTGACAAAAGGCGTATCAACAACCTCAGCTTCCACTTCTTTATCCCTGATAACAACATTTACTTTACTGCCTTTCTCGGTATAAGGCAGATCAATGATGGCCCACGCATATACCTTCTTTAGAGAAGGGCAGTAACTCCCTGAGGTGATGTATCCAATCTTCTTTCCGTCTTTCTTCACTTCCATTTTATGTCTGGGAATACCACCTGCGGGAATATAGAGGCCAACAAGCTTCCGGCTAATTCCCCTCTCTCTTATTTTGAGAAGTGCTTCTTTGCCAATAAACTTCTCCTTATCAAATTTTACTGTCCACCCTTGACCTGTTTCGAGCGGATTTATTGTTTCATCAATATCATTGCCATAAAGCCAGTAGCAAACCTCAAACCTTGTTGTATCTCTCGCTCCTAATCCTACAGGTTTTATGCCAAACCTTTTACCTTCCTCAAGAATACCATTCCAGATGTCTACAATGTCTTTTGCCTTAGAGTAAACTTCGAAGCCATCCTCTCCCGTGTAACCTGTATGCGAAATAAGAATCTTTTTACCAAACAACTCCCCATACATAAACTTAAAACGCTTCAGTTCTTTAAGAGGCATATCTCCGCCTAATTTTACTAAAGGCCCCAGCAATTTTTCTGACATAGGTCCCTGTACTGCTACCTCTCCGTAGTCTGGGCTCTTATTCGAAATTTCTACATCAAAGCTTCCCTTTTGCTGTGAAATCCAAGTGAAATCCTTCACGGAATAGTTAGGAGATGCATTGACAACCAATAATACGAAATCATCCTCTACTTTGTAGACAAAAAGATCGTCCACCTGGCCACCATCGGGATAACACAATG
>Ga0209979_1001311_pt1 | contig 27747 bp, 24 predicted proteins | sample AnhtaG_FD_183114 | JGI IMG/M metagenome (GOLD analysis project Ga0209979, IMG submission 183114) | Deep subsurface microbial communities from Anholt, Denmark to uncover new lineages of life (NeLLi) - Anholt_01485 metaG (SPAdes) (version 2) | ecosystem: Environmental > Aquatic > Marine > Oceanic...
TTTCCCAAAGCCAAGATAGAAGAATGAAAGAGAAACGTCCCTCATGGGATGATTATTTTATGGAAATCGCGCATCTCATCACCTCTCGTTCTACCTGCCTCAGAAGAAAAGTAGGAGCTCTATTGGTCAAGGACAAAAGGATTCTTTCTACGGGTTACAATGGAGCCCCCCGCCATCTACCCCATTGTGAAGAGGTGGGGTGTCTGCGGGATAAATTGAAGATTCCATCTGGCGAGAGGCAGGAGATATGCCGGGGTCTGCATGCTGAACAGAATGCTATCATTCAGGCAGCCATGCACGGCACCGGGGTGAAAGGATCGGCTCTTTACTGCACCCACCAGCCCTGTTTGACCTGTGCCAAAATGATCATCAATGTGGGGATAGGAAAAGTTGTCTTCCAGGGTAATTACCCAGATTCTTTAGCTTTAGAGATGCTGAAGGAGGCTAAAGTTAAACTTATCAAAAGGGGAGCTCAATATGCCCAGACAGGTTCTAGAAAGAATTGAAGAAGCAGAAAAAAAAGCCGAGACAGTTATAGAGGGAGGGAGAAAAGAAAAAGAAAGAATGTTAAGAGAAGCGGAAAAAGAAGCAAAGGAAATAATCGCCAAATCACAGGAAGAAGCAAGAAAAGAAGGGGAAAGGATAAAGGAAAGACTTTTGTATGAAGCCGAGGAAGAGATGAAGCAAATCGGGAAAGAATTTAAAATGGAGAGGAAGAAAATCGAAGAGAATAGCAAGAAAAATTTCAAAGAGGTTGTACAGTTTATTGCCCAAAGAGCAAAGAAATTCTGGGTTGAATCTTAACTAGCTTCTTTAAGAGGGTAGAAGATGGCTGTAGCAGAAATGAGAAAAGTTTACCTCATTGCCGAGGAGAGCTTAAGAGATTCCATAATCACGAAACTGCGGGAATTATCTCTTTTCCAACCTGAGACTGTGGATGGCAAATCTTTTGCTTCTTCCTTCAAGCCGCCCCGGGTGGAAACGGACCAGCTGGAGGAGGCAATCTCTCATCTCAGCTGGACCATAGATTATCTGGGCCAGTTTGAACAGAAAAGACCTGGTTTGGGGCTTTTCCCCACCAAGATAATGGTCAAAGAGGAGGATTATTTTCACTGGATTAAGAATTTTGATTGGCAAGGGATCTTCCAGAGATGCTCAGAATTTAAGGATAGGCTGGAAAAATTAAGGGAAGAGAAAAACAATCTCTTTGAACGACTTCACTTCCTGCATCACTGGGAAGAGCTTCCCCTTCCTCTGGAAAGATTAAGGGAAGATAAGTACATTATTTACCGGTCAGGAATAGTCCCCAGGGAGAATGGACCCGATCTTAAGAGCAAACTAGATGAGCTGAAGACAACTTACCTCCACATCGTCAAAGAAGAGGTAAATGAATTATATTTCCTTCTCGCCTGCTCCAGGGAAAATTCGGAGGAGGTGGAATCTATATTTCAAAAACTCAGAGTGGAAAAAGTCTTCTTCAAGGAGCTGGGGACCCCTGGAGGAAAAATCAAGGAAATGAAGGACAGGATCACCCAGATAGAAAAAGAGATATCTGCCATAGAGACTAAATCTAGGCATCTAGTAAAGCAAAGAATCAAACTTATGAGTCTCCATGATCATTTCTACAACCTTCTTCGGGAGAGAAAGGTGGCCTCGGGCACCCGATCAAGCTCTTATACTTTCGTCCTCGAAGGTTGGGTAAAAAAGGAGGATCTCTCTGGCCTCAGGAGAGGCCTGAAAGAGTTCTCCTCCTTGGAGATGGTGGTGCGTCGGGCAGGAGAAAAAGGAGAAGGAAAAGTACCCGTTGCCCTTTCTAATCGCCGTTTTTTCAAGCCTTTTGAGTTTGTGACCAATCTCTATGGACTACCACTTTACTTTGAAGTTGATCCTACCCCTTTCATGGCTCCTTTCTTTGCTCTCTTTCTTGCTTTTTGTTTGACAGACGGGGGATACGGAATTATCCTGGCCGCATTGGCCTACCTCGGCCTTAAGAAAATGAAGATAGGGGAAGAGGGAAAGAAGCTTTTCTACATTCTCTTCATCAGCGGGTTGATCACTGTAGTAGTGGGCACTCTGACCGGAGGGATATTCGGGGTACAATTCTCAGCGCTCCCTGCTTTCCTCTCCCCTCTCAAGCGGCTGGTTTTGTTCAACCCATTAACCCAACCCATGATTTTTCTGGCGATCGCTCTGGGTATGGGAATTGTCCATATTCTCCTGGGAATAGCCCTGGAAATATGGGATTCTTTAAGGAAAGGAGAAATAGCTACAGCTCTTCTTGATGAAGTCCCCTGGATTTCAATTATCTTGGGAGCAATTTTGCTTGGGCTAGGCAGGTTCGGGTATCTAGGAGAAACCTCCGGCACTTTTGGTCTTATTATGCTCCTGGGAGGAGCAGGAACTTTGTTCATATTTGCTGGAAGAAGTAGCAAGAACCTCTTTATAAGACTGGGGAAGGGGATCTATCAGATCTATGGAGTGGTGGGACTCTTTGGTGATATTCTCTCTTATTCGCGTCTTTTGGCCCTTGGACTAGCTACCAGTGTCATTGCTACCATAGTAAATACCCTAGCCAGGATGGCTTCCGAAATACCCCTGGTAGGTCCTGTTGCTATGGTTATCATCCTCATAGGAGGCCACCTGGGCAACATAGGTATAAATTGTCTCTCTGGATTTATTCACACTGCACGTTTGCAATATGTGGAGTTCTTTGGTAAGTTCTACCAGGGTGGAGGACAAAGTTTTATACCCTTCAAAGAGGAGGGAAAATACATCGCTTTGTCCTGAAAAAAAGAAAGATCTATCTCTGAGGGAAGAACAATGAACTCGGAATTTACATTTTATCTTCCTACCAAAGTTTACTTCGGTGAGTACGCAAGCACAAAGGTGGGAGAGGAAACCAGAAAGCTCAGCCAGAAGGCTCTCATAGTGACTGATGGGAATCTCATTCACAAAATCAGAAACAAAGAGAAAATAGAAGATTCCTTAAACAAAGCAGGAGTAAAAACCATCCTCTGGGAAAAAGTTTCGAGCAATCCTCCTCTCAGTATAGCAGAGGAGGGAGCTGAATTCGCCCGGAAGGAAAAATGTGACCTAATAATAGGATTGGGAGGAGGAAGCGTTATCGATGTGGCAAAGGGAATCTCTGTAATCTGCACTAATCCACCTCCTCTTAGCCTTTACCTTGGCAGGGACAAGATCGGAAAACCTCCTCTTCCTCTCATCGCCATTCCTACCACCGCCGGCACCGGAAGCGAGGTAAATCCCTATGCCGTATTTACCAATCCCAAAAGGAATCCACCTCAAAAAGAAATTATGGCAGACTCTCTGCTCTTCCCAAGAGTAGCCCTGGTAGACCCTCAGCTCACTCTTTCTTTGCCTGCTTCGGTTACTGCGGATACGGGAATAGATGCTCTCTGCCATGCTATTGAAAGCTATACCTCAAATAAATCCCAGCCTTTCAGCGAAATGCTGGCCTTAGAAGCTATTCAGATCCTGGCACATTACTTGCCCCAGGTTATGAGGGATCTAGAGAATATTGAGATTCGTTCCTACTGTTTATATGCCTCTCTTCTGGCTGGAATAGCTATTGCTCAAACTGGAACAACTCTGATTCACGGAATGGGGTATAAACTCACCGCCCGTCTGGGTATTACCCATGGCAGAGCCAATGGAATCCTCCTTCCCTGGGTGTCTGAATTTAATCTTCAGACTAACCCTCTAAAATATGCCCTTTTAGCTAAAAGCTTAGGGGAAGAGGTAAAAGGACAGGGGCAGGAAGAAGCAGCAAGACGCTCGGTAAATGGGATAAGAAGAATTCTGGCAGAGGTGGGTCTGCCTGAAAAACTAAACAGGGAAGAAATAAGAAAGCATACCATTGAGGAATTTGCCAGAGAGATTATGCAGAATAAACGAAGATTAAGCAATAATCCGCGTCTGGCGACTTTAGAGGATGTAGTAGGAATCTACGAGAAGGCTTTGGGGAACCATAAAGAAAGTTAAGGAGGTTCCAGATGTGTGGTATCGTAGGATACGTTGGAGACAAAGCGGTGGATACTTTGCTGATTGTAAGCCTGGAAAGGCTGGAATATCGTGGATACGATTCTGCCGGCATTGCTACTCTGAACGGGGGAAAACTGGGGATAAGAAAACAGGTAGGTAAGATTCAAGTTTTGAAAGAAATTCTAAAAGAAGAGCCCCTGGAAGGTCAGTTAGGAATCGCACACACCCGTTGGGCTACTCATGGGGAGCCCAGTACGGAGAATGCCCATCCCCTCACCGATTGTAAGAATGAGGTGGCTGTAGTGCATAACGGAATTATTGAAAATTATACCGAGATAAAGAAGGAGCTCCTTAGAGAGGGGCACATTTTCCGTACCCAGACAGACACTGAAGTCATCGCCCACTTGATAGAAAAGCATTTAAATAAAAACCTTCTGGTGGCTGTGCAGAAAGCGGTAAAAAGACTGGAGGGAAGCTACGCTCTGGCAGTAATATCTATAAAAGATCCCGACAGAATTGTGGTAGCTCGATACAGATCCCCCCTGGTCATTGGGGTAGGGAGAAATGAAAACTTTGTGGCTTCCGATGCTTCAGCTATTCTTAATCTGACTTCCAATATGATCTTCATGGAGGACGGGCAGATTGGATTCATAACCAGGAGAAGAATCAAGATACTTGATAGAGAAGGCAAGCCTCAAGAGAAAAAGGTCAAGATCGTTAAGTGGCACCTTCTGGGAGGACCTCAAAGGGATGGATACAGACACTTTATGCTTAAAGAAATCCATGAGCAGCCCCTTGTCATCCGGAATGTTCTTCAGCGAAGAGTTTCTCAAGATGCCAAAAGAATTTACTTTGAACATACCAATATCACTAAAGAAAAGCTTCTCAATATAGGTAGGGTTATCATCCAAGCCTGCGGAACTTCCTGGAACGCTGGCCTGGTGGGTAAATACCTCTTTGAAAAGTATCTGCGCCTCCCTACCGAGGTGGATCTTTCCTCCGAGTTTAGATACCGTATGCCTGTAGTTAGAGGAGATACCCTGGTTATGGCCATCTCTCAATCGGGAGAGACCGCCGATACCCTGGCCGGGATCAGGCTGGCTAAAAGTATGTTCCTGGATGTTCTCTCTTTATGCAACACTATAGAGAGCACCATAGCCCGAGAATCGGATGGAGTTATCTATGTTTTTGCTGGTCCAGAGATTGGAGTAGCCTCCACCAAAGCTTACACCGCTGAGCTTCTGGCCTTATTTCTTCTCACCATTTACTCGGGAAGGCTCAAAGGGACGCTTTCTGAGGAGGAGGCTATGCGGATGCTAGAAGAACTAAAGAAGATCCCCTACTATATGGAGGAAATGCTTGATAACCAAAAAGAAGTTTTGGAATGTGCCGAGAAATACTATCAATCATCCAATTTCCTCTTCCTGGGGAGAAAGTTCAATTACGCTACCGCCCTGGAAGGGGCCTTAAAGCTTAAGGAAATCTCCTACATCCATGCTGAAGGGTATGCCGCTGGCGAGATGAAGCATGGACCACTGGCTTTGGTAGACGAGAGAATGCCGGTAGTTTGCATAGCTCCTAAAGACTCGGTTTACCAGAAGATGATCAGCAACATCCAGGAGGTGAAGGCAAGACGAGGCAAAGTCATCGCCATTGCCACCCGAGGAGATGAGGAAATTACCAAATTAGTTGATCATACCATTTTTATTCCTCCCATCCGGGAAGAATTCTCCCCCATTTTAACAGTTATTCCCCTGCAACTTTTTGCTTACCATGTGGCTATAAGACGGGGCTGCCACGTGGACCAGCCAAGAAACTTAGCCAAAAGTGTCACTGTGGAGTAAGTAATTGAGAAGAATATCCTTCCTCTGGAGCATCTTTGTCAGCTTAGCTCTTGCCATCTCCCTCCTCTTAGTCCTTCTTTTGGCATATCCCGCGGAAGATGTAGAGATTATCCAGAACAGAGAATACTTCCCCCGAGTACACCGGGCTCTTAAAGAAGCGGAGGAGTCCATAAGAGTGATAATGTTTGAAGCATGCTACTATGAGGAGTACCCTGACAGTCCTAGCAACATCTTGATTAGAGATTTAATAGAAGCTCATAGAAGAGGGGTTAAAGTAGAAGTTATTCTTGAGCTAGGCATCTTTGAGGAGGTTAACCGGAACAACCAGGAAGTCGGTCAGCTTCTTTCTAAGGAGGGGATTGCAGTAGCCTTTGACTCCCCCTCGGTTACCACTCATGCTAAACTGATAACCATTGATGGAGACATTAGTATCCTGGGGAGCACCAACTGGAAGTATTATTCTTTAGATAAGAACAACGAGGTTTCAGTTCTCATCAAATCCAGGGAGGTTGCGGGGGAGATTGAGGAGTATTTTAAAATAATCTGGAACACCTGCCGTGTGAAATAGTCAAACATAAGAATCTTATTTTCTCAATTCTTTGAAATACATTTTTGAGAGAGGGTCAAAGCCATCCTCATCTAGCTGGATTTGCCGCCAGTCCCTGTCCATCCTAATTTGGTCCTGAGCGTTTTAAAGAAGAATTTCTCTCGCATCCGAATGAGAATAGCCTGATAGGAAGCTTCCTCGGTTCTGATGACATCTCCATCTTCGAGGTCAAAATCCACCTGCCCATCCATAGTCAGAAGAACTTTCTCTAAACCACACCCAAGAATTACTTTTATTTTTTCTCTACGGGAAACGATGAGAGGCCTTACCGCTAAAGTATGGGCACAGATGGGAGAAAGAATTATCACCCCCAGATTAGGATGCACTACAGGACCCCCGGAGGAAAGGGAATAGGCGGTAGAACCGGTAGGAGTAGAAATTACCAACCCATCAGCGGAGTAAGTAGTGATAAACTCATGGGAAACAAAGGTTCTCAGGTTAATAATACGAGGGATACCGGCTTTACTAATAACAACATCGTTGAGAGCAACGAAACTGCCCACCTTTTTTCTAGCCCGATGAACGGCTATTTTGAGCATAAGACGTTTCTCCTCTTTGTATTCCCCTTCCAGGATCCTGGTAAGTCCCTCTTTATATTTAGAAATAGGGATCTCCGTGAGGAATCCCAATCCCCCCAGATTAATGCCTAAAAGGGGGGTATGACAGGAAGCAAAATCTCGAGCTGCTCTGAGCAGGGTTCCATCTCCTCCTAGACTGATAATAAGCTGAGCCCTCCTTCCCATCTTTTTCCTCTCCATAATAAGATCCGCCCGATCGATGCTTTCCCCCAGCCAGGGTGAGAGGAAAACTTGAATTTTCTTACTCTCCAGCCATTCCAGCACCAGCCGAGCATCCTTCAGTGCATCTTTTTTCTCCTGATTTACAATCATCCCTATCTTTCTAAACATTTCTTAATCTCTCATTAGCTCATCTATGGCCTTAACTATCCCTTTCCTGCTAAGTCCATATGTGCTTAAAAGTTCCCCCCTCTTTCCCTGCTCCAGGAATTTCTCGGGAAGACCCAGCCTTTTGACCCGACAATCATTCACTCCTCTCTCCTGCAACAGTTCCAGAACAGCCGAACCAAAACCTCCTTTAAGAACCCCTTCTTCTACAGTGAGAATCTTCCTGGTTCTGCTGGCCAGCTCAACAATTAAATCCTCATCCAGAGGCTTAACAAATCTAGGATTAACCAAAATAGGAGTTACTTTTTTCTTGGCGAGGTTCTGGCATGCTTCTTCAGCGGGGGAAACCATAGAACCAAGAGCAAATATTGCCACATCTTTTCCCTGGCGAAGGATCTGGGCTTTGCCTATAGCAAGTTTTCTAAATTTTCCTCCCCCCCGAGGAGGAGGAAAATTTCCTTTGGGATACCGGATGGCAACGGGATGATCTATCTTAACCGCCGTATAAAGCATATCCTGAAGTTCCTTGGCATTATGAGGAATCATCAGGATAAGATTGGGCAGGTGACGAAGATAGGCAATATCAAATATCCCCTGATGAGTGGGGCCATCTGGCCCCACTATTCCCGCCCTATCCAGCACTAGTACTACAGGAATATCTTGCAAGGCAACATCATGAAGAATCTGATCATAAGCTCGCTGCAAGAAAGTAGAATAAATAGCTACTATGGGCCTGTATCCTCTCGAGGCCATTCCAGCAGCAAAAGTTACCGCATGAGATTCAGCAATGCCTGTATCAAAGAATCTTTCAGGGAACTTCTTCCTAAACTCGGACAGCTTTGTTCCCTCTGACATAGCTGCAGTTACAGTTACAATGTTCTCATTTTCATCTGCCAGCCTAAGCAAAGTTTCTCCAAAGACACTGCTCCAGCTTCTATCCACTCTTCTTTTCGGCTGACCTGTGGTCAGATTAAAGGGGGAGGAACTGTGGTAAAAAGATGGATTTTCCTCGCCGAATCTATATCCTTTACCCTTTTTGGTAACCACATGAACCAGAACAGGCCCCTTGAGCTTCTTCACTCCCTCTAAGATTTCAATGAGATCCGGAAGGCTGTGGCCATCAACAAGGCCAAAATATCGAAAACCCAGCTCTTCAAAGAAAGCTCCCGGGAGAACCAACCCCTTTAACCTTCGTTCCATTCTCTCAATAAGCTCCATACCTTCTCTTCTCAAGAAAGGAGTTACCTGAACCAGATGCCGGAAATCTTCTCTTAGTCTATTATACTCTGGATTCGTCCTTAAGCGATTCAAATACATGGAAAGAGCACCGACACTGAAAGATATGGACATCTCATTATCGTTGAGGATCACTATGAGATCTTTCTTCAGAGAGCCGGCATTATTTAAAGCCTCATAAGCCATTCCCGAGGTTAGGGCTCCGTCACCTATCACCGATACCACCGAGTAGGACTCTCCTTTAAGATCCCGGGCGCAGGCCATTCCCAGACCTGCCGAGATAGAAGTACTGCTGTGCCCAGTATTGAAAGAATCATGGACACTCTCTTCTCTCCTGGGGAAACCCGATATTCCCCCCTTCTGCCGCAAAGTAAAGAATCTCTTCCTTCTTCCGGTAAGAATCTTATGGGTATAGCATTGATGTCCCACATCCCAGATGATTTTGTCCTCTGGGCTATGGAAAACCCGGTGAAGAGCGATGGTGAGCTCCACCACTCCCAGGTTGGAGGAAAGATGTCCCCCTTGATGGGCCACTGTATGGATGATAAGCTCCCTTATCTCCGAGGCCAGAAGTTTTAGCTCCTCCAGACTCAACAGTTTTAGGTCTTTTGGACTCTCTATTTTTTCTAACAACTGCTGCATTTTCTTGCCTTCTCTTTTGTATTAATTTTCCTATTCCTTAAAAAGAAAATCCGAATCCTCCTCCGGTTGATTCTTATCTTTCTCCTCAGTTCTATCTTCCCTCGTCCGGTCCTCTATCTTTTCTTCCCGCCACTCCTTAAGCTTGAGGTGATCCTTTTCCTTCATCAGAACCTGGATTTTTTTCTCCGCTTCTTCCAGCTCTTTTTCACAAAAATCTATGAGTTTCATTCCTTCTTCAAATCTCTCTAGAGCCTCATCCAAGGAAAGATTACCCTCCTCAAGCTGCTCGGTAATTCTCTTTAGTTTCTCCATAGCTTCCTCAAATTTCACGCCTCTCCTCCTCAATTTTGTAGACCGTGGAGTAAACTCCTCCCCTGTGCAGTTTTACCCTGATCCTTCCTCCTTCCTTGAGTTGTCGGTAGTCTTTGATTATTTCCTGCTCCGGATGTTTAAAACAAATACTGTAGCCCCTCTCCAGGATAGACAGGGGAGAAAGATCCTTTAGTCTATTCTCCAAAAAACTCACCCTTTCCCTTTCCCTCTCCAATTTTCTTTTGCTGAAGCTGAGGAGTCTGTTTTTCTCCTCTTTCAACTTTTCCCCCATCAGATGAATTCTCTCTTTAGGGACAAGCTTTTCAAAGGTATGACTTAAGACAGAGAGCCGATAAGCCTCCCACTTATGTTTTCTGCCAAGGGAGAAAAAAAGCTTCTTGGTTAGCTCATCTACAGTTTGCTCAAGATTCTGAATAGATCGAAGAGGATATCTAAAAGGAAGAGAAGTCCTTATCCCTTCCAGATCTGAACCATGGGTTTTGAGACGATCAGCTATAAAATAGGTAAGCTTCTCCTTTTTATTTCCGATGAGCTTAATCAAATCCTCCTTTTTGGGAACTACCCTCTGGGCAGCGGCTGACGGGGTAGGAGCCCTGTAGTCAGCCACAAAATCAGAAATGGTAAAATCTATCTCGTGACCCACTGCTGAGACAATGGGAATCCCAGATTTATAGATAGCCTCTGCCACTACCCTCTCATTAAAAGCAAATAAGTCCTCCAGAGATCCTCCTCCTCGAGCCACAATAATCACATCAACTTTGCTATAATCATTTAGATCCTGAATAGCCTGGGCAATTTCCTCAGCCGCTCCTTCACCTTGAACCCGGCAGAAGGCAAGAACAACCTCTAAATTTGGGAAGCGATCCCTCAGCACCCGAATAATATCCCTGATAGCTGCTCCTTTTGGAGAAGTAACCACTCCCACTCTTCGGGGAAGGTAGGGAAGGGGAACTTTATGCTCAGGATCAAAATAGCCTTCCTTCTGGAGCTCTTCCTTGAGCTGTTCAAACTTGAGATAAAGAATCCCTCTTCCAACGGATACAATCTCCTCCACATAAAGTTGATACCTGCTGCGAGCTCCGTAAACTCCTATACTCCCTCTTGCCATTACCTCCATTCCATTACTCAGAGCTAACTTGAGGTTATTTTTCCGGCTCTCGAACATGACACATGAAAGTAGGGCATTTTCATCTTTCAGGGAAAAATAGAGATGACGTGAGGAAGGCTTGAAATTGGAAACTTCACCCCGTACCCATATCTCCTGAAGATCTCTCGAGCCTTCAATTAACCTTTTTACCCGTGCAGTAATCTCAGCTACAGTATAGATATGAGGTAGTGGCATTTTCCCCTTCCAAATAGAATTCCCTAGGAATAGGGGGGGTAATGGCCCCAGGCAGGCTTAGAATATCAAATTCTGGTGCATTGTCAACCAACACGCCAAGACGTGCCCGAGCTTCCCCTCATCTTGGAGTGCTCCTGCCTGCCGTCCAGACTTCTTTTGCTTTCTTAAGGTAATGGGCTCCGTTGCATTCTCCTTTTAGAAAGTGTGCAGTATCACTGTAGCCAAGAGAAGGCTGTTTTTGACAGATGCCCCATTTTTCGCTAACATACAGCGCGCTGCTAAAATGTACTGCACGAGAGGAGGCAAAAATAAAAAACAAAATCTCAATTCTGAAATGGGAGGTAGTCCAAATGGCCCATGTGGTCAGGAGAGTTGAAAGACCTGGTAAAGAGGTCTTAGCCCAGTTTCGGGAGATAGCGCCTGCTACTGCACATGAGGCGCTGGGAAAGACTGGTGCAATGATGAGCGACATCAAACCCATATATGGTGGGATGAAGGTTTGTGGCCCTGCTATAACGGTACGTTGCCACCCGGGAGACAATCTCATGTTGCATAAAGCTGTTGCCATCGCCGAGCCCGGTGATGTTCTTGTGGCCTGCGTGGGTTGCACGGAAGCTGGATACTGGGGCGAGATTCTAACTGTGGCTGCGCAGGCCAGGGGAATTGCAGGATTAGTCCTGGATGGAAGTGTCCGCGATGGGGTGGCTATTAAGAAACGGGGATTCCCGGTTTTCTCTCGGGGGTTATGTATGAAAGGAACTGTAAAAGAAACCATAGAGTTTATCAATCATCCTATCTCCTGCGGAGATGTCCTGGTTAATCCTGGAGATATCATCCTTGGTGACGATGATGGAGTAGCGATCATTCCTAAAGAGAGGGCAGAGGAAATACTGAAAAAATCCCAGGAGAGGGAGAAGAAAGAGGAGAAAATGATGAGAGAACTCGTGGCAGGAAAGCTAACCTTAGAGCTGTTGGGGCTTGATAAGGTATTAGAAGCCAAAGGACTTCAAGAAGAGTGAAGCCGGAGGAGAGGTTGTGAGCCTTAAAGATGCAGCTAAAGGCTAAGCTAGCTTATAAAAAGGGGGGGATAATAATCGTGATGACTCTTCCCTAGGCAAGAGGGGGTTTTCGTGGATTTGGGGAAGCAGCATATAGATTGGCCAAAGGTTTAAGAGCAGCGGGCTTGAAAGAAGTTGTTACTTATGACAAATTCCAGGATACTTTCCCCTATAACAAAGTAATTCAAGCCCGAATAAAGGACGCCAGGGTAAAGGTAGTCTCAGATGTCCAGAAGTTGGGGTAAAGAGAATGGAAATTAAATTGCAAGAACAGAAATTAAGAAGATTTTGTGAGAATATTCTTAGTAAAGTTGGGCTATCTCAGGAAAATGCCTTTATCGTTACCGATTCTCTCCTCTTCGCTAATCTAAGAGGGATTGATTCCCATGGTATTATGAGATTTCCCTTTTATGTCGAAAGATTAAAAGAAGGGGGTACAAAGACCAAACCGAGAATAAAAAAAATCAGAGAAAAAGCAGCATCGGTCTTGCTTGACGGTGATAACGGAATGGGACAAGTAGTTGGTATATATGCTACAAAATTAGCTATAAAAAAAGCAAAAAAGGCAGGAGTTTGTTTTGTAGGAGTGAGGGGGAGTTCTCATTACGGAGTTGCCTCGTATTATGCTGTAAAGGCAGCCGAGGCTAATATGATCGGCTTCTCTATCTCCAATTCGACTCCAGTTATGGCTGCATGGGGAGGAGCTAAAAGAGTAATAGGAAACAACCCCCTTTCCATCGCCGTTCCTTATCAAGTGAGGCAGCCAGTAGTCCTGGATATTGCTATGAGTAGAGTAGCTGGAGGTAAAGTAAGATTAGCTGCAAAAAACAACCAAAAAATCCCTAAAGGCTGGATAATAGATCGGTATGGAAGAAATACAGAAAATCCCAATGACTTCCCTGAAGGAGGGGCATTACTTCCATTTGGAGAACATAAAGGTTATGGATTAGCAATCATGATGGAAATTTTAAGTGGAGTTCTTACTGGGGCAGGAATGTTGGGACAGATTCCCTTATGGTTTAAAGAAATCCGGAGCCCTTTAGATGTGGGGCACTGTTTTGGTGCCATTGATATTGAAAGTTTTATGGATTTAAAGGATTTTAAGGAAAGATTAAATTGGGTAATCCAAGAGGTCAAATCATCTCCTCTGGCTGAAGGATCCAAGGGAGTTTTCGTTCCGGGAGAAATAGAGTTAAAAATTGAAGAAGAAAGAAGAAAAAAGGGAATTCCAATTTCAGAAGGGATATGGCAAGATTTGAAGAAGATGTCTGAAGTCTATAAAGAACCTTTAGAAATTTAACATAGTCGTCTTGGACTAGCGGGTTCGATGGATTCAATTTATCCGACTGCGACCAACAGAAAGAAAATTTTTGGTCAAGCAGTAACTGTCAAATTTGGCCCAAAACGGGAACCCGAATAGGACTCGAACCATCTTCCTTGTACGGGGTAGTGTCAAATCTAATCGGTTCACCAAGTGGCTTTAAGCGGGAACCCTACACTTTCTTTGAAAGTTGCCCGACGATTAGCACAAGGACTTCTTTGAACATTACATTGGTTTCTTTGTGGCAGTGATATTAGGTTACCTACCTTTTGTACTGTCTAAAACTTGATATATCTAGTGTCAGTATATCCTTCCCTGCAAGCTATTTATACTACTCCTTTCCTATTTCTGCTGTGATGAAAAGGGGAGCGTCTTAATTCATCTATTTGACAACAAAAGAAGAAACAAGTATATTTCAAATGTAGAGTTTGACCTTTCAGGAAAAGATTTAGAAGGGGAGAGCTACTTTTTTCCCCTACCAAGCATAGCGGAAGGGTCAAGATATGTTTAGCAAAGATAGGATAGCAGCGCTGATTGTGCTTTCTATTTGTAGTTTCTTACTGATAGTGAGTTTGTCGTATCCGGCTGAAGTAAGCCGATGGCCTCAGGCTCTCCTTATACTGCTCGGGCTCTGTTCCCTTCATCTTTTAATTACCGGGGGACTAAAATTAAAAGGAGGGGATGCGGGAGCGAGCAAAATACCTAAACTCCGAATTATTCTCTTGGTAGGGGTATCTATAGTCTACATTATCTGCATAGGTGTGATTGGATTCGTGGTTAGTACTTTTGGATTTTTGCTCTCCATGACCTATCTATTAGGTATAAAAAACAAGTACTACATTCTGGCCACTAGTATACTGATAAGCGCATTTACATATACTCTGTTTTGGCATATTTTGAGAATCGGGCTCCCCAGAGGAATTCTGTTTTAAGGGGATAAATGATGCTGGAGAACATAGCTCAAGGCGCAAGTGTCATCTTTACGCCATATAATATCTTTTTCTGCTGGTTGGGATCTAGCGCAGGTTTGCTCCTGGGAGCAACACCGGGGATATCTGCCACTATGTCCATTGCTTTGCTTGTACCAATGACCTTTGCCCTAAGTCCGGCTACGGGCCTAATCATGCTGGGAGGTATCTATTGTGGAGCCATCTATGGAGGCTCCATTGCCTCTATTTTGCTGCGAACACCGGGAACACCAGCCTCTGCCGCTACTGTTTATGATGGCTACGCAATGACTCAGAAGGGAGAGGCGGGAAAAGCATTAGGACTAGCCATTTCTGCCTCTGTCACCGGTGGGTTTATGTCCGCATTAGTGCTGCTTTTCGCTGCTCCTCAAGTGGCAAAAGTGGCTTTGAAGTTTCGCTCTGCGGAAATGTTCTGGTTGGTTATATTCGGTCTGACCATTGTTGCTTCTGTTACGGGAAAGTCTATAGTTAAAGGGTTGATTACTGCCTTGCTGGGCCTAGTACTCGCTACTATAGGAATGCACCCCATGACCGGGTTTATGCGGTTCAGTTTTGGATTTGCCTCCCTTTACGACGGAATACCTTTCATTGTGGCCCTCATAGGACTATTCTCTATCTCTCAGGCTATGGTACTGGTAGAAAGAGGAGGAGAAGAAAAACAGGTTACTGTACCCAGGATAGGACGGGTATTCCCGGGATGGAAACTACTATACAAACTCAAATGGACTATGATACGTTCTGCTTTGATTGGTATAGGTATCGGAGCAGTTCCGGGTCCCGGAGCAACTATTTCTGCTTTTGTAGCCTATGACCAGGCTAAGAGGCTATCCAAGACCCCGGAGAAATTTGGAACAGGCATTCCTGAGGGTGTAGTTGCTCCAGAGGCAGCTAATAATGGAGTAACTGGGGGAAGCCTCATTCCTATGCTCACCTTGGGAATACCGGGTAATGAGTGCACTGCGGCACTCCTGGGGGGAGTAATGATTCACGGTTTGATTCCCGGTCCTAAGCTATTTACTCAACATGCTCCCATTACCTATGCCTTTATGCTAAGCATGATCTTGAATGAGCTATTTTACTCCTCTTTTGGTTTTTTGTTTGTCAAATATCTGGCCAAGATGGTGCTCATCCCCAGAGGGATTCTGGCTCCAGTGATTGTTGTCCTTTCTGTAATTGGTTCTTATGCTATCCGCTGCAGTCTTACTGATGTAGGGTTTATGCTTGGAATGGGACTTTTGGGATATGCCTTGCGAAAACTCAAATTCCCCTTAGTTCCCATTATCCTGGGAATGATTCTGGGGCCTCTGGCTGAGGAAAACCTGGCTCGTTCCATAACTATTGCTCATGCCCGAGGGACTAATTTACTGTTCTTTTTCATCATCAACCCCATAGCCCTGGTTTTTATGATAATTACGGGTCTTTCTCTGGGATGGTCAATCTACAAACGAGCCACCACGGAGGTAATTTCAGAAGAGGGACTTTAGGAAATCTTAAAACAGTTGAAGGGAGGTGAGATCTTTAAGGACCACAAATCTTGAAAAAGGAGGTATCTAAAGTGAGGAAATTCAGTATGGGAAGGCTGATAGTACTCGGAGTGCTGGTTCTGGGGCTTAGTGCCCTTTTCCTTAGCGGAATGGCTATAGCCGAGAGGGAATATCCCACCGGCCCGGTTAGGCTGACTGTTTCTTATGCGGCAGGAGGAAGTACCGATGCAGCCGCCCGAATGCTAATACCCTATCTGGAGAAAGAACTTGGAGTGCCAGTGTGGGTACAAAACTTACCTGGAGCTGGAGGAGAGATAGGCTGGACAACCTTATCCAGGAGCAAGCCTGATGGCTACACTATTGGATTTATCAACATGCCAGCCATCAATCTAGTAGCTGCTGCCAGAGATACTGCATTTGAGCCAATACTGGAAAACTTCGATGCCATAGGCGTCAACATTTCTGATCCCAATACCATAATGGTGAGAAGAGATGATGAGCGCTTCAACACTGTAAATGATCTTATAGAGTATGCCAAACAGAATCCTGGAGAGCTGGTGCTGGGAGCTGACGGTCCACTATCGGATGATCAGCTCGCAATGTATAAGATAGAACAAGCAACCGGAGCAAAGTTCACCTATGTGCCCTATAAGGGAGGGGCCCCTGCAGCCAAAGCACTAATGGGAGCGGAAACCGACGTGTTGATATCAAACTGCTTCGATGTGCTCCAGTTTGAGGAGCATCTAAAGGCTTTGGCTGTGTTGTGGCCTGAGCGTTATCCACTAATTCCTGATGTCCCTACCCTTCAAGAAGAAACAGGAATTGAGATAGTAGGCGCATCTACCAGAGGAGTTTGTGCTTCTGCTGGAATTCCGGCGGGGGTATTGGCTAAGTTAAAGCAAGCCTTCTATGCGGCTACCACTAATCCAGAATACATCAAGGAAGCAACGGAGAGAAATTTGACCCTTATTGAGCCAAGGATCGGCGGGGATTTTGGCAAAATGATTGAGGATGAGGAAAGAGCCGTAGGTGAGCTGCTCGATTTCTTTGTTGAAGCTGGGTACATAAAGAAGTAGAAAAAAGCCTGGGGGAGGGAGCTTACTTCCCTTCCCCCAGGGGAAGTAAGCTAGAAACTCAGATAAAATCAAATCCTACCTTAGCCGGAGTGGTTTTCTTACCATCAAACCACTTTTCAGCCATTCTTTCACCATCCTTCCCTTTCAGAAAGATGTTATCAAAACCATTTAGAATCTGGAGGTATGCCAATGAATAAAGTAAGAGCAGCCCTCTTTGAGGGACCTGGATCACCGGTCGAGATAAGGGAGTTTAGAGAACCAGAGGTTCATAAAAGGTCAGGCTTGATTGATATTAAGGCCTCCGGAATATGCGGGACAGATATAGGTATATGGAATGGCAAATGGCCAACACCTCTTGAGTGGCCCCTAATACTGGGGCACGAATTCTCCGGAGTAATATCCAAGCTGGGAGATGAAGTTAGAGAAGACCGAACCGGAAAGAAATTAAAGGAAGGAGATTTAGTTACCATACCTCCTCTTATCCCCTGCGGGAAATGTTACAATTGCAGGATAGCCAGAGCCAGGGAAAACATATGCGATGAACAGATCCAATATGCTCGCATAGGAGCAGCTAATCCTCCTCATCTCTGGGGCTCCTGGAGTGAAAAATTGTACTTTGACTTTGATATCTATCCCAACACCAATATCTTCAAACTTCCGGACCACTGGAAAGTTGAAATAGGAGCTCTGGTGGAGCCTTTATCATCTGCCATCAGGGCAATAGAGCGTTCTTATTTAGGAGGTATACCCTTTGCCAGAGAAGGATTTGGGCTCGGACAAACTGTAGTAATTCAGGGATCAGGTGCTATTGGGCTTCTCTCTGTGATAGTAGCCAGGGAATCCGGGGCTGGGAGAATTATAGTTATTGGATCACCGGAAGAGCCAAGGAATCGTCTGTGTCGGGAGTTTGGAGCAGACTATACCATTAACATTAGTGAAGTAACCACTTCTGAGGACAGAATAGAAAAAGTAAAGGAGCTAACCAACAGGAGAGGTGCGGACCTTGTTATAGATTGTACTGGAGTGCCTTCCGCTATTCCAGAAGGGTTGGAGATGGTCCGAAGTGGAGGAATCTACGTAGAAATGGGAGTTTTTACTGATGCAGGTCCAGTTGAGACCAACTGGCACCGCATCCTGCGAAAAGATCTAACAGTCCTGGGAAGCAAAGGTTATCCTCCAAATACCGTCTCCGATGCTATATCCCTCATCGATAGAACTCTCAGCAGGTACCCATGGCAGAAAATTCAAACCCATTGGTTTGATTTAACCGAGGAAGGAGTAATGGATGCCCTTAGAACTGCTAAAAGTTGGAAATGCATGCGAGCTACCATAAAACCATAATTTCAGAGTGCTCCTGCTTGCCCTCCAGACCTCTTTTGCTTTCTTAAAGTAATGGGCTCCGTTGCATCCTCCCTCTAGAAAGTGTGCACTATCACCGCAGTCAGAAGATTTGGTCGCTTGACAAACCTAATAGGGACCCTATAATCGGTCTAGTGAGCTACGTCTTCTCTTTGTAGGAATTTTGCTAATGCTGGGGGTTCTCTTTAAGAAGAAATAACCGTAAGACTTCTACCTCGACTTAGAACTGGCTGATGTAGGGGGTAGAGATGAAAATCTATGATCTGGTAATAATTGGAGCAGGACCAGCAGGTTTAACTGCGGCGATTTATGCCCAGAGGGCGGGTCTGGATGGATTAGTTTTGGAAAAGTTAGCCCCCGGAGGCCAGATCCTCCTCACAGAAAAAATTGAGAACTATCCTGGTTTCCCCGAAGGAGTCTCCGGCCGCCAGCTTATCACCCTAATGCAAAAGCAGGCTGAGAACCTGGGAATGAAATATGAGCAGGAGGAGGTAAAAAGAATCCGCCTGTCCGGGAATAAAAAAATCATTACCACTGAGTCTGGCAAGGAGTACAAAAGCCTCACCGTGATTATCGCCAGTGGGGCAAAGCCGAAAAGACTGGGGATAGAGGGAGAAAGAGAGTTTACCGGTCGGGGTGTCTCCTACTGCGCCACCTGTGATGCACCTTTCTTTAAGGATGAGGAAATACTTGTGGTTGGAGGGAGCAACACTGCGGCAGAGGAAGCTCTCTATCTAACCAAATTTGCCAGAAAGATTTATCTTGTCCACCGAAGAGGAATGCTCAGAGCAGAAAAAATTCTTCAGGAGAGGCTTTTTAACAATGCGAAAGTAGAGATAATCTGGAAATCCACAGTTGAAAAGATCTATGGGGAAGGAAAGGTTGAAGGAGTTTTGCTTAAGGAGCTGGAGAAGGGAAAATTAAGGAATCTATCCTGCTCAGGAGTATTTATTTTCATTGGTCTTAAGCCTAACACCAATTTTGTAGAAAATCTGGTAGAGCTGGACAAAAATGGATTTGTAAAAACAAACAGGGATATGGAGACTAGCATCGAGGGCATCTTTGCCTGCGGTGATGTGCGAGAGAACTCCCTAAAGCAAGCTATAGTAGCCTGTGGTGAGGGAGCCCTGGCTGCTCATATGGTGGGAAAATATCTGAGTAAAGTAAAAGGAATCGAATATAAATAGAGAGTGTGGCTGGAATTTTTCAATGAAAATAATCTCTCTCTCCATCATCCTCCTCTTTTTTATAGGAGGTTGGTCTGTTATTAGTCCGGGAGAGGCTGCCGATTATCCACATGTCACTGAGAGTGGTTTCACCACCCTACCCGCCAGTACCCGAGCCATGGGAATGGGAGGAAGTTTCGTAGCAGTTGCCGACGATTATGGGGCTTCCACTTTTAATCCAGCCGGGCTGGTGCAGCTTACCCAGAAAGAAGTGGGGGCTATGTACAGTGATCTTTATGGACTCGGCCTTCTCGCCTACAACTTTCTATTCTGGGTGGTACCTCCCACCATCATGGGAGCAGGAGGGATTAGTTGGGCTCACCTCTCCAGCAATCTTGAGCCGGAGAGATGGGACTACGATATGTTCTCTTATTCCTACGGACAATCTATCTCTCCCTCCAAATCATCCTCCAGGAGAACAATCAGTTCCTGGGGGGTAAATTTGAAGTACCTTAAACAGACCAGTCCCTGGGGAGAAAGTAGTGGGTACAGTATGGACCTGGCTTATTTTATGCGAAAGGAAAAAGTCTCCTGCGGGATCAATGTTCAGGACTTAGTCTCGGTGAGGCAATGGAGCACCGGAAGAAGAGAATCTATCCCTATGAATGTAAAAATTGGCACCGCCTATAGATTCAGCCCTTATCTTCTGGTGGCTCTAGATGTTGATATTTCGGGGACAGATTTTCTCAGGGATGCTCGATTGGGAGGAGAGTGGTGGATAACTCCCAGCTTTGCCCTAAGAGGGGGGATGAGCACGCTATTCCAAAAAGATCCCTTTTTGACTTTGTGTGGAGGGATAGGTTTTGACTTCCCTCTGGAAGATCTAAGGAAAAAGGGGGGAGTTAAGTTTGACTATGCCTTCGCCTATAACCAGGCACTGGGAAATACTCACCAATTTTCCCTTTCTCTTCGCTTCTAAGTGTCTTTTCAGCTACTAGATCCTTGCCGGCAAAATTCTTAAGAGAGTTCTTCGCTCCTCTTAAGCAGGAATAAAACTCATCCCCTCTTTTAACCGCAGAATAAAAGAGCTTATCAGTTTTACTGCGTTCTCCAAATCCTTCAGAGAGAGAATCTCCACCGGAGTGTGAAGATAACGAAGAGGCACTCCCACTAAGACAGTAGCTACTCCAGAGCGATTTAGCTGAATGACATTGGCATCGGTGGGAGTAGATCGAGCTACTCCCACTATTTGATAGGGAACCTTCTCCTGGTGGGCAGTTTCCATAAGCAGCTCACCTAAGCCAGGGTTGATGTTGGGACCCCGGTAGAGGATAACTCCTTTGCCCATCTCAACTTCTCCATATTTTCTCTTATTCACCTCAGGAAAATCAGTAGCTACTCCCGCCTCCACCACAACTCCAATTTGAGGATTGATGCTATAAGCTGCTGTTTGTGCTCCCCTCAAACCTATTTCCTCCTGAACAGTAGAGGTGGCAAAAATAGCCGCTTCAATAGGATTTTCGGCTAGATACCTCAAGACTTCACATACTACCCAACTTCCCATTTTGTCATCGAATCCACGGGAGACGACCAGATCTCCCCGCAGCCTCTGAAGATTAGCGGAGAAAGTGATGGGATCACCTGGAGAGACCAGCCTCCTCGCTTCCTCTCCATCCTTAACCCCTATATCAATCCATTGATGGGAAAGCTTGGTCAGTTTCTTCTTTTCACTCTCTTCCATAATATGGATGGGCTTCTTGCCCATCACCCCCAAAATGGGACCTTGCCTGGTATGAACCCAGACTCTCTGTCCGGGAATAATGGCTCTGTCTATTCCTCCGATGGTGGAGAAAAAAAGATACCCATTTTTGTCAATGTATTTCACCATAAAGCCTATTTCATCACAGTGCCCAGCCAGCATTACCCGGGGTCGACCTTCAGGATTCCTCACCCCGATGACATTGCCGTGTACGTCCGTTTTCACTTCATCGGCGAATCTTCCCATCACCTGCTTGATAATCTTTTGCACCGGCTCCTCAAAACCGGAAGGACTGGGGGCTTCCACTAGATCCTTCAGGAACTGAAAGGAATCATCTCTCATGTCTCTCACCTATCTTTTCGTCGCTCTAACTAGCTTTTCCACCATCTGGCCCACCCTAGCAACCAGATTATCAGAGGAGGTGTGAGCTCCGATCTCTTTAATAATGGCACTACCTACAATTATCCCATCAGCTACTCTAGATGCCTTTTTGGCATCCTGGGGAGATGAGATTCCAAATCCTATCTCCACAGGTGTCGTGGTAAGAGTTCTTATTTTCCTTACTAAATTAGCCAGTGCCTCCTCCTCCTTTTCACCTCCTCCAGTAACCCCTGTATAGGACACACAGTAAATAAAGCCACTACTCCACTCACAAACTAGTTTTATCCTCTCCTCAGAGCTAACGGGAGTAAGAAGGAAGATAAGATTCAGTTTATTCCTCTCAGCTTCAGCTTTTAGCTGACCAGCTTCCTCAGGGGGAAGATCAACAACTATTAGACCATCAACTCCTGCATCTGATGAAATATCCACAAATTTCGCCTCTCCAAATTTGAAGATGGGATTATAGTAACCCATTAGCACCAGCGGAACCTCTGTCTTTTGACGCACCTCCCTCACCAGTTCCAAAACTCTCCTTGAAGTTATGCCCTTCTCCAGGGCCCATTGAGAGGACTTTTGAATAACAGGTCCATCAGCCAGGGGATCAGAGAAGGGGATTCCTAATTCTATCACATCCACTCCCCTTGCCTCCAGTTCCAGAATTAAGGCTCTGGTAGTTTCTAAATCCGGATATCCCGCTGTAAGATAGGCAATGAAGGCCTTTTTTCCCTTGGTTTTCAGTTGATAGAGCTTTTCTTCTATTCGGGTCATCTTATCTCCCTTCTGGATGGGAAATTATGCTAGATGCCTGCTCCACATCCTTATCACCTCTGCCGGAAAGATTGATCACCATAATTTCATCTCTCGCCAGTTCAGGAGCTATCTTTTTGACATAGGCCACTGCATGAGCACTTTCCAGCGCGGGAATAATTCCCTCAAGTCGGGAAAGCACCTCAAAAGCCTCTAGAGCCTCCTTGTCGGTCACTGTTTCATACCTGGCTCTTCCCGTCTCCTTCAGATAAGCATGCTCTGGCCCTACCCCGGGGTAGTCCAGGCCAGCCGCCAGAGAATGCGTAGCTAGGATCTGCCCATCCTCATTCTGAAGAAGAAGACTTTTACACCCATGGAGAACACCCACTGTTCCTCTGGCCAGACTCGCTCCATGCTTAGCAGTAGAAAGCCCCCATCCTCCTGCCTCAACTCCGATAAGTTCAACTTTATCTTCCAAAAAGGGATGGAAAAGACCCATAGAGTTACTTCCCCCTCCCACACAGGCAACCAGATACCCCGGAAGTCTTCCCTCAAGAGAGAGGATCTGCTTTTTGGTTTCCCTACCAATGACCGATTGAAAGTCCCTTACCATCATAGGGTAAGGATGGGGACCAACCACCGATCCTAAAACATAGTGAGTAGTCCGGATGTTAGTTACCCAATCCCTTATGGTTTCATTAATAGCATCTTTCAGGGTAGCTGTGCCCGAAGTAACAGGAATTACCTCTGCTCCTTGAAGCTGCATTCTGAAAACATTGAGGCGCTGGCGCCTCATATCTTCCTCCCCCATATAAACCCGGCAGGGAAGACCAAAGAAAGCTGCTGCCGTAGCTGTAGCCACTCCATGCTGACCAGCTCCTGTTTCAGCAATAATTCTTGTCTTGCCCATTTTTTTGGCCAAAAGGACCTGTCCCAGGGTATTATTAATCTTGTGGGAGCCGGTATGGGCTAGGTCCTCTCTTTTCAGATAAATCCTGGCCCCTCCCAGATGATGGGTTAACCTTTTGGCCAGGAAAAGGGGAGTGGGACGACCGGCATAATCTCTGAGATACCCACTCAGCTCTTTTTGAAAACCCTGCTTATCTTTCTTTACCTCCTGATAAGCCTCGTCTAACTCCTTTAAAGCAGGCATAAGTGTCTCGGGAACAAATTTTCCCCCGAAATAACCAAAATGTCCCTCTTTATCAGGCACTCTTGAATAGTTCATCTGCCTCTCTCACTTTCATCACAAAACTTTTAAGTTTTTCTGGATCCTTCTTTCCTTCCCTTGCTTCTATTCCACTACTAACGTCCACCGCATAGGGTCTAACCCTTTTTATGGCTTCTTTAACGTTGTCAGGATCCAGCCCTCCCGAGAGGATAATAGGTATTCCAAATTCCTTAATTTTTCTGGCAATATCCCAGTCAAAAGTTTTTCCTGTCCCACCGTATCTTGCAGGAGAGTAACTGTCAAGAAGGTAGGCATCTACCTTATATTCAGGGATCTTTTCCAATACAGAGGCGTCCTTGATGGAAAAAGCCTTGACTATTTTTTCTCTAAATCCCAGGCAGTAAGAGGGAGATTCTTCTCCATGAAATTGTAGAGTGGTCAGATGGCAACTATTGGCTATTTTTTTTACTTTTTCCTCGTCCTCATTAACAAAAACTCCCACCCGGGAGATAAAAGGTGGAAGAAACTCCACAATTTCTTGAACCATCCCGGGAGTCACCCTTCTTGGACTATGAGTAAATACGAAACCCAGGGCATCTACCCCAAGATGAGCTGCCTCAAGCGCATCCTCCTTATTGGTTATTCCGCAAATTTTGATCCTGGTCATCTTTTTAGAGAGGCTCCCTTCCTACAAGTTCTCTTAGTTTTCTTCCCGCATCCCTACTTTTTAAGAGAGCCCCCCCTATTAAGAAGGCATCCACTCCCACCTCTCTTAGTCTATGAATATCTTGTCGGCTATCAATTCCACTCTCACTGACAATTATTTTATCCGAAGGTATCTTTTTGATAAGATTAAAGCTCACCTCTATGTCTACCTTGAGGCTGGCTAGATTTCGATTGTTAATACCAACCACATCCAGGGGAAGATCTTTAATTTCTCCCCACTCCTTCTCTTCGTGGATTTCAACCAGACACTCCAGGTCAAGCTTTGAGGCTAAATCTAGATATTTTTTCAATTTTTCCCTGCTTAATAGACGAGCGATTAAGAGAATGGCATCTGCCCCCAAAAGCCTGGCTTCATAAATCTGGTACTCATCTAGTATAAATTCCTTAGCCAGAATAGGCAAAGAGCTCACTTTCCTCACTTTGGCGAGATCTTCTAGATCCCCTCCAAAGAATTTCTTGTCGGTCAAAACAGAGATAGCTGAGGCACCATTTTCCTCATAAATTCTAGCCAGTCTTTCGGGATCATAATTCTCAACTATCCTGCCTGTTGAGGGAGAGGATTTTTTAATCTCAGCAATAATGTTAATTTCTGCCGAGGAGGATATAGCTTCCCTAAAATTTCTGGTGGGGGCAAGAGCGGCTATTCTGGATGTTAGAGCTTGCAGAGGAACCCTTTCTTTTCGCTGGGTAACTTCTTTTAGCTTATTATTCACTATCTGGGTTAAAATCAAAGCTCATCCTTCAATAATTTGATGCCTAGTTATTGGTAAAGGTAATCAAGGACTCCAGTTTCTCTTTAGCTTTTCCTGAGTCAATAGAATTCTCAGCAATCTTAATTCCCTCTCTTAGATCCCCGGCCAGGCCTGCCGCCGCGAGACAGGCGGCGCTATTGAGAAGAACAACATCTCTTTTTGGTCCCTTTTCCCCTTCCAGCACTTTTTGGAGAATAAGGGCGTTCTCCTCCCGGCTGCCTCCCTTTATTTCCTCTAAAGGAGCCCTTGTCATTCCAAAGTCTTCGGGCTCTATATAATAAGTTTCAATTAATCCATCTTTAAGTTGAGTAACCCTGGTTCTTCCCATAATGCTGATCTCATCCAGCCCATCCTCTCCCCAAACGGCAAATGCACCCCTCACCCCTAAATTCTTCAGAACCATAGCCAGAGTCTCTGTAAGAGAAGGATCGTATACACCAATAAGACGAACATTTGCCCCCAGGGGATTGGTAAGAGGACCCAGGATATTAAAAATAGTCCTAATTCCCATCTCCTGGCGAGGAGCCAGGGCGTACTTCATAGCTCGATGGAAGAGGGGGGCAAAGAGAAAACCTATTCCCACTTTCCCAAGACACTCTTTTACCTTCTCTTTTGGCAGATCCAATTTAACCCCCAGGGTCTCCAGTACATCCGCACTGCCACACTGACTCGAGAGAGCTCTGTTGCCATGCTTGGCCACCGTCAACCCAGTCCCGGCCACCACAAAGGCACTAACTGTAGAAATATTAAAGGTATCACTTCTATCGCCTCCTGTCCCACAGGTATCTACCAGGATATCTTCTTTTAGATTAAAAGAGTCGACTCTCTTGAGCATCTCCCTGGCACAGCCGGTAATTTCCTTCACCGTCTCTCCCTTCATCCTTAGCGCGGTCAAGAAAGAGGCTATCTGGGCCGGGGTGGCTCTCCCCCCCATAATTTCTCCCATGACGCATCCAGCTTCTTCTTCCCCTAAACTATTGCCTTCCACTATTTTGCTGATAGCTTCTTTGATCATTCTTGCACCACCTTAAATCTCATCAAGAAAAACCTCAGGACGATTCCTCGGTACCCATATGAATTCCTTGCACTTCGAGAAAGTTTCTGAGTACCTGTTTACCTACTTTGGTCAGAATGGATTCTGGATGGAACTGCACTCCAAAGACGGACAGGTCCTTATGCTTTATCCCCATAATCTCTCCTTCCTGGGTCCAGGCACATCTTATAAGACACTCAGGTAGACTATCCTCTTTGATAATTAAAGAATGATATCTGGTAGCTATAAAAGGATTCTCGATACCCCTGTAGATGTCCTTTCCGTAGTGATAGACAGGCGAGGTCTTCCCATGCACAAGGCGTTTTGCATGGACAATTCTTGCTCCAAAAACCTGTCCTATGCATTGATGACCCAGGCATACTCCCAGGATGGGCAGCCGGCCAGAGAAGTACTGAATGATATCATTGGAAACTCCAGCATTCTCCGGCCTTCCCGGGCCGGGAGAGATAACCATGGCTTCTATTTTCTTTCTCCTTGCCTGCCTCAGGGTAATTTTGTCATTTCGGTAAACTACCAGTTTCTGTCCCAGTTCCCCCAGATATTGGACTAAATTATATACAAAGGAGTCATAATTGTCGATAATCAGAATCATTTTATACCTTCCTCAAAGAGGATATCTTTTCTATTCCAACCCTTTTTCAGCCATCTCAATGGCTCTGATGAGGGCTTGTGCTTTATTCATGGTCTCCTGATATTCTCTCCGGGGATTAGAATCAGCTACAATTCCTGCTCCTGCTTGAATATAGGCAAATCCATCTTTTACGATTATAGTTCGAATAATAATGCAGGTATCCATATTTCCGGAAAAACTGAAATATCCCAGGGCTCCTGCATAGGGGCCCCGGGCGGTAGACTCGAGCTCCTCAATGATCTCCATAGCCCTTACTTTAGGGGCTCCGGAAACCGTTCCGGCAGGAAAGCAAGCTCTGAGAAGGTCGTATTGATCCAAGTTCCGCTTCAATCTACCCTTCACATTAGAAACTATATGCATCACGTGGGAATACTTCTCAACCACCATTAGTTCACTAACTTTAACTGTCCCATATCGGCACACTCTTCCTACATCATTACGACCCAGATCTACCAGCATGATATGCTCTGATCTTTCTTTGGGATCCGCCAGAAGTTCCTTAGCCAAAGCCTTATCATCACTTTGATTTTTTCCCCGGTGTCTGGTTCCAGCAATGGGGCGAAGAGTTACATCCCCCTCTTCTACTCTCACCAGGATCTCTGGAGAAGACCCCACTATTTCAAAGTCCCCACACCTCAAATAGTACATATAAGGAGAGGGATTAAGAGAACGTAGAGCTCGGTATATATTGAAACTGGAAGTGAATATTTTTCTGGCCAGTCTCTGGGATAAAACCACCTGAAAGATATCTCCCTCCCTGATATATTCCTTGGCTTTTCTCACTATCTCTTCAAAAGAAGAGGGAGTTAGGTTAGATACAACTTTTGCTATCCCCCTGCCTTCCGGACCTCCCTCTCCAAGATTTAGCACAGGAAGGGATTTCTTTAGCTTAACCATCACTTCATCTATCTTCTTAATAGCCTGCTTATAAATTTTTCCGGGCGCCTCTCTACCATCCAAAAAAGCGTAGGAGACCACCTTTATTTTATGGTCACGGTGATCAAAGATGAGCAAGATGTTAGCAAACATAAAGAGGGCGCCCGGTAGATTCAAGTCATCAGGGTTCTCTCGAGGAACATTTTCCCAAAATCTTATGACATCATACCCTACATATCCCACCGCTCCGCCAGAAAAACGGGGTAGACCCGGCAGGTTAACTACCTTGTATCTGGCCATAACTTTT
>Ga0209979_1001312_pt1 | contig 27738 bp, 21 predicted proteins | sample AnhtaG_FD_183114 | JGI IMG/M metagenome (GOLD analysis project Ga0209979, IMG submission 183114) | Deep subsurface microbial communities from Anholt, Denmark to uncover new lineages of life (NeLLi) - Anholt_01485 metaG (SPAdes) (version 2) | ecosystem: Environmental > Aquatic > Marine > Oceanic...
CCAATGCTCAGTCACGCCCTTTCGAGGAGCAGTTGCGGCGCCGCAATATCCCCTATCAAATCGTCGGCGGCATTTCCTTCTATCAGAGAAAAGAGATCAAAGACCTGATGGCCTATCTCAAACTGATTGTCAATATCAAAGATGATGTCTCATTCGAGCGCATTGTCAATTACCCGCGACGAGGAATTGGAGACAAGACGATTGCCGACATTGCCGCACTTGCCCGCCGCGAGGTTATCTCAGAATATGAAGTACTGCTAAACGCTAATGAATACTCGGAGCTAACAAGCCGACGAAAACGGTTTGAGCCGTTTGTCGGCTTGATCGAGAAGTATCGCACACAGGCTGAGACAGTAGCCACAGACCTTTTGACGCAGGAACTGGTTGACGATCTGAACCTAATTGAGGAGTTGCGTTCGGAGGACAAGATTATTGGCCAGACGAAAATTGAAAACGTGGAAGCCTTTATAGAGGGTGTGGCCGAGTACGCCCGCTCCCATGTGGATGCAACCCTGGCGCAGTATCTCGCCGAAATCTCCCTGTTTACAGACATCGATACCTACAACGAGATTGATGACAAAGTCACCCTGATGACCATTCATTCGGCCAAAGGGCTGGAGTATGACACCGTCTTTATGGTCGGTCTGGAGGAGGGTTTGTTCCCGTTGCAGCGGTCATTCTCTGAGCCGTTGGAGCTTGAGGAAGAGCGACGTCTCTTTTATGTAGGCGCCACCCGCACCGGCAGGAGCCTGTGCCTCTCCGCGTCCACGATACGCCACCGCTTCGGCTATGTGAAGTCGACGCCCTCGCGTTTCATAAAGGAGATTCCTGAACAACTGGTGGAGGAGATCGATCTGCGCACCCACCGCAGTTTTGAACAGGCTGCGGTCTCAAACAGGCCGACCGCCCTTTTCTCGCATTCGTCCGCACGCCCAAGCGCATCTTCGACCTCAGCCAAGGCCTCTGTACAGGGAGTACACTACGATTTTGAGGACGGCGAAGGTCTGCAAACCGGCCGGATCGTTAAGCATCCTACTTTCGGGCGGGGGAAGATCATGAAAGTTGAAGGGTATGGCGAGTCGTTGGTACTGGAAATTATGTTCTCCGGCCTGGGGCTGAAGAAGATCATGGCCAAGTATGGCAGGTTGAAGATTATCGGGTGATGGGCACGGCCGGTCTTGACACATGGCCATGGTATAGACACAAATAACCCCCCCATTGTGGGCGGCAGATGTCCACATCTGCCCCGGCTTACATTTCGACAACAAAATAACTGAATGAAAGGCTGTGCCAGCTAAGGCGTCATTGAACTTGATAATCATCCGATGTTTCGCTATCTTTGGCCAGACTTTTATAGACCATTTATCTGGAGCATTAAAATGACGACTGCCACAAAAATCCCGCCGGCCCCAACCTGGGACCTCGAGTCAATCTTCCCCGGTGGAGGCAAATCGAAACAATTTAAGGACTTTCGCCTTAAAGTGAAAACTGATCTTGACGACGCTGCTTCGATGCTAAAAGACCTTCCTGAAAGCATTGATGAACAATCGCTGAAGACATGGGTTAACTTCGTGCTGAAGCTGCAATCTCTCAATGAAAATATCGAACTGGTACTGTCGTTTGCCACCTGCCTGACCTCTCAGGATGTGGACGATGCCGGGGCGCACGCGATCGTGAGCGAGGGCGACGGCTACCGCGCCGAGTGGGACAAGCTGCGTGCCGGGCTTGAGGCTCGCTCCCTGAAGGTGGTTGACATACAGTGGGAAAGGCTCGTTACGGCGTCTGAGACAAAAGAGATCGCTTTCTACCTGAACGAGCTGCGCACGATAGCCAAAAGCAAGATGCCCATTGAACTTGAGTCGCTGGCGCTGGAGCTGGCGGTCAACGGCTACCATGCCTGGAACCGCCTCTATGACAAGATGGCGGGAGACCTAAGGGTCGATTTTGAAGAAGAGGGCAAGACAACAACCATCTCGCTGGGACAGCTGGCCACGAAGATGTCCAGTCCTGGTAGAGAGGTTCGCAGCCGAGCCTTCCAGAAGCTAACTGAGGCCTGGGAGTCCCGCGCTGTTCTGGCGGCGATGGCGCTGAATGCGCAGGCGGGTTTCCGTTTGTCTCTCTATGGCGGGCGCGGCTGGAAGTCGCCGATGTACGAACCACTGACGATGGCACGGATGCAGGAAGATACCTTGGAAACGATGTGGAGAGTGATTGAGCGGGAAACGTCCCGCTTAAAACCGTATATCGAAGCGAAAAAGAAACTGCTCGGCATTGATAAGTTTAGCTGGTTTGACCAATTCGCCCCCTGTGGCAAAATGGACCGCCTCTACAGTTTTGAGGAAGCTGGTCAGTTCATCCTTGACAATGTCAGGCCATTTTCTACCCACCTCGCTGATTTTGTAAGAATGGCGCTGGACAAGCGATGGACCGAAGCCGAGGATCGTGGCGGCAAAGCGGGCGGCGGCTACTGCACCGGCACCGGTCCGCTGCGGCAGAGCCGGATCTTTATGACCTATGCCGGAACATTTGAAAATCTGCTCACGCTCGCCCATGAACTGGGACATGCTTACCATAGCTGGGTGTTGAAAGACAAGCCGTTCTTTGCCACTGAATATCCGATGAACCTCGGTGAGACCGCCTCGATTTTCTCTGAAACGCTCGTTATCGATGCCGCCCTCGAGCAGGTCACTGATCCCCAGGAAAAACTGATGCTACTGGATCAGAAGCTGCAAGCGGCCTATACCATGTTTACCGACATCCGCTGCCGTTTCCTGTTTGACAAAGCTTTCTACGCGGAACGCAGGAACGGCATCGTTCAAAAAGACCGACTCAACGAGATAATGATAGACGTGCAGAAGAGAGCCTTTGCCGGCATGCTTGACGAATCCGGCTACCATCCTCTGTTCTGGTGCTCCAAACTGCATTTCTATCTGACCGATATGCCGTTTTACAATTTTCCCTACACTTTCGGATTCCTCTTCTCCAGTGGTGTCTACGACCGGGCAAAAAAGGAAGGCCCCGCCTTTGCCGACAAGTACCGCGCTCTGCTGGCCGACACGGGCAGCATGACCACTGAAGATGTCGCCCGCAAGCATCTGGGGGTCGACCTGACTCAGGAGGACTTCTGGGTAAGCGCCGTCAACCAGCAACTGGCTGAGGTCGACACCTTTGTGGAACTGGCTGGTGGCTAAGCCACATTTATGTAATAGTTGAGCAACGATCATATGACCTCGGAGGCAGGTACTAGATCCGAATCTGGCTTGTGGAAGGACTATCTTTGTGTTACGTCAGGTCTTGCCCTCTACGGCGGGTGTGACCTGACGTGTCGTCTTGCAAGAGTGGATGTCGGACTTCTCCTCCGCCTGAAGCGGACTCAGAGCCCGACCTACGAGCTCACAAGTTACTCTTCATCTCGGAAGTTTCGGAGATAACAGCCGCGCCGACTGAGTCACCCCAGACGTTTACCGTAGTCCGGCATCGATCTAAGAACCAGTCAATCGCCCAGAGGAGACCGATACCTTCAAGAGGGAGGCCAACCGCCGCCAGCACGATAACCATCATCACCAGGCCGGCCTCCGGTATTCCCGCCGCTCCGATCGAGACTAATGTCGCGGTCAAAAAGATCACCACCTGCTGGCCGATCGTCAGCTCGATCCCGAAAACCTGCGCAATAAACAAAGCCGCAACAGCCTCGTACAGGGCGGTGCCGTCCATGTTGATGGTTGCTCCTAACGGCAGTACAAACGCCGCCGCCCGGCTGTTGATCTTGTTTTTTTCTACAACGCATTCAATTGTGATCGGCAGCGTTGCCGACGACGAAGCAGTGGTGGCTGCGGTGGCCAGCGCCTGACCCATGTTCACAAAGTAGGGGAAAGGCTTCTTATGGCCGAGAAACCGCAGGATTTGCGGCAGAGTGATAACGGCATGGATAAGCAAGCCGGTCACAACAGTCACGGCATACAAACCTAATCCGGCCACCAGCTCAGCCAGCGAATCTCGCTTTTCGGCCACAATCGCGCCGATCAACGCAAAAATTCCCACCGGCGCAAAACAGATAATCAGGTGGACGATTTTCATAATGGCCGCGTTCAGCCCGACAAAGAAGTCAACAACCGGTTTCCCTTTGTCCCCGATCGCCGTCAGCACCCCGCCGAAAAGAAGTGAGAAGACGATCAGGGGAAGGACCTTCCCTTCCGCCGCCGCCTTGAAGATATTATCCGGAACCAGGCCGACTACCACGTCAACGAAGGTCTTTTGTCCAGTCTCGGCTACCTTCTCCGGAACGTAGGCATCGAAAGCTTCCACTCCGGAACCGGGCTGGATAATGTTTACCAGAATGATTCCGACCAGCACCGAAAAGCCGGTGGTGGCCAGATAGTACAGCATGGTCTTAAGCGCAGTACCGCCTAACTTGCGCATGTCACCCAGAGAGGTCACGCCGACAATTATCGACGCCACGATCAGCGGTATGACGACCATCTTCAGGGCGTTGAGAAAAATCGTCCCGATAAACTTTATCTCAAGCAGGACGTCTCCGAAGTAGTATCCCCCGGCAACCCCCAGAACCGCCCCGCTTATCATGCCCACAAGGATGATGTTGCCGGTTCTTTTTTGCATACTCTTGTCAACAATAACAGGCTAACTTTTGATGTCAGTTTTGTAGGTCAAAAGCCCTGTGCTTTTGACGAATGGGAAAATGTCAAAACTACAGGAGTTTTGACCTACTTAGCTTTTGATGTCAGTATACAAAGGAGGCCTGGCTGTTACAACCATAAAACACCCGGATGGAATCCTTTCTTGAATAGGGCTCTACCTGCTTTGGGTGGGATTCTCAAGCCATCTCTGAACAAATTTGGCCATGGCACACAACGATAACGGTTCTTGGTGTTCAGTAATCTGTACCCCACCTAACAGGTGGGTTTAGGTTCTATCGACAAGTATTTTGGTCGTAAAAACCCACCCGATGGGTGGGGTACAGTTGTAGACATAGTTGCCGTGCAGCCTGTCCCCTCTTTCGTCTCACCCCGGCCCGGGCATCGATCAACCACTGCGGGCTGATCGTCGCGTGCGACGCCTCTGTACCAAGTAGACGATTATCCAGACAACGAGGTGGTAGAAGAGGCAGTTTAATGCGCAGACCGTATACAGGCCATAGTCATGCAAATCGGTCCAGGTAGGATCAGACAAACCCGAGAGCACAAACCCAGGCAGGTGAATCCACCCCGCAACAGGGTTTATCTTTAGCAGGGCCCAGGAAACGAAAGTGTCGATGATTAGAAATCCCCACACCGGCAGCGAATAGACAAATGCTTTTCTCCAAACCTTCACACTTTGTCTACCGATAACTTCATCGCACCCACTCACACTGCGGGCTGATCGTCGCATGCGACGCCTCTGTACCAAGTAGACGATTATCCAGACAACGAAGTGGTAGAAGAGGCAGTTCAATGCGCAGATCGTATACATGCTATAGTTGTGCATACCGCCCCAGGTAGGATTAGACAGAAGCTGGAGTATAAAACCAGGCCCGTAAATCCAGTCTGCAAGAAGGCCTGTCTCTAGCCGGGCCCAGAAAACGGAAGTGTCGATGATTAGAACCACCCATACCGGCAGCGAATAGACAAGTGCTTTCCTCCAAACCTTCATACTTTGTCTCCCGATTACTTTATGGTACTCTCTCTCGCTCTTCCGTTCTCTTCATGGCCTTGCTTCTTTGCTCCTCTTCTCTTCTTTCCTGCTGTCGCCTCAGCGCCTCATAATAGTGTTCCCAAATCAGCTTGATCGGCGGGTGGCACCATCAAACTTGTTTGGGAGTGTCATACCAGCCAAACGCATCACGCCACCAGAGCGGCAGGATTCCCGCTGCAACTGCAATATAAATCAACGGCCAGACAAGTGATTGATCGGGCGTCCTGATCAGAAGTTTACCAACACCGACCAGCATGAGAAAGAGCGAGATAGATACCAGCATGGTGGTTCTAAGGGCTCGTGCCAATCTTTTCGTCGGGGCATAGGGGTCATCACCTGCCAAAGCGGCTGTCTGTTTCCAGAAACCGAAGGGCCGAACCTTCGCGTAAAACTGAATGAGAACAGACTTATCTGTTCTCGGCGTAAAGAATGTGACGGAGACGGCCGCTGTTGTCGAGACGAGCGCCATCACGGAAAGACGCAGCCATTCCTGTTGGGTGGCAACCAGCAGGATGGGAGCAACGATAAGCGAAACTACCATAGCCGCCAACTCCGAGAATAGATTGATGCGCTCCCATAGCCAACGTAACACCAGCACCGATCCGACACCAGCGCCAAAAAGCAGAGAGATGAACCAGGCGGTCTGAATAGAACCGAGATTGGCCATGATTATCAGCGCTATAACAAGAATCAAAAGATTCGATAAACGTGCTGACAGCACCAATTCGAAATCTCTTGGTTTTCGTTTGAGCCACTGTTTACAGATAAGGCGCTTGTAGATATCGTTGCTCCAGTAACTGGCGCCCCAGTTGAGGTGGGTGTCGATGGTTGATGCGAGCGCCGCAAGAAGACTGGTCAACATCAGGCCGCGAACGCCAACCGGAAGAAGATCGTCAATGCCCGTCACAAAGAGGATCTCTCTGCCCGCCGCAAACTGGTCACCGCTTGCAGCTTCGGGCGAAAAGGGATAAAGAACGAGCAGACCAACCCCGATAACCAGCCAGATAAGACTGCGCGCCAGTATCTGCACCCAGGCAAAAATTACACCTGCAATCCGAGCGCCACGGTCGGTAGCACAGGCCATCGAACGCTGCGCCAGGTAGCCGGTGCCATCGCTGTTCATCTGAAAAAACCATTGCAGGCTGATGATGACCAGAAATGGCGCCAGCGCCTCCCCGCCGGTCGGTACAAAGGACAACAGCTTCCCGGCGGTTGCAGCGCCATAGATGTCGACAACCCGCTGCGCCAGAGCGTCAAGGCCACCAACATGCTTGACTACCACCACGGCGTAAACAGAAGTGCCGATCATCGCCAGTGTGAACTGCATCACATCGGTGGCGACGACACTGCGCAGGCCGCCGGTGGTGGAATAAAGGGCGGTGAAGCTGAGCATGGCGATGATGCTGATGACATTGTTTGCCGTTGCGACGGCAGGGTCCAGACCGGTGGCGCCGGAGGCCAGCGACAGCCCGAGCCACTGGGTGAAGTCCAGTATGGTGCCAAATAGTCCGGAGGGAAGCCATTCGTGCCAGGGCAAAAAGACCTCGGCAATACGCATTGCCGCCACCAGAACCATCGCCATCACGACACAGTTAATAACCGTTCCGTAATAGATGGCTTTGAGCGTTCGCAGGGCCAGCACTGCTTTGCCACTGTAGCGTGCCTCCGCCAGTTCAGCACTGGTAAGCACCCCGGCTCGCCGCCAGCAGGCCGAAAAGACGAAGCCCATCAGCAAAAAGGCTATGCCGTAAATCCACAGTCGCCACAGCAGGAAGATGCCGCCGGTGGCAATCAGGCCGGTTACCAGCAGAGGCGTGTCGGCGGCAAATTGCGTCGCCGCCATGCTGAGCCCGGCCCGCCAGCCGCTGAGGGTCTTTCCAGCTAGAAAGTATTCCTGCAGGTTGCGGGAGGCTTTCTTCTGCGCTCGGAATCCAACAGAGATTGCGTATACGACAAAGGCGATAACAATGAGCAGGTCGATCATGTTCTTTAAGAGTCCTCTAGTACACTTGAGGGAGCAATCTAAAGCACAGCTCTTAATCTGCACAGGATTTATTTTGTCCGGACGATCTGAAGGTCATTTGATACGATTTTGGAGTTGGCTGGCGTTGTAAGTGATGCTTGAGCTTACAACCATAATGGATTACACGACAAACGCATAGTGGCAAAGGTTTGATGTATTTCGAGTGACACAAGGCCACCCGCTACGCGGCACCGTGGGTACTTTTTTCCGCCTGCTAAATCGTAATCTCGATAACAGGGATTTGCCCTCTTGTCCCCGCGTAGGATGGTAGCCTGCCTCCCACCGTCTCCGAGTTCCGAATATTGGTCGTTCCTTTTCAACATTCCGGGAAGAAAAACGTCTTTAAGTTGTAATCCCCTCAGGAAGCGATTATTAATCGAGTAAGGCACAGGTGGACTAAAACTGATCAAACCACCTCTATCGGTGACAGAAAAGTAAAACGTTTTAGTGGAGGTTAGCATCATGAAACGGAACACATTCACCACCGTAGTTCTGGCTATGGCCCTTAGTGGACTGGCTCTGGCAATCAATGCAGAGCCAACAACCATGAATTCCTCAATCAGCGATGTGATAGTGTACCCCGACAGAGCCAAGGTGACGCGAAGCGGCAGGCTCACACTTTCCACCGGGGATCAGGCTGTTCTGTTTGAGAATTTGCCGGTGGGAGCCGAAGATGCATCTTTCCGTGCCTCAGCCATAGGGGCAGAAGGGATAACTCTGCTGGGTTTGAATCACAAAGTCGTTCAGCATCTGGAAACACCCCGGCAAAAGGTGGCCGAGCTTGAGAAGCAAATCTACAGTCTTGAGCGAAATAAAAAGCAGAGAGTTGCCGACCGGCTGGCGGTGCTTGAAGCCCAGAAGGAGCTCCTGCTTGCCATCAGCAAGGGTGGGGGAGAGGAAATGGCCCGCGAGGTCAAAAGAGGGGGAATTGATGTCAAAAGCTGGGACGCAGCTTATGCCTTTTTTGGAAGCAAGCTGACACGGGTAACCGATTCGATGCGTATGGCACGGCAGGAAATGGAAGACATTGATAAAACCCTCGAGCATTTGCGCTCCGAACTGCGAACTATTCAATCGGCTAAGAGTCGAAGCACAAAAACGGTCCAAGTCGATCTGCGCCTTGCTCAAGAGGGCGAAGTGGAGGTGACGCTGGAATACATGATAGGGGGAGCCATGTGGAAACCTCTATATGACGCGCGTCTCGTCAGTGACAAAGATCAGGTTGAGCTGAGTTGTTTCGCCGAAGTCACCCAGCGCACCGGCGAGGACTGGGAAAACATGAACCTGATTCTTTCCACGGCGCGACCGTCTCAGAACATTACTCCCGGTGATTTCCAGCCGTGGTATCTGGCAGTTCATGAAGTGCCGCAAATCAAAAGAGCATCGAAGACAAAGGTTGGGCGCGAAACCATCGAGATGCAACCTGTAACAACTATTCAAGACTTGCTGCCACAGGCAGGTCTTGCAGCGGCATCCATTGAAGCCAGCGGTATCACAACCACTTTCGTTGTCGATCGCAAGGAATCAGTACCCTCCGGAGGAGAATCTGTCCGGGTGCCTATTGGTCAATGGAATCTGGAGGGAGAAACGAAAATCGTCAGTCGTCCCAAGAACACCGAAGGCGCTTTCCGGCTTGTCTCGCTGACCAATCAGGGTGAAGCACCGCTGATGCCGGGCCAAGTGAGTATTTTCGCTCAGTCAGATTTCTTGGGAAAGACTGTCTTAGGTGAAATGATTGCCCCTGACCAGACCTTTGACTTGCCCTTCGGCCGAGACGACAAGATCTCTGTCAAGAGGGAAATTATTTCCCGCAAGAAAGAAGTAAAAACTGACAAGATCCGCATTAAGCAAACGATCAAGATCACCTTGAAGAATAACGGTCGTGTTGCCAGAGTGGTGTCTCTTGAAGAGCCGATCCCCACAAGCAAGGACAGCAGAGTTAAGGTTAAAGTGACTAAGGTTGAACCCGAACCGATGACGACTGATGTTCAGGGCAAGGCAACCTGGGAAATTTCGTTATCTCCGGGAGAGGAAAAGGCAGTCATAATTTCCTACCGGGTCGAGTACCCGAAAGGAGTGGTTGTCTCCGGATTGTAGAGTGATGTGACGTCAATGCCGGTCGGCGTGGAGTGAGCTACGTTGCATCATCACAGGTTAGAGGACAAACGGTATGGGACGCAAGAAAGACAGCTCGGTCTTTGAAAAATATGCCCATGAGTATGATATCCTCACTGACGCCGACCGGCGTGTGAAATATCATCAGGAAGAGATCGCTACTATTATCGAGCGCTTCAAACCACGGTCTGTGCTCGACGCCGGCTGCGGCACCGGACTGACCGCTATGCTTTTTGCAAAGCAGGGAGCCTTCGCAGTCGGTCTCGACCGCTCCAGACCGATGTTAGCCGAGGCAAAAAAGAAATACGACAGGCTTTGCCTCCAGCTAAAATTTTGCTATGGGCATTTTGAACGGCTGCCCAAACGCCTGCATGGGCGCTTTGATCTCGTGGCTTGTCTGGCCAACAGTATTACCGGAGTAGGTTCGCTGAGCAACCTACGAAAGGCATTGAGAAGCTTTTCTGCCGTTTTGAAACCGGGAGGAAGGTTGATGGTGCAGATGCTGAACTACGGGGCCATGAAGGAAGGTGAGTTGTGTCCGATCAAAGCCACGGAAGCGAACGGTATCGTCTATGAACGGTTCTCTGAAAGGCGCGGTAAGATGGTAGCTCTTTACGTTACGCGTCTGGATTTAAATCAAAAGCCGCCCACCCTTGAAGTGTTCCGTCACGAAGTTTACAACTTCACTGCCGGTCAAATTGATGAAGGTCTCAAGCTGGTCGGGTTCAGAAACATCCACAGGTATTCCAACCTGATGTTTACGAAACGGTTTTCCAAGAAGGCGCGCGATCTGGTAATCACGGCCGAGAAGCCTGATTAGTAGATTACGTCAGCTTTAGCTGCTCAGCTCAGCCTTGAATTTCTTCGCCAGTGCCGGGACAATCTCAAAGGCATCGCCCACGATGCCGTAGTTGGCAATGCTAAAGATGGGGGCATCCTTATCTTTATTGACGGCGACAATCGTTCCGGAGGACCGCATCCCCACCAGGTGCTGGATGGCGCCCGAGATGCCCACTGCAAGGTACAGCTTCGGGTTGACCGTTTTTCCCGTCTGGCCGACCTGGTGGGAGTAGGCAATCCAACCCGCGTCGACAACGGCACGCGAGGCGCCTAAAGCGCCGCCCAGCGAATCCGCCAGCTCCTGGACTATCGGCAGATGCTCCAAGACCTGCCATCCGCCGAAGGCGGACAGGACCTGCCCTACAACTACTGTCAACACTATAATTTCAATCAGTTTGCGTGATAAGAGGTGCCCAGGGGTGGTACATACCCCCGGACACTTAGTAGATCTGATGAGCTTACAGCGGTGGCAACAGGCCGCCGTTTCGGCTATACCCCTCGATGACGGTGAAATCGCCTTTGGTTAGACCCGGGCCAATGGGCTGCGAACAGCTCGTGTGAATGTTGGTGTTGAATACACCGTTGACATAGTAATAGGTCTCCGGTCCAAAGGTTCCCTTCTTATCCGCTCCATAGAACGTAAATTCTTCACCCGGCTGCACGATGCCGTCGAAGACGACAATGTTCTTCTTCTGTTTCACAACGATGTGGGCGTCAACAATGCTTCCATCGTAGCGGACAGTCAACTGGGTCACTTTGCCTTCGCACTCGCCGTAGTCAGGCTCTTCGTACAGGCCGGCGTCCCAGGTCACATCAGTCTCACCCCCATCCAGCGTCGTGCACATCGTTCGGCCCGTAACAGGGTCGGCATCGCTGTCGATGGCATCATCGCCCTGATTCTGCGCCGTGAAGATGTAACCATCGGGAGCAACAAACTCTACCTTGTAATCGCCCGGCAGAAGACCGGCGAACAGGTAGTAGCCGTCAGCGTCCGTGGTCATAGTAGCCACCTGCACGTTCGAGCAGTCTAACAGGTTAACAGTGACACCGGGAATGCCCGGCTCACCCGCGTCCTGAATGCCATCCTGGTCTTCGTCGAACCAGACGGTATCACCGATGGCGGCAAGCTCCGGGGCTCCATTTGGCCCTTCGAACTTTAGCAAGCTCAGGTACCCAACTTCACAAACGTTTTCCCAGTAGCCAGTGTAAAGCACTTCACTAAGACCCGTGTTCACATCTGGCATATATTCAGCAATGTAGGCGTCGCCATCCGCTGAAATCTGCTCGCACACAGTGCCGGATTCCGTCGTGTAACAGATCTCCAGATAGGGTACATGGGCAGCCTCTCTGGAATCAAAGGTAGTACGCGGATAAAGGCCTGTTACCTGTTCGAGCAACATGCCATGGTTGCTGTATGTGTCATTCAGCCAGCCCTCTACCAACGCGGATACGTCGGCCACATACCAGCCGACACTGTTAGCCCAGATGGCTCCGAACACATCAGGCGCATAGGCACCCCCGAAGTTATTCCAGGTGACCACCATCTCATCCCACGAATCCGTAATTCTGCGCACCGCTATTCCACGGTTACTGCTCTCGGATACGTAGATGTGCAAAGTGGCCGATTCAAAGGTGCTTCCCGACGGGATACTGAGCGCTGCTGACAGGTTAGGACCTATCATGGATGACCCGGACATCATCGGATTCGGCTCATCACTGCAGCCGACAACCAGTATCACCAATGTCGCGAGCAGCATCAGACAACCAGTCAATCTTACCATAAGTTTCTCCTTCCTCATAAAGGTGTTTGTTTGTATAATAGTAATGTTATCATTGACATCTCCCTGTTCCTGACAGATAGTGTTGCCGGTCTATGAGTCGTCCTCAACGCTCCCCGACGGGTTGCCACAGGTGCGGCGTTATCAGCACCGTGATTTCGCTCTCGACCACATTCTTATCGACGTGTCGGAACAGGTAACCCAGAATCGGAATTGACCCCAGTAGTGGTATTTTTCGTGTCACTTTCATTTCGTTTTTCACCTTCAGGCCGCCAATTACGGCCGTCTCTCCCTGGGCGACACGGACCTTCGTCGTCACGCTACGTTTATTGGTCACGGGAAGTCCCGTACTGCCCGAGCCGACTACATCGGAGACTTCCGGTTCAACTTCAAGAGTGATGTATCCGTCGTCTGACACATAGGGAGTAATTGTCAACGAGATTCCCGTTTTGATAACCTCCAGCCTGGCGTAGGCATAGGCAATTGAGCCGGTCAACATCGAGAAATACTCTTCGCGGCCAATGAAGATGCGGGCCTGGTTGCCCTCCAGCACCGCCACTCGGGGATTGGCTCGAATGGTCGCTTTGCCCTCGTGCACAAAAGCGTCCAACTTGGCGCGAAAGGTACTAACCCAGTCACTCGACAGAATACCCACGCGCTCAAAGAAAGCGGTAAACCTGTCAGGGTCAGAGAAGTAAGCCGTATCCCCTCCCGCCGACGGATAAGCGTCGATACGAAGACTGTCACGGCCTTGAGATCCCCCGACACCGGCAAGACCCCACGAAATGCCCAGTTGCCTGCTCACGTCGGAAGAGGTCTCGGTTATCAGCGCCTCGATCATCACCTGTCGCGGTGGTCTGTCGATCTCAGCAAGGTCGGCTTTCATGCGCGCTATCAATTCGGGCGAAGCAGTCAGCGAGAGCGTATTAGTCTGGTCATTAACTCTCATAAACGGCTCGTAGTAGGTGGAAATCAGCCTGGGCACGTCCGTCGCTTTGACAAAATTGGGGCGATACAACTCCGTTTTCGTCAGCAACAGAAACGAAGGATTGCTGGGATGGGGCGAGCCGACAAGGTAATAGCCATCCAGCCACCGATACGTCAGCCCGTACGGATTCAGCACCCGCCGCATGGCTTCTTCCAGCGGCACGTCCTCAAACTCCACGGTGATTAACCCGGATACGGTCTCGTCGGCGATCAGATTCACGAAGCACTGGGCCGCCATCGTCTGCAAAACCTCCCGGAGATCGGTGTCATAAAACACATTGGTGACAGGGCATTGACGTACCTCGGCCGGTGCCATATAAGGCTCGACGTCAGTCGTGTTAACCCGGGTCCCGGCAGTGTCCGGGGAGTTATTACTCGGCGATTCGGTCTCGGCGACTGAAACCGCTAGGGTATCATCGGCCTCCGGCTCAACCGGCTGGGCAATGCCCGGTATCGCCAGGAACGCCGGAAGTATTACCAGAGTCAGCAGAAATACCTTAATCATTCGTTTGGGTCATTTTAATGTTAAACTCCTTCTCCATAATAGCGGGTGTTTCGGAACCGTATAAAATTACAATCTGGGCTCGATACCGTCCTTCAGGAAGTCCGTCAATTGAAGGCGAGGGAACCACCCGGGTCTCCCCGGGCAGGACATAAGTACTGTCGGTTTCCAGTTTAAACACTCCCACACTCTCGTATCTGGCCGTATCTATAACCACCAGACCTGGAATTTCTCCGGGCTCCGTCCACCGTTCCAGACTGGCAACGCCTGAAATGATTGCATGGATATTCCCGGTGTTGCGAAACTCGGTTTTAAGCATGAACGCGGATTCTACCGGGTGCTCCACGTCGACATGTACGATCTCTCCACCGAACTCAAAATCGGGAGGTACCGATAGAAGAATCGGACAGTAGATTGGTGATGGTAGGGTCGACGACCCGGTGTCGGAAGCCAGGCGAGTGTTGAGAACTATGCACGAGTAGTAGCCGCCCGCAGCGCCGTCCGGTACCTTCAGCGTAATCCGGACATTCTTACGTCTCTGAGACTCCAGCACAAAACTGCGGGGTTCAATGGTCAGCCATGAGGCGCAAGTTCGGCCGCTGTCGACTTTCTCCTCGGACACCCACATCTGGCCGTTCTCGTCATGACTGATCTGTCCCAGTGCGACATCCACCGCAACCGGTTCCTGCTCTCGGTTGAGAAGCGACAGGCTCATCACCCGGAAACCGCCGACGGGGATGGACGGCTCGAACTCCTCCGGTCGCAGGTCAATGTACAGCGGCAGAGCGATTCCCGATTCCCCGGTGCGAGCAGCACGCTCGGATGTAATCTCAAAAGAAGCCTGGGCGATCGCCGGGGAACGGCCCCCGTATTCCACGATAGCTTTGACAACATACTTGCCCGGGGGAGGCAGCTTGGTGATTGTCCGCAGGCTCGTTCTGGCTCCCGGCAGGACGGCGCCCCGCCCGGACCCCAGCCGCGTATCTCTGATGAGCCGCCGGTTTTCGTCTCTGATGATCAGTCGCCCTTCTGTGAAGACATGGATATCGCCGGTGTTCTCGACTTCGGCGGTGACGACCATACCGCGATCACCATACTTCTTAAGCATTTCGGGAATATCCGCCGTCGGCACCACCGTAACAGCGCTCGGCGTCAGTCGTCCCCGGGCGGCACGAGCTGATTCGATCGTTATCTCAATCCAGCCCGGCAACTGAAAGGTGTAGTCAATGCTGTAAAGCCCCGGCTCACCACGTGGTCCTACCGGTGTTTCGGGCACCATTTCGAAGACCACCGCCCCATAAGCGCCACCGCGCGCCCCGAAAGGCACCCTGACTTCTATGGGTATCTCCCGCGTTTCACCGGGGCCCATTTCAATGAGCGTGTCAGGCAGCGTCAGCCACGGAACGCAGGAATAAGGCATCAGCGTATCCGACAGTATGTACTGACCTCGAATCCCCTGTGTCATCTCATGGGCAAAAACGCGAATCGAAACCTGCTTGTCACTGTTCTGATTGGTCAGCGTGAAGGGCAGAACCGCACGCTGCCCCCGCTTGAGCTTCATTTCGGCGACATACGGAATCAGTGACACGTCGAACTGGCAGTGCCCCGTCACGGGCACCAAACATATCAGCAAAGCCACCGTTAACCGCCGTAACCCGATAGTCAGGCGGGTCTGTCTTTGATGTCTGTTCGTTTGCTGCTTCAACTTCACTATTCCTGTCAGTGTTTACTACTTTTCGCCGACAGCCGTCAGGCCGGAATTTAATCGTCACCTGCCGCTTTTGTCAAGCGATTCTGTCAGCCGGCAAAATCAGACCATTCTGCAGTACTTATGGATGATCGTCGTACCTTACCGGGCTGAGTCGATGGACATCGTCCCAGATTAATCAGAGGGCCGGCGCCGGAACGGGCATCAGGCACCGGCCCATGTTCTGATTTAACGCCGTCAGCCTGTGATGGCACAGACACCCATCGGGCTATAGGGCGCTTATGATGGCACCAATTTCCTCATCGAGCCAGTTACCATCGTCGTCTAGCCAAACCTTCTGTTGATCCAGCGTGATCCTGATAGTACCACCGTTGTAGTATTCGCAGGCGGTATTGCATTCCTCGACGCAGACCTTGGTCCACAGCTTGTAAGACATACCGAAATGCAGATTAGGCGTTGTAATTCCGTCGCCGTTGAGTGTGGTCTCGTCAAGGTCGAGACCCAATATAGCCAAATCGGTAGCTGAAGCCCAGCCATTGAACTCGACGTCTTCGATGACATCGCCGTACCCGTAGTAGGCATCGATATATTCTTTGTGCATATTGGGTACCGTGGCTTGCAGATTATCAAAGCCTATAAAATCAAAATGAACGTCGCCGTTGGAAGCAATCGTGAATGCAATGCAGTCACCGGCGTAACATCCCGGCTTCTTGATGAACCAATACCAACCCTGGTGATCCAGGGACCAATCGATCCACTGGGCAACGGAGGCGTAGATATTAACGTCGATATCCCAGTACCTCTTGTTACAGGCAGAATCGATAGGCTCGCCTAAACGGAACAGCCGGGCAAGAGCATTCGGATTGCCAACCAGCCACTCAGTGTCCCATACGGGGAGGACGTCGGGGTCGTCAAAATAGACCGTTACTTCCGGCGTCTGCGCTACCGCGGTGTCAGGGGCCATAGCCCAAGCGATCAGGGCCACGGCACAGATGGTAAGAACAGCTTTCATTGTTCTCTCCTACATCCTTTTAAATAGTTAATGGATTTTGTGAACTACCCAAGATCGCATTGGCGGTCTTCGGTAATGTGAACTTGCCGATATAAAAACCTCCTTTCTCGATGGTTAAGGGTTTCAGTCGATTAACAGAAGACTGCTTTCGCGATCTTCGGTAATGTGAACTTGCCGATACAACCTCCTTCCTCCCTGCAACGTTAGAACTCTCCGTCTTTTAAAGGCCTAAAGTTTTCCAGAATTAATTGGATGACCGGATTGTTACGGTATTCACACGCCGAAGTCTCGTTGGTGACGACAATGCGTGCCCACAGGGAGAACTCGAACGCGGTAGCATCCTGCGGCACGACCAGGGCGTGTGCGTTAAACTCGTCGGGCGTGAGAAAATCTAATGGCGGCCGCTGCTCCCCTACCGGCGCTGTCGCGTAGTGCATCAGTATCGACCCGGCGCTGGCACATTCCGTTGCTATCAGGTCGCCAAACGACTCGAATTTGACGTTAACCTGCATGTTGGACTCGATCGTCATGGTGGTCAGACAGGCGGCGTAGGCACCCGGTTTCTTGATCTGAAATTCGAACTCGCGGGCCTGAAGCGACCACCTGACGGACGGGACCGGCGGACAATCTATCACACCCGGAACAGGAAATAACTCACAGTTTGCCTCCCCCTTCAAGGCCACATATACTACGTCGATATCGAGTGTTTCGGCTCCATCATACGTGATAGTAAACGTCTCCACCTGCCCCTCGTCCAACTCTTGGTCCGCTTTGATTCCAAATATTTCTCCGCAAAACTGGTCGTTATAGGTTTGAGGTTCTTGGAATGTGAAAAAGGGACTGGAAACCGTGAACCGCTCGACACAGTTGGCAGGGATAGGAAAGATCAGGTGGCTCAATGCCGGACGTCCGGAAAAGACCGTGTAATTACAGATTGTCTGAGCCAGTGACGAATCATAGACACACTCGCCCGTGATCAAACTTGGCACTTCTGCCCTGACGATTTGCGGAGAGGCAAAACAGATGACAGCCAGCACACGAGTAAAAATCCGAGCCAAGCCCGATTTAGAGAACATAACTACTCCAAACAAGAACTGTTCAACTATAATATCAATTGAGTACTGCTCTGAGACTCTGACAGGTCCAACCCTCAACCCAGAAACTGTCCTAAGCCACAGTCAGAAGCCGTCCTTGGCCCCAAACTAATACTTATTATGCATTCCCCAAACCGCGATGTCAAGCGAAAAATAAAGTTTTTTTAATTTTTTTTTAGCTGCCCAGTTCAGCCTTGAATTTCTTCGTCAGGGCCGGGACAATCTCAAAGGCATCGCCCACGATGCCGTAATTGGCGATATTAAAGATGGGGGCATCCTTATCTTTATTGACGGCGACAATCGTTGTGGAGGAGCGCATCCCGACCAGGTGCTGGATGGCGCCCGAGATACCAACTGCAAGGTACAGTTTGGGATTGACCGTTTTTCCCGTCTGGCCGACCTGGTGGGAGTAGGCAATCCAACCCGCGTCGACAACGGCACGCGAAGCGCCCAAAGCGCCGCCCAGCGAATCCGCCAGTTCCTGAACCATCGGCAGATGCTCCTGGCCCTTTATGCCACGCCCGGCGGAGACGATAACGTCAGCTTCGGCCAGGTTTACCGAGCCGGCAGACTCCACCTTGACCTCCTTGACGACCGTTTTGGGCTCCATGCCGGCGGCCTCAACCGACTCTGAAATGGTCTCGCCGGGGCCGTCTTTAGACTCAGGATAGATCTTGGGCCGCAGCGTCACGAAGAACGGACCATCGGAATTGGTGACAATTTTAGAAACGACCGAACCGCCATAGTGAGGCCGGGTAGCAACCACCTTGCCTTCCTCCAGGGCCAGATTTGTCACGTCGGAGGCCATCGGCCCGCTGTTCTTGGCAGCCAAGCGCCCAAACAACGCTTTACCATAAAATGTCGCCGGCCCCAATACCAGATCGGGTGAAAACTTGGCGATCAGTTTCGACAGCACATTGACATACACTTCATCGTTGTAGTAGCGAAGATTGGGATGGGAGACGGCCAGGACTTTCCCGCCCCCCCGTAAGGCCAGTTCGGTGGCCAGGGTATCGGCCTGTTCCGCCATAACAACTGTATACAACTCGCCACCAAGAGACTTAGCTGCTTCAATCAACTCAAACGAGGTCGAAACAAGTTTACCGTCCTTTTGCAGGGATACAATGAGTATTTTCATACATGCACCTTTAGCGTTAGCACAAATTCAGGCAGGAATATAAAAAGGAACAACCAGACAAGCAACCATTTTGAAGGAAAGGCTTCACTCTTTCAGCGAGACAGTGGGGCTTGATTAGGGCTTTAGAAGCAGTCTTTCATTGAGATAGTCACCGAAGACTTCCTCTATATCCGATATCGTACAAACCCTACAAAGCTGCTGCCGCAGCTCAGATGCCCCCTGGAACCCCTTGACATACCAGCCCATATAGCCGCGCATCTTGACAATACCCCTCCATTCACCATACTCCTCAACCATGAGCCGGGCATGACGGCAAGCCATTGTTATCTTATCCCGTACAGCCGGTTCTTGCAACAGTTCGCCTGTCGCCAGATAATGATTTACCTGCTTGAAGATAAACGGGTTCCCCAACGCCGCCCGGCCAATCATCACCCCCTCGCAGCCGGTTTCCTCCAGCATCCTTTTGGCGTCGGCCGGGGTCCTGGCATCTCCGTTGCCGATAACTGGGATTTTGACGCTCTCTTTCAGTTTCCTGATGGTCGTCCAGTCGGCTTCGCCGGAAAAACCCTTGCTCCGACTACGGGCGTGAAGGGTTACCGCCGCCGCCCCGGCCCGCTGGGCGATCTGCCCGACTCTCTCGTAGACAGGATTGGCATCATCCCAGCCGGTGCGGATTTTGATCGTCACCGGAGTCTGCCCGGCGCCTTCAACGGTCCCCCTGATAATTTCCTCCGTCAAAACGAGGTCTTTCAAAACCGCGGCGCCGCCATTCTTCTTGACAACCTTTCTGACCGGGCAGCCGAGATTAATATCAATCAGATCGGGATTATTCCGCTCGACCGTAATCCGGGCGGCCTGACGCATCACCTCCGGATCGGCGCCAAATATCTGAATCCCGATCGGCTGCTCATCCGGCTTGAATTCCATCATAGCCAGGGTCTTTACCTGCCGGCGTATAATCCCTTCCGATGAGACCATTTCGGAGTAAGTCAGGGCGGCGCCCGCCCTTAGCGCCAGAAGCCTGAACGGGCGGTTGGACACGCCGGCCAGAGGGGCCGATACGACTTGACCTTTTAGGTTTAGGATTCCTATCCTCATGCCGACAATATAAATAACTTGCTGGCCGACAACAAGAGGCCGTATAGTAGCGTGTTTTGTACCAACAAGATCCAGGCTTTGGGCCGTAGAATATAACAGAGGCCACTGCGATAATGAAAGGAGTCGCCGATGCCGGAAATCATTGTCAAGTATGAAGACAAGGTAATTGAGCGCATTGTCACGGAAAAGAAGCGCATATCAATAGGCCGTACAAACGATAACGACATCGTCCTGGAAAACCGGGCGGTCTCGCGCAAACATGCCATGATCGAGTTCAACAACAACGCTGCGGTGGTTATGGACAATGAATCCTTAAACGGCGTTTTTGTCAATAACCGCAAGATTTCCGAAGAAGTTCTACGCGACGATGACATCATTACGATAGGCAAGTATTCCCTCGTCTATCACAGCGAGACTTCGCAAGATCACGATGCCGGAGCGAACTTCGACGGCACGATGGTGCTGACAACCAAGCGGCAGAAAAAGCTGCTCGTAAACGACAGGATAGAAAAAGAAATGGTCACTAAGTATGGTGGCTCGCTACTGATCGGCGAGGAAAACGTTGATTTCTCTGAGTATCGGGTTGACCGGGACGTAACGACGATCGGCAAGGCGAAATTCGTGCACGTGCGTGCGAGAGGCTTTTTGCTCTCCGGCATACAGGCCAAGATTGTCAAAGAAAACGGCATATTTACCCTGGTCAATCTCGGTAAAAGGGGCAAGACCAGGGTCAACGGCGAGGAGATTGATCGCTGCATTCTTAAGAACGGCGATATTATTACCGTCGGCAAGAGCACTTTTAAGTTCGTCGAGGGCACGCGCTGAATGAAGCTGGCCTTGATTTCGGACATCCATGGCAACCTGGAGGCGTTAACCGCCGTTCTTAAGGATATCGACAAGCAGCAGGTAGACAAGATCCACTGCTTGGGCGACGTTATCGGCTACGGCAGTGAACCGGCCGCCTGCCTGGAACTGGTAAACAAGACCTGCGATATCAAACTGATGGGCAACCACGAGTACGTTATTCTGGGTTTGGAGTCACCTGACACCTACACCCAGGTCGCCAGAATATCAGCCGAGTGGACCCGGGGCCGACTTACCGACCGGGATTTCTCGTTCATTACCGATTTTGAAATGGACCGCAGCCTTGACAACCTTTACCTCGTGCACGCCTCTCCTTTTGAACCTGAGCAATGGCACTACATATTAAGCCCCGAAGAGGCTGCCCAGGCGTTTGAACGGCTGGAAGGATGGCTCTGCTTTCACGGCCACTCTCATATCCCGCTTATCTTTTCCGAAGCACACGACCGGCCACCACGAGAAAGAGTGGGACACAGCTTCCTTCCCGACAGCGAAAATCGATACTTAGTCAATATCGGGTCCGTTGGTCAGCCGCGCGATAACGACCCCAGAGCCTGCTATGTGACGTTTGACAAGGATGAAGGAGAGGTGACATACCATCGGGTGGCGTACGATATAGAAACCGCACAGAGCAAAATGGCTCAGGCGCAGCTTCCGGAGATGTTGATTGACCGGCTGGCAGTAGGACGATAGAGAGAGACAGCAATGAACAAGTATTCATCATATATCTTGTATCTTCTGGTATCATTCCTGGTGGTGATCCTATACGTCAACGACTTTGGTCCCCTGGATAACTTGCAGCGTTCTTTGAATGACTTTCTGTGTCGTGTCACGGCTCCGGAGGAAGTCCGTCCGAACGTCATACTGGTAACCATAGATGGCCGCGCTCAAGACGAATATGGCAACTGGCCATGGAACCGGGATCTAATCGCCGATCTACTGGCTGCTGTTGCCGGCGGCGAACCCAAAGCCATAGCGGTAGATTTCGAGCTCAGCGAAGATGCCGCGCAAGACTCAGCCGGGTATACATCGATACTGGCGGGACAATTGACCTGGATCGATAACGTCATCATCCCGTACGACATCGCCCTGGCCACCTTCCGCAGCAACAAGACCAGCAATCCGGAGCATCTGTTTAACAATTCCATCACCGTTGACAATCCCCTCGGCATTATGGACAAAGAGTCCAGCTTACTGGTCAGGAAACTCTTCTTGCCGGCGGAGAAGCTGCTGGAAAGCAAACCGTATTTAGGATTTGCCTATACCATGCCCGATGAGGATCGGGTCCTGCGACACCAACCGCTGGTCATGAATTATGAAGGCTATTACTACCCCTCGCTTTCACTGATGGCGGCTGCGGTGTACTTCGGCGTGCCATCCGACCAGATAAAAGTAGTGGAGAATGAAAAAATCCTCCTGGGTAGCCGGAGAAATATCCCTATAGGGAACAAGAGTGAATACTTCTTATCGTTCGCCAGAGGAAACGCCTTTACCACCTATTCTGCGGCTGACGTTCTCGGTGAAGATTTTGACTGCGCCCGTTTGCAAAACAAACTCATTCTGGTAGGGGTGGATGATTTTGCCTATCAAGAAACATTCGACACGCCGGTGCAAAGTGAAATGCCTAAGCTGGCCATCAAAGCCACCGTCATCGAAAACATTATCAACGACAACTTCCTGCTTCCCAAAAATGACCAGCCGCTCCTGATCTTGCTGATCTTGTTCGTGATCGGCGGCCTGTGTGCTTTTGCCCTGCCACAGGCTTCGTTGCTCCACCGTATGATTATCCTTTCCGTCGGTTTTATCATACTGGCGAATGTAAACTATTTCCTGTTCAGCTCCTTCCGGGTAATTCCGGAGACAATCTATATCGCCCTGGAGCTGGTCCTGTTCATGTTTGCTTCACCCTTACTTGACTCGCGACTTCTTGGCGCGGAAGTTCAAACCAAGCGAGAGAAGAAGAAGCTGCCTAAAGTTGAGATTGAGCCGTCTCTAGCGCTTCAGGGACAACCTGTTCCCGTCCGGGAGATAGTATCATCACAGCACGACCCTGAAAATCAGCAGACAACAACCTTCGACGCCGGCGAACAATATCCCAAAGACCACCAGGCGATCAGTCTCGACGAAGAGGCCAGCACTACCACTGCCACCCCGGATGCCGGCAGCGGCGAAGTGGAAAAGACGTCGGTGGTTGAGACCGAGCTGTCCTCGTCCCAGCCTGAAATCATCGCCCCTATCGACCATGGTTCGGCCGAGCCGACCTTGCCGGGTGGATCAGAAAGCAAAGAAACTACCAAGGAAAGCCAACCGGTTAGGACGTTCCAGGACCAGGCAGACATAAAGAATCTGGGACGGTACCAGATTACCGGCACCCTTGGCAAGGGCGCCATGGGGCTGGTATACAAAGGGGTCGATCCGGCCATAAACCGCCCGGTCGCCTTGAAGACGATTCGCCTCGATTTTGTCAGCGACCCTCAGGAGGAAGCCGAACTCAAGGAGCGCCTCCACCGCGAAGCCCAGGCAGCCGGCAAACTATCCCATCCCAATATCGTCACGATCTATGACGTCGGGTCCGAAGGACACCTCCAGTACATCGCCATGGAATGTCTTGAGGGGCAGACGCTGGAAGATCTGATCAAGAAGAAGGTAAAGTTCAACTACCGAATCATTGCCCAGATCATCATTCAGATCTGCAACGCGTTAGAGTATGCTCACGACAAGGGTATTGTCCACCGTGACATAAAACCGGCGAACATAATGGTCCTGAAGGACTATCGCGTCAAAGTGATGGATTACGGCATCGCCCGCGTCGATTCCAGCTCGATGACCAAGACCGGTATCGCTATGGGAACTCCCAACTACATTTCACCGGAGCAGCTCAAGGGTTTGCCCACCGATCGTCGCGCCGATCTATTCTCGCTCGGGATTGTCATGTACGAGATGCTGTTGGGACAGCGGCCCTTCAAGGGTGAGAACATCACCTCGCTGATTTACTCCATCATAAATATCGAGCCGGACAAGCCGTCCAATGTCAACCCGCAGATACCGCTTCTTTTCGATCATATCATAATGAAAGCCCTCAAGAAGGACCCCAATGAACGTTATCAGAGGGCACGAGAGATCGCTGCCGACATGTCCGATTTCGTGGAGTCGTTTGCTGCTAAGACGTAGCGCAAATTGTAGGTAGGTCAAGCCCACTTGGGGTTTGACATTCATTTTGTCACGCCGCGAGTCGGCGTGACCTACTACTGCTGAAATGAGCATAGCTCAGGGAGTGTCGGATTCACAGGGGATCCGATCTACTGCTACTTAAATGGGTTTGTTTGGTAATTTTTTAGTTTTGATCTATAGGCGGATTCTCCGAGGGCTGAAGGTGGAAAAGGCAGCGATTGTCTTGCAGGCGTCGCAATTGCATGATAGCCCGATTATGCTGACGCTCGATGGCATATTGATAGCGGAATATTCTGAAAGCACCTAAAGAGGAAGATAGAACACAAGACCGGCAGCAGAGGGCGACAGCTATTTTCTCTACCAGCGCAGCTTCCAGGACGCCAAACGGTTTGAGTTCGATGGTTAGCGAGCCGCGATCAGAGATCGCGGCCACACCATCAGTGGGCGTCGGGGGGCCGGTGGAGCGCTGTGCGTTGCGCGGTTTGGCCTCGAGCTGCTTCGGGCTATTGCCTGACATACATGTGCCTTTCTGTTACTAAAGGCGCGAGGCGGTAATCAGCAGCGGATTTATTGCGAATTTGCGTAGGACTCGAGAACCCACCTGAAAGGTGGATCACCCAGCGAGAAGATTCTTGACTATTCGAAGAGATGTTTATAAATTCAGAATAATTAACAGAGGAAATTGTGTTCTTGAAATCCTTATAGGGGAAATCTCGGGTAAACCTTTCACGGGAGAACTTGATTATGAAAATCACTCATATCCTTATCGGAGCGGTGTTCGTTCTCGTGCTCACTGTATCGGCGGAACGTACAGGTGAGCGAGAGGAGGACCACCTGACCTTGCCGGAAGAGCTTAAGGATACTCCCTGTATGAAGATTGCCGTCCCATGGACGGTCGTCTATCCCGGATACACCGAACAAGCCAGAGAGAAAGAAATCGAAGCAGATGTCTGGATAAGGCTAAAAGTTGATCGGGATGGCATTGTTACTGAAGCGGATGTTGCTCATTCGTCAGCACCAGGCTATGGCTTGGAAGACTCAGCGTTATTTGCTGTGGCGGCAATGGATTTCGAGCCATCCAAGAAGAGGAGGCGGGAGATTCGGTGCTGCCGTGTGAAGTTCCGCCTGTCGCAGGAAGCGACCGACATCTGGAATATGTACGGTGCTGGCAACGAGGACAGCACCGAAGAGTATCCGGAAATGGTGTATTCTCACAATCCGGATTTCCCATCAGAGGCCTTGAAACAGGGATGTGGGGGAACCGTATGGATTAAGGTTATCGTGGGCCGAACCGGCTCGGTAGTAGCGGCTTTGATAGACAAGGAGTCAGGGACAGACTGTGGGCTGGAGGAGGCTGCTCTCAAAGCGGCCAGAAAGTGCCGGTTCAAGCCAGGGAAAATCAACGGCAAACCGATCCCCGTGTGGGTCAAGTACCCGTTGGAGTTCTCTGTAGGTAGGTAAAACAGGCCCCGCACCTACAGGCGAACACGAAGTAAGCAGGCGCGTTATCAGCGACACAGATGGACACGCGCATGCGGGTAATGTAAGGGCTGTAGGCTTAGTAGGGCACCTGCCGATTCCAAGAGTCTAAAGATGGCAGGATCACAGGGAGGCTGTGACAGAGGTTTGTTACATAATCTATACATGAAGCAGAACAACGAGGGAAAAAGGAAGTTGCTCGATTATGTACTTTCTAACTGTGTTGTCATGGGTGATCGGTTTATACCCGAATACCAGCAACCTTTTGATTTACTTGCGGTTTACAAGAAGAAAGAATATGAAGATATTGAGAATTTTGGGGGCAAAACACCAATCCATCAATTATGGTGGCCTACCTGATCCTGTCATCGAACTTCGGCTGGAAATTGCACTTCCATATGCCTGTTCCGTTTTTACCCCGAGATAGGGCAAGAATCGCGATTGCCAGTCAAATGATCTCCACATTGGTGCGCTAACGACATTAGGGTAGTAGGAACGAGCGATTCCGTCCTGAGTGACTTTGGGGTTCAAAAAGGTGTAATGTGAGTGCCAAGAAAGTGCAGTTCTCTCAGATCAAAAGACAATACAATGCAAGATTCGCTCCAGGATGTAAGTGTCCCGTCATAACGGACAAGGAATGATGCGCATTGTGATATAAAGTGAATTCAGCTACGAGTGTCCCGCTGTTACATCCGAAGACTCTCGCCCGAGCCAACTCCTAATGCGGTCTAATCAGCAGCGATAATCCGCTATTATGTTTTGACCGCCATTCGAAGCTATTCTTCGGCGAAAGGCTCCGCCAAGCTGTCTCGCACGATTCAGCACTCTGCTCTCAAATTCTGTATTTGAGATAGTCCAAATACTCATCTAGCTGAGATTCGGGGATTACTCGCTTATCAGGCCCCCCACGTTTATTGTCTGGCAGGAGGGCACAGCGTTGCCGAGCTTTTTCACGCCCGTCTGAATAGCGATTGACGCGCTCGGATATCTGTTCTTCGAGACGATGCAGGGACAGCAGATCTTGGGGAGACACCCTGAGATTTCCTTCGGCAAGATGCGTTATCATGCGGGCCAAGGCTGCGTTCAGAAATCTAATAGCGCGTTCGGCTTGCTCTGACTGAGCGTCATCCGTCCTCTCCGGTTCGTCGTCAGTTTGCCAGGAGTTTCGATGATCCAGTCGTTTCCGCCAGCCGAATTTCCGTGCCCACTGCTTGATCGTACTGGTAGACATGCCCAACTTTTCGGCCACAGCCGCATAGCTGCGCCTTTCTCCCAACGCGTAGTAGATTTCAAAGGCGCATTTCTGGTAACCTCTTTCCGTTGGCGCGCGCTTCTTACCGATCACTTCTCATTCCCCTGTAAGTCCTTTTGTTGACATCTTATCTGAGGAATTGTGCTCAGCGTATGTATCCCCATGTGCCTCACAAGCCTCCTGACTACTTGCCAGGATCGTAAATGACGACATTGATGCCACCGCTGGTTGCTGGCCGGGCCTTCTTGTCATTGAGCAGATCCTCCGCTGCCAAACGCGCTTTCATCAAAGAGACTAGCTGCCTGACAGTCGGGCTTTGTTCTCCTCCCGCGAGACATTTCATTGCCCACGCCTTCGCCGCCCGGACCAGTTTTAACAGCCGTTCGTCCGTGTTATTCGCGTCAGGGTCTAGCGACATCTTGAGAGTCCGTATCTGTCCTATGTCCGTTTGGTCGATCCGCTCCCGCCAAGCGTATATGCGGGACCAATACTTGACGGTTCTAATCGAGACGTTAAACTTCTCGGCCACGGCCGCATACGTCCGCTTGTATCCCAGCCCGTAGTAGCAATCAAGGGCCGCTTTCTGCCTGTCATTCTCAGGTCTGTGTTTCATCTCATCGTTCATTTGTGAATTACCTCCGAAGTTTGATCGTGGCCGCCAGCTACTAACTGGGCCTTATTCCCGGTGTATGTTTCCCAACGCCGTACAACTACGAAGCAGTACTTTGGCTCTATTTCCATGGCAAAGCAGCGCCGGCCCAACTGCTCACACGCTATGAGCGTGCTGCCCGAGCCGACAAAGGGATCAAGCACATTCTCCCCCCGGATTGTGGAGTTTCTCAGGGCTCGTGAAATAAGCGCCACCGGCTTCTGCGTCGGATGCCGGTAGTCACCTTCCCGATCGATATGCCAAACAGTGGTCTGGGTGCGATCCTTGATCTTGCGATGTCCCTTCCCTATCCAGCCATATAGCATCGGCTCGTGCTGTTCTC
>Ga0209979_1001313_pt1 | contig 27733 bp, 24 predicted proteins | sample AnhtaG_FD_183114 | JGI IMG/M metagenome (GOLD analysis project Ga0209979, IMG submission 183114) | Deep subsurface microbial communities from Anholt, Denmark to uncover new lineages of life (NeLLi) - Anholt_01485 metaG (SPAdes) (version 2) | ecosystem: Environmental > Aquatic > Marine > Oceanic...
GTAAAAACTCGACAGACCATAAATCCAGATGACCGACGCTGGAGAAATTAGATGGGCTGGATAAATTCGTGTACTGGAGATCTGTCCGGCCGCAAACGTGCGACGACTGCCGGCGTCCGGCATCCAGTCTTGACACTGGTACCATATCGGCATAAGCGGCCGCCGTAACGACCAGCCCCCCAATAACCACTATGATAAGTTTTCTGCTGTCGATCACCGACCCATCACTCCATTAGATAGACTTTCGTTTCTATATTATTACCGGACATCCTTATTGATGTCAAGAGTATTTTTTCAAAAGATATTATTTTTTTTCACTGCCGATTCCAAAAAGGGCGTCTTCGACTGTAACTTCTTTGTTTGTATGTAGTTATAATCTACCAACCAACAAGGAATCTCAGATTCTGCTAAAGTATTCCCGGTTTTAAAAATAATTTTTTCAGCCTCCCTACCGCCAATTCGAGCCATTTTCCCGATTTAGTGGGAAATGTCCATATCTGGATAAACTATTCCTGCTCCTGCCCACCCGGGCCAACTATTCGGTTCTATGCATATTGCTTTTTTCCCTTCGTCCGTTTCGCACAGGCCCGGGTGGCTGATTTGGCTTGCGCTCTTGCCTGCCCCTGCCCTTGTTGCGGCTCAGGCTCAGGCAAAGTCAGTTTATCCATCAGCCATAGCTCGCTGAACATAAGCAAAACAGCAGCCGGCATCATGGCCAGACCTGCAAAATCATGGAAGAACTTCTGTGCTACTTCAGCGCTTGCAAGCAGAAATAGCACCGCCGTCACGCAGAGTCTCAAAATATTGCACATCACCGCGACAGGAATACTTGACAAAAGCAGGACTGCCTTCTTTAGGCGTGAGCGTTTCACCATGTACGCCATGAACGCCGCGACAATAACGAACGCCGTCAGCATTCGCAGGCCGCTGCAGGCCTCTGCTACCGCCATAGGGATCTTTTCATTCAGCATCACGACATTACCCTGCTGGCTGACCCTGACACCAAACGCCTCCAAAAGAAATACCGAACCCGTTGTTGCTATTCTCTGCAATGGTCCGTTGATTAGGTTGTGAACGCGCCCGGGCAAAGGGAACATAAGAAAAAGGAACAATAGTATCCATGAGACACTGCGAAACACCTGCCAACCGGCAACCATAAGAACCAGACCCGCCAAGGTCAGTACCAGCGCGTATCGCTCCAGCGACCCACGCGCGGTAAGCAGCCCAAAGATGTGGCCAATCTGAGCCAATGCAAGCAGAGCAATCCCTCCCCACCAGCACGGCACTAATGGGCATCGAGCGAGCGCTTTTCTCTCACGCCAAACAAGAAAAAGTGCGATCAGCGGAACAAGCTGGCCGGCAGAGTAGTCGTCGCTTCTTTGCCATGCATTGAAAAGGCCTGCTATTATCGGCCAATACGACCACGCCATGATGGCCAGAGGTAGCAGTACGGCTAAAATCAGTACGCGGCTGTTGTGACGCACTTGGTCTGTGTCGCAGACTCTCAGAGCACGTTTGCCACGAATACGGTTATTAGTCACTTTCCGTTACTCCACCAAATCCGGCAAAATCGGAACCATGGAAGATTAGAATCAAAGAAGATAAGAACGTGAGAAGATAAGAAAGTGCGACTCAATAGCAGAATTTCTTTGATTTCTTCTCCATAGAAATGAGCATACCTATTATATTCTCATATTCCTGATCCATGCGTAGAAATACATCATTCGATATATAGTGACAGGCTTGTGCGAATTCAAGCCAGCATTGTGTTTCAGATGCCTCCTGCATGGAATCTGTCATTTTGTTACAAAATACAGGTTCGTATTTCCTCTTACGCCATCCTTCAGCGATATTGGAACATACTGACCGTGAAGAACGGCGTACTTGATCTACCATGGAATACTTTTCTTCGCCTGGAAAGCCTTTTGTGATCTGAAAAATCTCCATTGCAGCCTTGAATGCTCGTTGATAAACCTCAAGATCACGAAAATGGCGAATATCCTTCTTTCTCTCTGCCATCATTAACGCTTCCCTTCTTCCTGTCCTATCTTCTTACCTTCTTGCCTTCTTATCTTCGGTTCTCTTTTCTCCAGCGTGCTCGAACAGTTCAGCTATCGAAGAGGCTGAATCTACCGCAAAATCAGAGATAATTTTTTTTATCATTGCATCGGGGGTTATGGGCCCTCCCGACGAAGCAATGATCTGTACTTGTGCTATGAAATCAACCTTTTCGGAGAGGCGCCATAGTCTCAATCGCAACGGCGAAACATCGCGATAAAACCGTCCGTCTGCTATCCAATAGTGCAGGACAGTCACTCTTTCTTTGTACAGTTCGTTCCGTGCGAATTGGAAGATTGTGCATGGCAGCTTGTTCCCTTCGCTCAGCGGCAAATCCAGGGAATGCTGCTCCACAAGCGTCCAGCCCGCCCCAGGGTAGCAGACATTTGGCTGATGGTACACGATCTCATTCTTCCTGACGCCGCACGCAACATACAATGAGACAGATTCCAGACCGTTGGCACGGGAATATCGACGGCTGATGTGTGCATCGGTACTGGTTCCACGCACGATGGCGTCGTCCAGCGGCATGTCCTGGCCCGTCCAATCACTAAACTGTAGAGGGAATTGTTCAGTCACCCCTTGTGCGATAGGCGTAGCACTTGTGGGGACCCCCAGTCGTGCGGCCAGAACACGATACGTCAGCCCAAAGATGAGCATCAGGGAACTGGCTGCTATCGCAGCAACAATTGGTCTACGATACATGTTGGCACTCACCATTCACTACGCCTTCAATAGCCATTAAAACTGCAATTATCAGCCACTTGATATTAAAATAGGTGTTAGATTTTAGCATTCAGAAATCAGCCGTTGGAGAATTCATCTACCAGCTCGCGCATCGTACAAAACTTATATTCTTGGCAAAGCCACTCCAGCTTAGGCATAGTACTTTTGAGATTCACATAGCACTTAAACCAACGCGACAGAGATAAAGGCAGTCATGGGTGGTCAGGATCGATCTCTCTGGGATGAAGGTAAAGTCTTGGTTTTGCTACGCAATATCATTGACAGTCGCTGCTGTATTACTTTGATAAGGAATAGTGGGCTGTCCAGATTTCTGCACCACATGCGCTTCGGGTTTTGGATCAGGCGATACGCCCACTCCAGGCCAAATCTTCGGGCCCAGGCAGGAGTCCATTTGACGTTCCCTGAATGGAAATCGAAGGCTGCACCCACACCTATCATTGCGGTTGCTTGGATGCGCCCAAGATGTTCCGCCATCCATTTTTCTTGCTTGGGCGCACCTAAACCCACCCAAACGATATCCGGCTCGGTATCATTGATCTGCCGAACGATCTCGGCATCCTCAACTGGCGTCAACTCCCTGAACGGTGGGTGATAGGTTCCGGCAACGGTCAATCCTGGATAGCTTCTCTTGAGTTTCTCCGTGAGTGTCTCTGCTACGTCAGGTGAACCGCCGTAAAAAAAATGCTTCAATCCCTTAGCTCTGCCCCAATCACACAGCTTCAGCATCAGTGTTGGGCCAGTGACTCTGCCCCGATGCGGATACCCAAGCAGCTTGGCAGCTAGTATGATTCCCACTCCATCAGGTAGAGTTAAGCCCGCTCCTGCCGTAGCCTCTCTCATCTGTTCGTCACGATGACACAATATGACACTGTGTGGATTCGTGATTGTTATATAATGAGACTCTCCATTGGCCCGCCAACGCTCAATCGTTTCCATCACAACATTATAGGCAATCAAGTCAAATCCGATTCTAAGGATGCCGTACTTTCTTGCTTGAAGGGCTTGAACTTTCACAAAGATATGCCTCCTCCAAAAACAATTTAGGACTTACGATTTGGCCCTCCCGGCCTAAGTTCAATCGCCTTTTCATAAACAGTCATCAATCGCTCGTTTTGTTGAAAGTGCCCAAAACGGTGAGCATAAAAGGTCATACGTGAACGTAATCTTGATGCTCGATGAGTTTGTATTGTTGCTGTACACTTGCTATTCTCAATCGGCTTGAATGTGGGTAAAAGGCTTCTTCGACAGAAACTTCAGACAATTTCCCATGAGCACTGTCCTTACGGACAAAGAAGGCATTGACTCCCTTGGAATCACAACCAACTAATATGTAGCCTTTAGAGTTGCCTAATTTCGTTAAAGCAGATAACGATGCGCCGTGATACCAACCGCTCGGATGCTTTTTGTGTACATAGAATTGTGGATCGTACTTGACCGTCAGTGATTTGTCAGGGCCTAAAGACGCGTTGTACTCAATTACAACTACCCGAGGTCTTATATTAGTTATTGCTTTCCAAACCCAATAATCATTTCCATCGATGTCGATAGACAACAAATCGATCTCACCCTCAATACCGTTATCCAACAGGACTTTGTCAATATTCTCTGCTGTTATGAAGCATCTAACTATTTTAATCTGTGATGGTTTAATCTCAGGCCTACTACTATAGTAGTATTTGGCCCTTGCTACATTGTTTTGGCCACCATCCATTAAAAGGCCGTTCCATCCATGGTTGATTGATAAATTCGCAGTGTTACATTCTATTCCACCACCGATGCCGAACTCCACAAAACAACGGTTAGTCGTACCTATTTTGGAAAAAATATAGAGTAACAATCCATCTTCACCATGCTGAGAGTAGAATTTAAGTTCTCGACTGCGAAATATCGTTTTCTGATCGAGACCTTCACCGGTTGGGTTGTAGTACAAACCCACGAGTTTTTGGAGATTTTCTTCAATTGCATCCAAGCGGTCCATGATAGTGACAAACTTCCTAAGCGGTATTAACCAACGTATCGGAAGAAGAGTAATTACTAGTTTTCTAAGAATGTTAATCATTTTTCGACCTCTCCCCGACGATCCCACAACATGCGGTTCAGGCATCTAACGGTAATTAAGTGGTGGGAGTCCCCCAAAATCACGGGCCCAGATCAACCATTGCCGTTAGAAACACAAGCCTTCGACACAAAATGCGATGAACTCGCGAGAACGAACGATGACCACCTCCCATTTCAGACCACAATCCAGTTTGTGAAATCATCAGCCGAGTATTTCATCGAAAACGCGATCAATTTTGTTCCAAGTTCTTTCCCAGGAGAACTGTGATGATTGCTTAAGAGACAAGATCACCTGTTCCTGTCTGTGCCTCTCGTCTACCATTATTCTAAGCATCTGTCGAGCCCATAACTCAGGCCTATCAGGTGGAAGCAAGGTTCCACAGTTGCCGCACACTTCCGGGATGCAAGAACGGTCGGATGCAATAATAGGCAAAGAACAATGCATCGCCTCGACGAGAGGTATGCCAAACCCTTCGCAAAGCGAAGGAAACAGAAACGCTGTTGCCGTGTGGTAATACGCAACAAGAAGCTTCCGTGAAATGTTTCCAACGTCAACTACCAGGTTTTGAACGTTGTATTCCTGGATCATGCGCTGAAGCATGTTAGACCGGCGATGACCTATAAACACAACCTTGAAGGGACGGTCGGTCATAGATTGAAGTTGCTTTGCAGCCTTGATTAGCAGTTCGTGGTTCTTGTGTGGCCAGTCAACGGCAATAAAAATAAAAAGCAGGAATCCACCAAACGACCTTTTCAAGGCAGAAACCTCAGCCGAGCACTCGTCTATAGGAATAACCTCGCAAGCAGCTTCTGAAAAGGTTTTTGTCTTAAATTGGTACTCCGGGTAACGGCGAAGTAAATCTCTCTTGGTTGCCTGACTCGGGCATATTACTCTTGCGCAGTGGCGCAAGGATGCTTCGCCTTTTCTACGGCGGGATAGTGCGTCCGAACTGAAACACTCTGGATAATACGCATGGATCATGTCGTGGCAAATCGCAACCATATTTTTCAGGTGCGGGACTGGAGCAAAACAATGGGGCCATAGCCATGCATCGGCATGTCTATATACGCTAGGCGATATGGCACTTACAGCCGATAGGCCTGCAATAGCGCCTAATCTATTCTTAAATACATGATTATTCATTGGGAGACGGAATAAACACTGCGTCAGAAGCCTGATAATTCGAGGGCGACTTACGAGCTGTACGTTCTTTGGGAAACCAACACTTTTGTCTCGCTCACATATATATATATATTCATGCTCCGAAAAATGAGCCGTTTCCATTAACCCATTTATAAGGTAGAACACGCCCCCAGACTTAGGCGATAAATTAAGGCCAAAAACACCAATCAGCGCCACGATTAACTCCTTGTAATTTCACTAGCGACCGCGAAGTCCCCTTAACAACAGTTTCCTCCCCGCTGAAGCAGAACTTGCCGTATGAGTCATGAACTAAAAGCACCCGCAATGGAAAACCTTATGTTATGAGATGAATGTTGATTCTGATTGCAGCGATTTATCAGTGCGATAGAAATCATCGATCGCTTTTTCGTATAACTCTGACACAAGCCTTGCTTTCGTTTCGTAAGTATGTTCTTCCGATTTTAAAAACCTGGCCGCCCCTTGGGATAATTCATTTAGCAGTGTTTTGTTTTCAACTAACTTTTCAATGGCAGATCCAAAGTCTTGGACGGCTTCCTTTGGACATATAGCAGGGATTTTACTGCCACACTCTTTTGTGACAACATCCTTTTGACCACAAAGATCAAAACAGACAACCGGTATACCCACACTCAATGCTTCCATCACGGCATGCGGCGTACCCTCATAGAGGCTTGTGAAAAGAAAGACATCTGAATGCGCGACTACTTTGGTTGCCTGAGTTTGTGACAGCCAGCCGTGCCAAGTGCAATTATCTGCAATACCCAATTTTTTTGCCAGCCTTTTCCACCTTGTTGTCATCGGGCCACTGCCAATGATATCGAAGTGCCAGGAATGCCTATCGGGCAGCTTCGCCAACGCTCTCAATGCAATTGGCAAAGCCTTGCTAGATATATGCCGGCCGCTCGAACTAAACTTCACGAGTCTTGTGTCAATGCGTTCTCGCTCTTTTGTTTGGAAATTCAGCGATTTATCCCTTCCCGTCTCGTTGATTACAAAGCTGTCTTTGCCCGTTTTTCGCAAGAAAATGGTACGAGCGGTCGATGTCGCAGTGATAAATACATCCGCGCTTCGTAGGGCCCGCTTGACACGTTGATGAAACCTTATCTGGTAGGCATTTAGTAAGTTCCTGCAGGAATGGAAAAAAAATCCGCGCAACCCCAAAGCCATATAGAATTTCGTCGGAACACCACCTACTCCTCCAACGGGGCCCCACACAAACGGTCTATTGAGTCGCCACAGGTACCCAGGTTCTCGGTATCCTATCATATTAAGCTGATGGCATACATCGAACTGAACCTCCTTGTCCAGCTCGACCGCAAGCTCGTAGGCTCTGCGGTGCCACTGGCGGTAAAACCAATAAAAGGACGGCGGCCACAATTTGCGTAATGTACGGTGCCTGTTCTTGGCTATATAAAAGAATGTCATCCTTTCACGCAATTCGGGTCTCTTGTCAAGTTCTGCCTCGACCTCGGATTCAAATTCGTCCTTTTCCGTGATAATCCACAAGTCGTGGTATTTAGAAATCGCTTCTACCCAACCCCAGCCCATTCCCGGTTCGGATCCTTTGGTGGGACTACATGCATATGCCGAGACTAGTACTTTGAGTCTTTGCCCGCTCATGTTTGTTACCTTAATTCTCAACTTGCGTCTGGCATAACTTCGCCATTGCAATAAGACCAACACCCAACTCCGGAAATATTTTCAAAAATGTATATCCTACTCTAAAAACCAATGGGTTGATAATTTCCTTGGAACGGTCACCATAACAAGAGTAGAGTTCGAGAATAGAAAAACCATACCGGGCAAGTAGGTTTGACAACAAATATTTGTTGTAAGAAACTACATGATCTGGTCCCTCACGATACCTTCGGCAGACGAATCGTAAGTAATTTGGCAGACCAAACATATTTGGTGCGCTAATCAATAGTAATGACTCCTTAGTCATATAGTGTCTAATACCCTCTAACATTTTTCCAGGATTGTTTAAATGCTCTATTATGGCAGTCGCTATTATTACCTCGAAAGTCTTCCACGGGAGGTCGATCTCATTGAGATTTTCCACATCACTGTAAACTAGAGTACCCAAATCGCTACGATTTTTTAGCACATCGATCGTGCGCTTATCGTGATCAATACCAACGACCTGCTTGGCCACCCGTGCTATCTTGTAATGCAAGAGTTTTTCGGTACGTGCGACTTTTACATCGGAAGAGGCGCAGGTCTCACCAATACAACCCAAATGAAGACAGACTTTCCCTTTCACATGGTTGAGTACAAACTCATCGCTATTTACGTATCCACTGACACTAATCCCTGTCTTGATAACCATAACTATTTCACTGCTTTAAGGTAAAGCGCCCCACACAAGCCTGGTCTAAGTCTTAATAGATGGTCTATTGTTTTGGGGAGAATACCATAACCCAGTCTTGAATATAACGTCCCATAATGATTGCGCCCAAAAATCGTACAATTCCTAAAATAACCTTGATTGGCCAGATATCGCAAATCCTCAACACAATATTCCCGTATATGACCGAACCATTTCTCCATGCTGAAGTACGGTTCGTAAGACCCATAATTGCTCACCCCAAAAAGTACTTTGCACCTTTTCAAAAGATTAACCGCATTCGGTACTTCCAAGAAAAACACTCCGCCTTCTTTCAACACCCCTGTAATGCGATCCAGAAGAGTCTTTGGAGAATGGTGCAAGTGTTCAAACGCATGATGGGAGCAGACGACATCCACAGAATTTGGACAAAACTCTTTAAATTGATATTCCAACATGTCGCAGTTGATGTAACGGACCCCTTTTTCCATTAAAAAGTCAAAGGACTCTCGCTTGAAGAGCTTTCGAGTGCTGGGGAGGGTATAGTTGTCCATCAGATCAACACAATATACCTTCATCCCTAGATCTACAAGCATGGGGTTTACGACTGAGATGCCCCCTCCCAAATCTATTATGACTCCACCCTCTGCATATATATTTTCTACTCGTATCAACATCCAATCTAAAAGATAATCAATAGGTTCAGGACACTTGAACAAATCCATTTTAAGGTATTGTTTGAGGATTTGTCTTGCTTCTCTCATTAACTTTTTTCGTTTACCATTCAACATGCTGATCTTCTTTCAAACGTACAAGTGGCCCGAATTTGATGTGACCCCTATTTATGTACCACACGCAATTAGAGAGTTATCCATGTTTGACCCGCCAGTGATGCCTGACGATATAGAAAATGAAAAACGCCGGTTAGAACCAATCCGTCTGGCAGACCACCTTCCCGATCATCAGCACACAAGAGCTTCAAGTAATGTACGTCTTTCTACTGCAGAACTGGTCAACAACTGTTCCCTATCTTCAACAGTTGCCGCATGAAGTAAATACGTCAAAGTAAGAAGATTTGGCTCCATCAATCCTGCTCCCAGAGAAGCCGATAATTCTTCGTACACCACGGCGCCGTTTTCCAAAAGAAACCGGAGTAATCTGTGTCCACGAAGCTTCTTCAATAGAAATCCGGTTTGGGAAAGGAAATGTATAGCATCGATTCCAGCCGGTGCTTCCGGAATTGCCGATTCCCAATCAAACAAAAAGACTCTATTCCCATTCCATATCATGTTCCATGGAGCAAAATCGCCATGCGACAACCCGAACATAATCTCCTTCTGTCCGGCCAAGTGGAGAAGATGGTCCATCGCATGAATCAATAAGTGTCTGTATGGCAGAGGATAGCTATCTACATTTTCCTGCAGTTTTCGACAGAATTTGGAGTTAGCCGTGATATGCTTCTGTTTGGTCTGCGCCACCATCTTATCAATTGCCTTAATAGAATCTGTCTCTAACTGGGATTTGCCAGGTTTTCCACAGAAAGGCGGAGGAGAAACAACCAGCACATAAGAGTCACCGATTTCACCGGCATATAGGCATTTCGGCCACTGAATCAACGGTTGTCCACCGTGTATGTCCTGTCCAAGACGTTGAAGGATATACTGCTCATTTTTGATCCGGTTCTGAGCGAATAAAGTGTCACCAATTTTAGCATATCCCATGACCTCGGCACTGGGTGTCATGACCATAGCTGTGGCTTTGCGATATGTGCTCGGCGTTCCAGTCGAAATCGCAATAATGAGATCCCTCCTATTAAATACATTTGCGAAACACTCTTGTAGGTTTTTCGACTCGTAGGGTAAACCGATGCGCCCCCTATTCAGTCTGTTCCCTTTCAATAGATACAACAACCCCTTGGACGAGGCAACTTTCATCGCCTTTTTAAATAGCTGCCCTGCTAAGCTATATGGTAAATACAGGTCCCAGGATCTTTCTGCAAGCACAGGCCTCGTGGGTATTATCCACCTGCATTTTACCTTTGAAGGGAGCGCTACGTAATCCTTTGAGAGTCCAGATTCCCACAAATATCGAGTTTCAGGCGGGTCAACCTTTAAAATTCTCCGCGTCATCGCAGCGCGGGCATCGAGAACTATACTAGCAGCTTCCTTTACTACGTCATCGAGAGGCCTGTCTGTTGTCATGATCCTTGCGTTCGGCAACAATGATATGAACTCCCGCCACACTGTAACCTGTCTTTCCAACTCACCTATGGATAATTCTTGTTTGCGCGCATAAAGTCCCTGAGGAGTATTGTCGAGATATATCACAACATCTGGTTTTGGAATGAATGGCAACATGAATTTCAGTAACCATGTGGGAAGTTTAAAGCCGTAACGAAGCGGATCGACTATAATGTCATAATAGTATCTATCCATCAATATAACAGTTGACCTCACTTTCATCGGGAGCAGTTTAAGATAGTATCCAAGGATGTAGTCCGCCGAATAGTACAACCACCTGAACAGTGATGCCGCTCTATTTCTTCTTTTGGTAGAAGCATGTGGATTTGTAACGGGAAACACAAATTCATCCCCGGATCGCTGAAACAAGGCCCTAAGTTGGGGGAGTAAATTTGGACGCCAATGGAGATACTTACTTCTTCGAAAGATACCGGAAATGTTTCTCTCCAACATTTTGGCAACGCTTGATTTGCCACCCCCATCGGGTGATAAGAAACAAACCAGTATGCCCGATGGATGAATGATTCTGTTGACTATTCTTGAGGTTTGAGACAGAATGATTAAGGGCCACTTCCAAGGCTTACGAATAGTTTGCTTCAAAATAATAGCCTTTTTGAGCGATTTTAATAACACCTTTTTTTCATTCTCTTCGGATGCATGTAGAAGCTTTTCGACAACAGAAACGTAGCGTGAGCCAAAGTATCTCTTAACCAATTGTTCTATTTCCTGCCTGCTCTCTCCATACAGCTCAATCAGCCTCTTCTGATGACATGTGAGAATTCGTCCCTTTTTCGTCTTCTTAATGAGTAGGTATAGGGCCTCCATCGCAGGATTGGGAACCCTAAAACTTCGGTAAAACCGTGTGTCCAACAGAAGTTCTTTATTCGTCAAAACGTAACTGTTAGTCCCAGTACGGTCGTTAAGGAAATCCAGTTTGATGATAGATTTGTCTGGAGCCTGGAGAACATAGAAAAAGGCACTCGGAATATCGTAGTGGAGCTTCAACACAATGAGAAGATGTTCACGAGATGCGAATTTATGAACGACTTCATCTACTTTCCTTTCACTAGCATCAATGCAAATATCGATGTCCGACACCCGTTCAGTCAAGTGAGGCAGCGTTTCATAGCTGTGCAGAACGCAATATCTTATGTTAGCATCCGCGAGCTGATTGAATAATGTCGTCAAAACTGGTTGTTTGGGTTCAGAAGCCATGTTGATTCCTCTATATGTGCTTGGTATGCCTGACATAAAATGGAAGTCGCTACCACTATTGAAATCGCATGAAATTATGGTGACCAGAAAGTATTCCCGAAGCCACTAATCAGCAAGCACCGGCCACAACTGGCTCAAGTCTCTTGCCAGGTACTTAAGTGCATATCGTTCCGCCAATCGCAGCGATACGTGGTTGGCAGAGGTAAGCTCTGAAGCTCGTTCAATCGCCTCGGCAAAAGCTATCGGATCACGGTTTTTGACCACATAGCCATTTTGTCCTTCGATAACCAATGTCGATGCAGCACTAATATCCGTGGAGACGATAGGCTTGCCGCAGGCTAATGCCTCAACCATAGCTGTAGGCCAACCTTCAAAGTGGGACCCCATAACAAATACATTAGCGGCGTTCAGATATGCCGCTACTTGTTCGCGATTGCAAAATCCTGTAATGAGCACGCAATCGACCAAGCCCCTTTTTTGAATCTCGATTTGCAGCTTGGGTGTATCTTCACCATCGCCCACAAAAACAAGTTTCACATTTTGTCGCTTACGTATCAAGTGGGAAAGAGTATTAAGGATCAAATCCCACCCTTTGACCCAACTGATTCTGCCACAGGTCACAATAATCAACACATCCTTGTCCAACGAGAGCTGTTCACGCACACTGCTCACACATTCCGGTTTGAAGATATCGGTATCAACTCTTGTAGGAAAATGAACAACGTGAGTTCTATCAACCTGCCCTTTTGTTTGGTTGACATACTCATCAATTTCTCCATCGTCTGCTCGCACCAGCACAACATCGGCCTTTTTCATTGCGTCCAGACGCCATTTAGACCAGAGCGGAGCAAACGCTCTGCCATACCAATAACGCGGTCGATCAAAAGGATTGCGAATGCCGCCAACAGAACCACAGAAACTATCCCAGGACCAGTTGCTAACAGCCACAAATGAAAGACCACCCCCCGCAAAGGCACTGCGTATGCCGATAGACAAGATAGAATCCTTATGTTGTAGAAGAGCACAAAAGGTGCGCAAGGTCACCGGAACGAAAGATTTGCGTGCCGAATTGCAGTTTCGTTTGCCAATGGAGAAGAAGTGGTAGCAGATACCGTCAATTTCTTTTTGAACCCATTGACCGACAGGTGTCTCATCCGTGCTAACACCAACCAGTGCAAGCTTGCTGCCGAAGACCTTTATTACATTCCTCGCAAACGACAATACACCACCGATGGGATAATCCACAAAGTTACACCCGGCGAAGAAAATGACTTTTGGTATTTTGGCCATAAATTCTAATCTCCTTGTTTTAGACAAGCGTCAACTGCAAAAATGGGGGATGGGGCTGTTGATAAAGGCGATTGGTCGCTTGTGTCGTATTCATGGTGGTTTGATCTTAGTACAAAGCTTTGTACTGATATTTTGTTCCAATTCAAATAGCTCAACAAATCCGCCTAACCACTTTTGGCGGACGATTATGGTTCGCGTCAAAGAGAATCCCTGCAATGATCAATGGCACATGTAGATAGTGTAGCAGACAACGATTCAGAACGCTCTTCTTCTTTATCGCTCCCCAACCAAGGTCGGATGCCACCAGAAGCGAGATAATAAATGCCACGTAACAAAAAGAACCTGGTAGAGCAAATGCGAGTGGAATTCCTGCGAGGAGCAGTAGATACATAATGAAACCGAACATATATCCGCGAAGCAGCCTATGCAACGAAAGTATGGCTTTAGGTTGGGTTAAATTCTTACGAATCACCATTCCAAAATACATAGGAAAGCGTTTTTTGAAGTATAGCCACGGCCTCTCGTCATAGGACAGGGTATGATGCCTTCCCATCGTAGAAGGAAGCGCTAAGAACTTCCCGTAACGGTGAAGACGAAGCGTAAAATCGAAATCCTCGTTGATATCCATCAGTTCGTCCCAGGTACCGACCATTTCAGCGAGTTGTCTCGTTACAAGGAAAATGCCCCCACAGTGACTGATATCCATTACTCTCGGGTAGTATTTTCGATATGAGAAAGGTTTTTCTATTTTCTTGTAATCATCGCAATAAACAATTTGTTCCAGTATTCCGGTAACCGCATCGGCCTTGCCCAATTCTATTCTGTCCAAAGCTTCAGCTAAGAAATCCGGGTAAAGCTCAACATCACCATCAACAAAAAAGATATATTTCTTTGTGGCGTATTTTAGACCGGCATTTCTTCCAACAGAGGCATTAACATAACCGGAACATTGGACTATTGTGAGATTCTCAATCCTGCCAATATACCCTTTCATAACATTAAGGGTATTGTCTGTGGAATCGGAATCAACACAGATAACCTCGCACTCAGTGAGTGGCATGGAAGCAATCGAAGCAAGGCATTTTTCAATAGCAAAGGATTCGTTGCGAGCAATGACAATGAACGACACATTTTTTATAACCATTCCCATAATGCACCCGCGTTTCTTTCCGCTGACACCTTCCCCGCCGGGCAATGCCTGACGAATCTCGTGGTGAAACCCGATTTCGTCTGTAGTATAACATCTAAAGCTCCAATCAAACCAATAAGCGAACCCGAGAATGCAATGTTAGTGTCAACCATTGCTCTTAAAAAAAAGATGCAGAACAGTGGTAAAACAGCGTTTCCATTCGCTAAGCTTACCACCATTCGGACTCGTCTTCGGAAAGCCCGAAATATGAAAAGGGGAGAAAAGAATGCGACAGTGCCAAACAGGCCGGTCTGCGATAACAAACCAAGGAGAACATTGTGAGCGACAACTGGATCCCCCGCAACGGAATAAGGAGTGTGGTATCCTCCGAGGCCGTGGCCGAGCAAAGGTTTTTGTTTAAACAGCCATAATGCCGCATCGAAATTCGTTTTTCGGTTTAACTTTTCGTATAAAGTTTTATCGCTATCCACCATATCTGCATAAAGCGATATATCCCGTGAAACCCCTACACAGATAATCACGAGTACTAGCAGGCCCCCTGCTATTGCCGTAACAAGATATCGTCGATATGTTCCTTCAAGTTTGCACATAAGTATACTCACGCTTCCGAACAGCAAGAAAAAGAGTCCTTGTCGTGCCCCTGACCATCCAACAAGTATCATCGTTGTACAAAGAGAAATAATTAGAATGGTGAGATCCTTGCGGGTCTTCGGTTTAGTCGCATCCTTTGAGTAGATTAACATAAAACCCAAAACAGGTAAGAACGCCAAAAGGTGAGTTACCAGATTGAATTCTCCTGGCTCCGTGAGCCGAACTCTACCAATGTCTAAAACACTGCTGGGCAGAATCCCTGGATTGATTCTACCAGCAAGAGCCATATAGATTAACCCACTGAACATTCCTAACAGCCCCAATCGCTGCCAATCCACCGACTTGTCACGAAATATAAAAAAGAATGCAACAAAAGAAAGAAACCATATTTTCACAAAGTCTATCATCAACGAAACAGCGTAGGAATTCCGTAGCCCATAGAAATAAAAAAACAAAAGCACCAAAGTACACCACATCCCCAAAAAGATACCGTCCTTGCATTCGGCAATTACTTTCCGCAGCGGATATCTGAAATAAAGCAGGACTAAGCCAATGGCAACTATAATATCTCCACCCCACCCAATATAACCATATATTTCTGCAAGGTAGCCTAAAACCGGCGCCCCGAAGAGAAGGCAAAAGGCTCCAATGGTCGAACGACTTGAGCCCGCCAGACACACACACAGCCCCATCAGCGAAAGGTGCAGCCCATAACCTGCCCCCATTAGCAGCAAAGCCGCCACCATTAGGACCATCGTAAGCACGTACAATGCAGGTTCTAAGGTTCTTCGGTCGATCACAATGACATTAATCCCAATCGTTCCACTGCAAAAACAGAGGAAAAATTTACATATTCGCTATCGCCTCAATTACTTGGCTCCACGAATTTTCCCATTTTTCTTTTGAGAAAGCATTCCGTGCCGTCTCATAAGCATTTACTGCAATTCGCTTTCTTTGTTCGCAATCAACAATTAGTTCCTCGATGCATTTTTCGAGTTCTCCCCCTGAAGGCATGCACAATTTTCCATTATAGCCATCGATAATCATATTCGTTATCCCGCCAATAGCGGTAGCGACAACGGCACACCCACAGGCCATAGCCTCCGCCACGGAAAGTGAAGTGCCTTCTGATGCGATTGACGGCACCACAGCGATGTGATGTTTCAAATGAAAATCAGTGATCTGGTCAGGAAGATATTTGGTAATAACCACCCTTGACTCTCCTGCAAACTGCGTTCTGAGCCATGATTCATCAGGGCCTTCACCGGCAAAAGTGAATGAGATGTGCGGATACATCTTTAGGAGAGACTTGGTCGCCTGTGCCATAATTCGGGTCCCCCGATAATCGCAGAAGCGGCGGGCAAACAGTATCTTCAGTACTGAGGTATCGCTTCGGGCTCTCGTGACACTATCGAGATCTGGAATATTCGCGAAATTTGGGATAATCCAGTTATTGCCGGTTAACTCACGGTGAAGAAATGTTCTGTACCAATTAAGGAAGTTGTAATCCACACATACACGATTGGGGCAGCGTTCGTAAGAGTGGATAACATGCCAACGGAATTTCATCTTAAACAACTTGCCACCGATCCTATTCTGCCAGATCTTTCTTGGGGAAATGTATTGATTCGGCAAATCCCAGGCAATGCCATGTTGTATGGAAACACAACGATTACTGCCATAACGAACTGAACGGCTATCTGCTCCAAATATTACAATATCATTTTTGATATCAAATTTTCTTGAGGCCAAACTAAAAGCTTTAATTCGACGTATACGCCAATTTGTTTTTGCGACCGGTAAACCTACGACTTTTATATCATCATCCATATTTTCAAAAGGTCTTAAGGAATCTTGAAATATAACAGGTTCAATATCTAATTGTTTGCATAAACGAGCCAAATTATAGAGATATGTTTCAATACCTCCAATATGCTGTTCTTTTCCATTATGGTCTAAATATCTACTATAGAAAATGGCGGCTTTCATTATCCTACCTTCATAATTTTGTACTTGACGACCATTACCGGATCAATGGAGTAGGACAGCAAGCGGTACAATTACGTTCCAAATATACCGCACACACATATATCACTTCCACAGCTTGTATATTGGTCGTCCATCTTCAGCTTCACCAATGAGATCGGCGTGGTTTAGACCGGAGTGACTCAAAATGAAACGCACAAATTCGTCAGGTTCGTAGTTACGGTAAGCATTTATCATCTGCCCTTCCGACGTGCGATACGGCTCGAAGAACATCATCTTCATATCCATTCTCTGGAGAAAACCCACGAGCATATTGTAGTCGTCTTGCTTTTTCAGAAAATGATGGAAGATATTTAAAGCAAGGACAACATCAAAGCAAAATCTTTCCCGATAGGTCAAAATCGATTCTGCTATGACCCTAAATTTCTTGCCTTCGGCGGTTCTTAGCCTTTTCAGAAAATACACATTCTCTGGAGCGTTTTCAACGGCATAACAGTCAAATCCTAGCTCTTCACAACGGTGGCAGAAATAGCCCCAGTGCGCTCCGATATCAAGAAGCTTTCCCTTCCTCAGAGGAAGGTGATCTCTAATGATCTCGAATCTTTTGTCGCCATGGGCCGAAGAGATACTCTGGAGATCGAAATGAGTGAGGGGCTGATAGACTTTGCCGCCATGTTTTTTCGCATAGCTCAGTATCTCCGAGCAAAACGCTTGCCACTTAGCGTGTCGTATACAAACTTTGACAGGAATTCTTTCGATGCCAAGCGCGAGAACGATTGCGAGGCGATGCCTACCATCACAGAATAGCAAACGACCATCGCGGTCAAAGTGCACGGTAATCTCGTGTTCAACCGATGCTGTATTACCATATTCTGTTTCTCGAATCGCGCTTTGTGATTTATAACCGTTATTCTTGATCTCCTCATAAAGTCGATCAAAGCGGCTGCAATATTTGTCAAGATCTTGTTTATTTCTACATCCATGCCATTGCTCACCTTTGGATATACGTTCCAGATGGCTACGATAGTATTCTGTTTCCTCCCACGCCATTCCATTGACGAACCTGTCCCTGGCGCCGCGAACGATATCCAAGTCTTCAACCGGCAAGGTCTTTCTGTCCCAATCGCCTTTTTTTACCATTCCACTGACAGTGGCCGGGTTTGGCACATCTGCGGGTCCATAGATTGTGTTTTTCATTATGTTGGGAGAGATATAGTAGACTTGATAAGGGTCCGCATGGAGTTTGGACGCCTTTCCTATGCATCGAATTATCATTCTGCGGATCGGCCACACAATCCGCCACTTAAGGCGCTTCGCACAGCGTACGAAGCGTGGAAACCTCACCGCCATCAAACGTCTAACACTATGCAGTCGTTGTCTTGGCATAATACTATGGAACCTCCCGGATTCCCTCGTCTCTTCTTCAACTGTGAATGCCTCATTTCCTCTTGGAAACGCCGCATTGCTTCCTTGGAATGCCGCATTCCTACCAGAAAATGCCTCTTTTTCAATTGCCAACGTGTCACTTCCAATTGTGAATACCTTGTGATATCACCCTCTTATTTTATATCGCAACGCTTGCAGCCATCCCACGCGACAGAGTGATCGCCGACATTGAAAATAACCAGTTCTCGTCCCCAACATGAGATATAGCTCGTACATATGCCATTCAAACCTTGAGAAGTTCCTCTGTTTCAAGTTCGATAGCCCCTTTTTGCACGCCAATTCCGGAATCCACTCAGGCGGATAACTGAACTGCTCAGCCCTTTCTGGCAGACTAACCTGCGGCAATATTGCGCTGTCCCATCGAACGAATTTGCTTGATCCATTCGTCACTTGCTCAAGTCGAAAGCCATTGTCCCGAAATCCATCAAACTCAATCTGTCCCCCATCAAACAGAATTGTGGGATTCTTCGGCCTCTGGAGCCAGGCACGATAATAGTCGGACATGCAAATGTATTCGCAAGGGCTGTCGCTCAAACGGTCGAAAAGCTCCATGTATTGCGCCTCATGCGTTTCCAGTCCACCAATCGGGTGGTCGTAAAGGATGGAGATGCCATCTAAATCACTCATTTTCCTTATTTGATATAAAAGATGCTCAAACTGCTCCTTTTTCGTAAAGCCAGCATCACGAAAAACTCCGGAACAGCCGGGATGAACAGGGATCTGAAGCGGATAATTCTTGTTATTCCAGGGGCGGGATGGAAGATCGTCCACCGCGTATCCGAACTCGGAAGAGAACGCGAAGCCATGTTCTTTGATGGCTTCGGAAAAGCCCCTGGAATTATACCCAAAAGGACTCACGATTGCATTTGGTGTGATGCCATGTGCCTGCATCAACTCGAACCCTTTTCGGATGTTGATACCGTTGGTTTCCTGAGAGGTGTACGTTATATGTCTGAAGCAGTGGAACTGTACGTCCTGGTTGCACTCCACAAGCCGCATAACCCACTTTTTCTTGTTCTTCCATCGGCCCATATCAAGGAACCATGTAAACCGTAATCCGGTTCTTTCCACGATACGCAACGCGGCTTCAGCGCTGGATTCAGTAAAGCCGTCCGCGTCAACTCGAAAAGAGAAGTATCTCTTGTTCTTATAGAAGGGCGAAACTCGTACCAGAGGGAGTCCGAGCCAGTTGAAGCAATGGAGAAGAATCTCTAACAACAGACGGCGAAACGCCCCTGTATCAAGCAAAGGCCCAACCTCCACAAAGTGCTTCCCGGTAATTGGCGAAAAGTATGGGCGGTGCTCCCATTCAACGCCTTGCTGATATGCAAAGATGTCCCAGGGGAGACACACGATGAGACGGTTAGATCTCTCAATAATCCCAATCCCTGAGTTAGCGATTTCGTTGTTGTCCCGATCGTAACAGGCGCCGAAAGAATCTCCCTCTATCGGGAAAACCGGAAGATTCACATAAAAGCTCTGCGCGGCAAATGGAGACTTTTCAGACAGTTCGAAGTAATAGGATCTGGTGTCCACATCGCCTTTTCCGTGCGCGCAAAAACCCTGAGAACCATTGTCGGTTATAACAGCAACTTGCTCGCCAGACGCGGATTCCGGCTCGCCCTTGACATACGCTCCGTTCCATAGAAACACCCTAACACCCCGCGAAATGCCCTCCTCCAAACTCTCGACGGCTACTGACGGAATTCCGAGTTGATCAAGGACCTGCGCATGGTAGGATGCATCGGAATGTATGCCCACCGTTATCTGTTTCGTCATAGAAGACTCACTTTCACACGCATCAGCCTCCAAGACGCGAGGTCATTCTGTTTTAACTACTGACCTGGTAAATCTATACAGTATCTTAATGATTCTTATTAAACCAATTCTTTCTTGTATACTAATCTGCCCCTGAATCGAAGAAACAAATAGCGCCCCGCCGTCTTAAACCCGACTTTTGCTATACTCCTCAAGGCGGCGATATTATCAATTTCAGTATTGGCGAAAACCTTGCTTATCCCCTCTTCGTTGAATAATCGTTTGCATAGAGAAAACAACATGGCTGGATAAATGCCGCAGCCCCGACGAGATGATTCTACTTCGCAATAATGAATCAAAGCCTCACCAGCATGAAGGTCATAATAACCCACTGACCTTCCTCGCTTATCATGACAGACAATTGCCCACGCATGGCCAACCACTTTTGAATCTTCAACGGCGTAGACACCACACTGGTCTTCTTTCAAAAGCCTATTGAATATTGCAGTGTATTTCTCGGGTTGAAAGTCAATAACGTGGTCTACATTGCCTGGTGTGACTTCCTCAACAGTAATGGGAGCCTTTACGCTGATACTAATGATGTCAGTAGGATCACTAAGATAGGAAACATTATACCGCTTCACTTTGAACATGCGTTGAATTTTCGATAGGATTCTCATTCTTGACCTATTCCCCCCCTTATAATCCAGGCATCCGATGGTTGGTCATGTTCAAAGTTCTTCATTTTTGTTATTTTTTCTTATTTGTTCCTCTATTCATAATCTTCCCCGCCATTCTTCGCAAAGCATTCTTTGCCATAATTTCCGCAAAGGATATTGTCCTCAAAACCTCAATTGTGAGACCATCTTCATCTATCGCACCTAATTTGGTCTTATGATCTCCACCCCCACCCATAAAGTCGAAACACTCTACGCCACTTTCTAGCAACTTCTCTATGCAGAGCATAGTTGATAGAAGGTAAAGGCTATATTGAGCAACTCTTTGATACCCACTATTCAAGAAGTAACAAATCTTGTTCCGGACTATCGCATACTTTATGGCGGCAATTTCATTGTCGAGCTTCAGGGCGATCAGAGCAAGGGTGCCTTCTCGATACGCGGCTTGAGCAACGCAATGATAAAACCGTTGATACTGTTGCTTCAGTAGAACGGTTCTTGATCCCTTGCCTGTAACTGCTCCTATATGCAAGCTCACAAACATGTCCCAAAAGAGCATTAGATCCTTTTCATTTTCAGGAAGAGATAATTCAACGTGGAAATCTCTTTTTAGCCTCCGTAATTTGTACTTCAATTTATTTGAAAAGTGCTTACCTAAAGAGGAAATGTACTCATCAAAGCTTCCTCTTATCCGAAGAACCTTACATGGATTCTGGACGTTCTCTCTCCAAAAAAAACCACGGCCTTTAAGGTGGGTCTTGAGATGCTTTCGGAATACTTGATCATCTGACAAATTAGTGAACTTAATCACGTCCCACTTCTTTCGATTCTCGAAGAGATGAGCACATATTTCTCGATATACATCGTCCCTGTTGTTGCAGTTTGCTATTATTCCAAGATGATAGGAATATCTTTGACCTATTAACTCCAAGAAGGTCTTCTCGGTTATGATCCGTTCTTTCCTTAGTATAAATGGTGCGATCCCCTTTAAGTGTTCCTCATCATCTCTCACTAGTAATAACAACAGCTCTTGTCCGTTACACATATTATCATAATAATGGAACATCCATTCCCAACGCAAAGATAGTGTATTATTCGTGCTGTTTTCCAGAAGAGCATTCCACTCGTCTTCTAATGCTCTGAAGGAATCAATATCTCTCACGACAGTTATCTTCATCGGGTGACGTCCTTGTTGCAGCATTCTCCAACGGGGAAACTCAACGTCCAACTGGTGCAAAACATCAAGCAATACCTGTCCTTTACGATGCTTATGATCGGCCTGTCGTCGCTATGGCTTCTCATTATCCCTTATCAACCTTCGTCATTACCCCACCCCACACAGTTAGGTTCGGGAGGCTCCCTCGGCGTTTCCTTCCAAACAACGGACGGAGCAAGTCCTTGGCTTGATACTTCCACCTCGCCCAGGCTGAAAACGTCCAACGTGGAAACGGGCTGTTTCGAGGTTGTAGCATGTCCATGGGGTGAACGGTAATTTCCGGCTCCATAAGGGCAAAGTGCTCAAAAAGGCACTTACGTAGGTTCTGGTATTTGGCGACCCCAATCCCCATGAATCCACAAAGATCAAGGTCAATCGTGAGGATAAACACGCCATTTGGTTTCAAGACGCGGACCACCTCCTTTATGGTTTTGTGAAAGTCCGGGATATGTTCCAAAACGCTCACGCAGTACACCGCATCCACCGCGCCGTCTTCGTAAGGATAAACCCCGTCGCTAATCAGGTGAAAGTCCACCTTGCCGGACTGATGATCGACAGCGGCTGCGGTCCATTCAATATTTCGCCCACAAACTGGGGCAATGTCGAGACAGTCGACATGATATCCGAGTTGAGCAACTAAGAAAGAAAAAACAGTAAACCCACTGCCAAGATCAACTACCTTGAGTGCAGAATCCTTTGGGGCTGCCGAGCGCAGTTTCTCTAAGTGAAAGTAGGTATATGGTTGCTCCCAAATCCTGCTCCAAACAGGGCGGACATCGAGTGGCTTGGCATCACCCGTCCCGCGAATTGCCTCTTCTCGGCGAAGGAACTCTGTCCTTCGTGTTTCAAATTCCGAGTAAAACCGCTGGTATTCCGGCGTTCGCAGATCGGATATGGCCGCCAATCCAGATCTATCGAAAACATTGAACTTAGGGGAGTAACTCATTCTGGTAATCTCCCTTTCTCATCATAAATTACGAACAATCCACATGACAACCATATAATTGCATATAGCAGACAATACAAAGCTAATCAGTCTTGCGACAACTATGCCCAGAGAACCAAAATCGACCAGTAGCAGTGTGCCCAAAATAATTGTCACGGCCCAAAAGCTATTCGTCGCGAACCCTATCCACATCTTTCCTGACGCGGCAACTAGGATTCCAGCGGGAGCGATTGCAGCTTTCACTACCGCTGCCAATAGGAGAACCACCATGGTGGGCCAACCGCTAGTGAAATGTTCACCATAGAGACTCATGATGTAGGGACTGGCGATGCAAGCTGCTGTCGCCAGTGGTACGGTAATGAGTAGGTTCGTCTTTAGTGCGAGAACCAGCGTTTTTATCGACGGTTTGGCTTTGTTTTGGCCCATTTGGTCCGAAACGACTGGCAACACTACTCTGCCAAACATGCTAGGGAGGAACAACAGCATGCCATACCATTGATCTGCCGCACTGAAGATGCCCATTTCACCGTAACCATTGGGTTGATTCACGAGCAGTGCGATGCATGCCCAATATACAGGTTGAGCCACCGTGCCACTTAAAAATGCCGGCAGACTGAATCTCCAGAGAACAGGCCATTCTCGGCTGCAATTTCTCAATGTGAAAGGAACCTTATATCGGCGTTCTTCTTTACGCAGAGCAATATGGTTGAGGAGCCAGTTGACGCCGAGATTGATCGTTAAAGCCCATACCGCTCCGGTGAGGCCGCCGAAGTATGCCCCGCAGACGAGGATGGGAAATGAAATCAACCCGACAAAAAGGTTCACATACGCGATGGTCTTAAAGGCCTCGAAGCCGGCCAGAGCCCCTGTCTGCGCACCATTGAGCGCATTGATGAACAGTATCAAGGCGCCGATACGCAATACGCCGGTTAGATGCGGGGCGTTGATGGTATGTTGGGCGAGCCATGGGGCAAATATGAACAGCCCTAATGCCATCAACCCACCGGTCACACTCGCAAACAGAGCTGAAAGGCCGATGATATGTCCGGCACGAGCGGGGTCGCTGGTGCGAAACTCGGCAACGTGCTTGGTGGCGGTCAGGCCAAGGCCGAATCCGGCGAAGACGCCGAACATACCGAGAGTAGAGCGAATCATTCCCAACTCGCCGAAGCCTGTCTTACCTAACATTCGGGCGACCAGGACCGTGGCGGCAAGCATAAGACCGCGCGAGATCACTGCCCCGGCCATCGACCAGAAGACTCCTGTTGCCAGGCGCGAGCCGATGGGCGAGTTGTCGATCCGGTCGAACGCCGGGCGCAGGAAAGGGGGGCAGTAAGTGGACGCTATTGATTTGATGCTCATAGGATATTCATCTTATTAGCCACAGAGAATACGGAGATCACGGAGTTTAAAACCGGGAGCAGGCGGCCAAGATCCGCGCACACGCCTTGCCGTCGCCGTAAGGGTTGACGGCGTTGGCCATGGCGGCATAGGCCTTTGCGTCGGTCAGGAGCGTGGATACATTCCGGACAATAATCTCCGTGTTGGTGCCGACCAGTTTGACCGTACCCATTTCGACCGCTTCAGGGCGTTCAGTAGTATCACGCATCACGAGCACAGGCTTGCCGAGGCTGGGTGCTTCTTCCTGTACACCGCCGGAGTCGGTCAGAAGTAGTTTGGCCCGATTCATTAGTGCGACAAACGGCATATAGCTGAGCGGTTCGATTAGATAGATATTTCTGTGGCCTGATAAAATATCGAATACCGGCTTTCTAACATTCGGATTTAGATGTACTGGATAAACGAAAGCCGTATCTAAAAACTGCTCTGATAATTCTGATATCGCCCGGCAGATTCTCTCAAATCCTTCGCCGAAGTTTTCTCGCCGATGGCCGGTGATTAAGACTAAAGGCTCTTGGCTATCCCCATTAAGTAGTGTGCTCGGCAGGCTGGGGATAGCAGGCGGGTTCTTGCGTATCCTCTCAACCGCGATATGCAAAGCATCGATGACTGTGTTTCCTGTAACAAACACCCGATTTTCCTCAACGCCTTCTCTCAAAAGGTTGTCTTTAGCCCATTGGGTGGGGGCAAAATGCAGATCTACCAGTCGACTCGTCAATACCCGATTGACCTCTTCGGGAAACGGTGAGAACTTGTTCTGCGTTCGCAGACCGGCCTCTACATGACCAACAGGAATTCTGTTATAGAAGGCCGCCAATGCCGCACAAAACGTTGTTGTGGTATCGCCCTGGACGATAACCATATCCGGTTTGTAATCAGATAGATATTTATCAATTGACACAATCGCCCTTGAAGTCAGAGATGAAAGACTCTGGTTCTGCTGCATAAGGGTAAGATCGACATCAGGCACGACTCCGAAAACTTCCAAAACCTGGTCAAGCATTTCCCTATGCTGAGCGGTCACGCAAACATGCGGCTCAAATTCCGAATGTTCTTTCATGGCTAAGATCAACGGACAAAGCTTTATCCCTTCCGGACGGGTACCAAAAATAAAGGAGATTTTTTTTGTCATACAGGGATGATTGATTTCGTTATGGGGCGAAAACGCAAATAAATCGGAAACGCCGCCATCATGGCCACATCGTTAATAACTGTAATCACTACCCCGGAAGCCATATTGATGCGAGGCTGTATTTGGCTCTGCCCAATTTTATTGTTATATTTATAGTAGAGAGATGTAATCAGGCAGGATAATTGAAGCAAGTAATCAACTTAATTTATTAACATACTAAAGCCCCCCCGTATCCTTGCTGATAGAAGCAAGTGCCAATAGAGACAACCACAAATTGGGGGTGGCCCGGTTATGCTGTTTAACATCGAAGTTTTCAACAGATATCCAAATAGCTCAGAAAACAAGAATCTTATGAGCTCCGGGGGAGTTACCCGGAGGGAGAATATTTATTAACCCTTTTTAAGGAGTAAGAAAATGGCTATTAATTACGCTTTATTTGAGAACCATCTTACCAGCGATCCGGATGATTACGCCGCTCAGGTGAGAATCACTGGCTCGGCTGACCTCGAAGCGCTTGCCCAACGGATGATAGATCAGGGCTCGACTGTTACCAAGCCGGACATCTTAGCTGTTCTCGAAGACGCCATCAAGGCAACTGAAAGCTGCCTGCTCGATGGCTATCGGGTGCAGCTCGGTGGGTTATGTGAGCTGTTTCCCCGCATAAAGGGCGTCTTCAACGGTATCACCGACACGTTCGACCCATCGCGTCACCGGGTGGACGTAGGCGCCAACCCGGGAGGCAGAGTCCGCAAGACGGTCCGCGCGGGTGCGACCGTCACCAAGGCTGAAACCATCAAACCGGCACCGGCCCTGCTGGAATACGTCGATCTGGGCTCCGGTGAGACCAACGGGAAAATAACTTCCGGAAATATCGGTACCATTAACGGCCACCGGCTGAAATTCAATCCCGACCAGGACGATGAGGGCATCTACTTTGTCAATATCGACAGCGCCGCCGAGGTCAAGCTCACCGCCATCCAGAAAAATAAACCCGGCCAATTGGTCTTCTTGACACCGACTGTGCCGGGCGGCCAGTATTACCTGGAAGTCCGCACCCGATTCAGAGAGCCGGCAGAGCTTCGTACCGGACGGTTAGATGAGATACTTGAATCTGCAGTAACTCCAGGCGGATAATTAGTAACGAAAATACGAAATCCGAAGCACGAAATTCGAGACAATATTGAAATCTAAATATCGAATGCTCAAAACAGACGGTTTCGGGCTGAGTCAGTAAGCGTTGAGGTGCCGAGTCAGTAAGCGCTGAGGTCGTGCGCAGTGCTGTCCGGCACCTTGCGCCTGCCTGTTCGGCATCGAGCGCAGTGCTGTCCGGCACCTTGCGCCTGCCTGTTCCGCAGCGCAAGCCAATAGGCTCAGGCTCACTTGAGCTTGTAAGGGTCCGGTACTGGAGCTCAAGGAGGGGCTGAAAAATGCGTTTTGCTCCTTGCAATGTAAACCTTTCTGAAAGCACAAAAAAATGAAAAATCTAATAGAAAAAATATGGCGGGCAATCAGGCACAATCAATGCCTGGCCACAGCGACTGTGGTTTGTATCGCTCTGGCCTGTTGGGTCTATGGGTGCCAGTCGCAAGTACAATCCATGAAAACGCCCGAAAAAAAGGTAACCCGGCCAGAGCTTAAGATAGAGGTGGATGCCTTTCTTGCCGAGGCCAAATTTAAGTTCGAGGACCTCAACCGACAGGATGCGTTCAAAAGGCAGCTCTTCGAGTATGCCACGGTGGTGGCAGAAGGCAGCTCGGTTAACCCTGTCGGCGTAGCGGTTTCACTTTTCGGCATACTCGGTATCGGTGCCGTTGCCGATAACCGGCGCAAGGATGGTGTAATCAAAGGTTTGAAACCAAAAGCCTGATGCCGGTGGCTATCGGAAATAATGTTCGCCTTTGCAGGAATTTATTCTTACAGCACTTCTTCTGCCGCCGGTCTTGTTCACAGCGATGGGAAATCCGCTGCATTAGCGGCCAGGCACGTTACAATATTCTGTGCTAATGCCTTTATTTCTGCTTCTCTGTCGGGAAAACGTGCCATTGCTCAATCCTTAATGATCTTACCACTGAGTTAACGGAGGTCACTGAGTTTTATTGTTTTCTCGTTCATATATTTTGCCCACTGTATCACTGTATCCCCGCAATTTTCATCAGGTGTCTCTGTAATCCGGCTTTCAATGGCTTATTGCCGTGAACCGGCACGGAGATGCGGTCATTTATACCGGCCTTGGCATAAATATGATGACTTCCATTGATACGTTTCAATATCCAACCGCTGTCTTCAAGAAGGCGACAGAACCTTTTACCGCTTATAGGCTTCAAACCGCTA